>Ga0224511_10001044_pt1 | contig 15698 bp, 8 predicted proteins | sample SF_May12_sed_USG_2_FD_169988 | JGI IMG/M metagenome (GOLD analysis project Ga0224511, IMG submission 169988) | Sediment microbial communities from San Francisco Bay, California, United States - SF_May12_sed_USGS_8_1 | ecosystem: Environmental > Aquatic > Marine > Sediment | place: USA...
ATCTGGTGCTTGTCCTCCAGAACCTCGATACTCTGAGTATAGGCGTTGTATTTCACCTCAAAAGGTCGTTCGATTCGCTCTGCCCAAGTCCTGCAATGAAAATCAAACATTGCATTCATGCGGATTACAGGGCCACATTTAGACAGCTGGCCAACGATGCTCAGTACGGTCCATTGCAGAAAGCCTTTCACTCTTAGCTTTTTTAACCTAACTTCGGGTCACTATGGTCTAAACAATGGAGGTCCCAACCATTGAATAAAAGTCAAGCCGAGTTCATGGTGGGTAATGTGTCAAACCGAGCCCCCAAACTCCCGGAGAAGAAAAAGTGGAACCCACACCAGCACCATGCCATGCAAAAATGACGATGGGCCATCATCGCAAGGTCTGCCTTCAACAGTACACAGATCCTGAAATGAGTAATTTGAAGTAATGTCCCCTAACTTGGAGGTATGTGCTGTTGGTAATAAACTCTTACTTGAGTTTGATCTTGGCATCCTCAAAGCTTGATGCAACAAAGTAGATCGGCTGGTACTGGGTGATGGGATACTCCTGGGTGCATGTGTCCTCAGGTATGAATTCCTTCACTACGGGCTTGTCAGACAAACAGTACTGGGAAAATAGCAGAAGAAAGCGGAATAACTAAACGGCTCACAGATACAGAGAGTTTGGTTTAGGATAACAGCATAGAGACATTTCTTATAGTACTGTCAGATCACACAATTTTCCGTCTTACTCATCGCTATGGCTACGAGGATGTTTCAGTCCGATTTAATTTCGAAGTTGTCTTCTCTTGTTTGAGACTGACTAAACTAATGGGAAATTTGGAATCTAAACCGAAATAAATCACTTGACTGCTCAGAGACACATATAGCATCATACTCATGTACATGATAGACACATCGTGTTTCAACATTTCTACATATCCAAAAATTGAGGTGCCAAGACGAAATCTATTTGACCCCGTAATTCTTTGGATTTATCTGCACTTTGTCTGAGAGGACTATTTTGTCAGGCAGATTTTGCTTTCATCATGCTATCTATGCAAAATAAAATTGCTCGACTCTCACAAAAGAGCTAGACACTTTGCAGTGCCCAACAATTTTCCATATAATACAGAATGGTATACGCGTGAGTACATTTCCCTTCATCTATTCACAGTTTAGCTCAATATGAGGCGGACCTACTTTGAGTTCTCCAAATGATGATAGAAGCCCAGCTCCGAATGCCTTGAGTTTACCATCCTGTCTGCATAAGCCAAACTCTACCGTGAACCAGTACAGCTAAAAATACACATTCAGTCAGGTAAAATCAAGGTAAAGGTAGATAAACAAATACATAGCAGTAGATCTTCGGCATTTTCGAGAAGCTGGGGTTCACTGCGCGTTGTGCTGCCACTAATACGATAATACGATATCGAGATGATTCGAAATCGAGGAAGGGGCTGGAATAACTGTTGAAATAAGGGGTATTATACTAGTTTGTACCAAATACCAAGAACCAAATCGCTTGGCTGAATTGGAATTAAGAAATAAGGAGTTATCTTCTCGAGGATGATACTACTTTGCGAGGAAACTCGAGATTTACCAGCCAGAAAATCAGCGTTCCTAACTTTGTATTAGCCAGAAAATCAGTCTTCCTAACTCTGTATTTGGACTATGATAGCGGGAATAAAATCATTCAGCTAGGAAAATGTAAGCAGAGATGTCATTCAGGAAAAACCGTTTTGTTTTCAGTAGAATAATTAACAATCGTGTGAGTCCATTGAGTTGTTTGGCTCTGTCTATGCCTGTGTCTGTATCTCATCATAATACTAAATCAAATAAGTTGACAGTAATTATGACACAACTTTAAAACAGAGGTAGCATCAAATAGGAGAGAAAAGCTAGCAACACTGGACTCTGGTGATCTCGAATTTCAAGAAGTCAATCTCGAATCTTGTGCCAAGAAGCTGGTTGAATTCCTACTTCCTAATGCTGTACTACCCAAACGTTTGCATTGGAGTTTTTGCTTGCTCAAAACAGTCGCTCGTTCGTGTCATTAATGCTCAGTTTAGTTGTCAAGTTTTTTTCGGCAGGAAAACTCAACGCTTGGGTCGAGTCGAGAATTGCCGGCGTGTTACACAGCTAGGGAAGGGTCATTTTTGACTGCCAGGAAAGTTTTCTCAGCGATTGCGGCAAGTCAAGACAAGTTTTGACCTTTGGGCTCTAGTGAAAGCAAACTGATTTTGAGGTTTTTGGACATAAGACAGCTTGGTGTAAACTATGCAATAGCGAGAAAAATTGGTCAACTCACAATCACGGTTGTTTGAACAAACGTTTTGGCATATAAATTTTTATCAAGTAGCAATCCGGAAGACGCCCAATATGTCAGATTAAGCACTCGCTGTGATAGTCTGCTTACTGTGGCCAGTTTAAGGATGTATTCATCAGATGCACCGAGACTGAGGAGTCCAATTTCCTGTGAGAACTGGGCGAAGGCAGGGTCAGCAAACAGTGGTACGTGTCCGAGGAGCTCATGACATACATCCCTGTCAATCAATAAAATCATTAAAAATGCATATAAGTGGCGTAACATAAAAAATCATCCGGTGAGATTATTACGGATCATTTTTGTAAATGAGGACTGACTGAACAATTCACGTAATATAGGTCAGATGCAGACAACAAATTTCAGACGCGATCGTGCACGCGAACATTTAGGAGCAAGGAGCTTTAGGCGTATTGAAATTGTCCTCTCTTGGCATCTTGTGTGTCTAAGGACAGAAAATCGTACGTTCTGTTTCCACAGGGACCATAGAATAAGTAAGCCACCAATAGATAACCTCGACACCAATGCCAGCTTTTGCGCTCGGTACATATTTTCTGCCCAAGGGTGTGAAGCCAGAACAACTTAAAATCAGTTCCAAGTCTGCCTAAAGTATGTCAGGTTAGTGACAGGAGATTGCATCTGGTATTGGGAAGAAGATCAGACATAAGCACAAGCCTCAAAGGTGAGAGAATTATCACAAAAATCCTCCTGACCAGCTTGGCTTATAAATGTGGGTTTGTTCAGTTAAAATGTCCCAATGTGGAAAACAATGACCAAAAGTTGAATTCCTCTAATTTGCACTAAACTGTTATGTGAGGGGATAGAGCCACAAGAAGTTCACCCATGACATCAGTTTTTGTTGTGAACTATAATGACCTCGCCCTCTGCAAGGGAAACGCCACTTATCCTGTGGGAAACACCCGCGGGTACAATTGCTTGCGCAGCGTGGTTCTCTTTATAGCACTAGTATTAGCTGTTCTGGGTCATTGGCACTTGGCAACTGGTATAGAAAACGTGATGTATTCAGGCAACATATATACTCACGGCTCTGGAGTATAGAGAGGTCGGCTGGAGTGTCGAATGTACTGAGTGGAATGGAACACGCGGAAAGCCAAACCAGCCAGAAAATCTCTGGAAGACAATAGTCCGGCCACAGGTCTCAACGTGAATCCTGTACAATCTACAAAAATAATGCAGAATCTGTTATAATTTTATTTTGTTCGGGAATAGAATATTACCTATATTCGATCTGCCAGTGCCAAACATCCTACTACGACTACATGACAAGACTATGTATTTGAAACGAAGGGCATAAACTCAGCACCACAGCCCATACTATATCGGCGGCCAGCATGAAATTACCTTGGTGTCTTACTGGTTCTTGAGCTAAGTCTGTTTTTGTTTTCACTTGTTTGAAAAATAAATCCCTTTCACTTAGCCAATGGCTGTCTGGGGGAAGTGTCTGTTAGGCAGCCACCGTATACCGGCAATAATGTAGCTGGGTTGTGGTGCCAGTCCTCTTACTCCTCTTCTCCAGGCCTGAAGAGAACCGGGTACCCATTCTATGCTGAGTGAACAGGAACAGGGGGCTTTTAAAAGTGATGCCCCCTGGGAAACGCTGAATCAAAAAAGGTCAAATCCTGTAACCCTTTGACACTGGTCAGGATAACACGAAAGAAGAAAAACCTCAGAGTAATAATTTACCTTTGAGGAAATCGGAGATCTTTTGTAGCTGAGGTATATTATCCTCCCGGTATCCGCAGTTCTCTATCAGCAGGGGAAAGACGTGGTTGAATTGTTTACACGCGTGTGTAGGGTAAAGTTTTGTAAGCTCTTTGAAAACGGCTGCCCAAGTCGCGGTTTCATCCTCGGTGTACCTGACTTCTGGGATGGGCGTGCCACTGAAAAAAAAAGTCCTGGGGATAAGGGCGTGAATAATTGCATGGTCTATCAGAAGCGGTCATCGGATAGTCTTATGGTTGCATCAAAGGACTGACCCGAGAGGTGCACCTCTCAGCACACTGCACTGAGAGAGTTCTAAGCGTCACAGGTGACATCCACTTTCGAAGCTCGCACCTTGCCAAAGTTTTAATGGAATTGGTATACATTCACCAACAAGGGAGGACAACCCCACGTAAAAATCCAAACTGTGAGCCTTTCGATGTAGCATACTATCGAGGGCATGCCACATGGCTGGCTTGTGGCAGAGGCTCAAATGAGACACAGCATTTGAAGTTCAGCACGGGGTGCACCTCTAGGTTCAGTTGGTTAGAGTAACCAGTAGGTGTTGAGCACCGCTTTATTGAATTGGTGTGGTTGTTTCCCCAATATGCTCCAATCAAAATACAAAGACTATCAGCAGACTGTGAAGTTGTCATCAGCTTATTGCATCCATGCTACTGGTAGCAAGAGGCTTAACACACAGCAATTAGAAAGGTTAAGATGCAAGCGGTTACCGGCAACGGTTACTTTTCTACGTGATAAACGTAATAGGTACGTGTCAGGTGACCAAAAGGATTCCCCAAGCGACTCCTAACCATTAGCAAAACCGGTAGGATTCTCTAAAGTCTAAACGGTTACAGCTCCCATTACTGTTATCTTGTCTACTCACCATGGACCTCAGTGAAACCTACCCGGATGTCTTGTTCGAAGCCTTAAGCAACATATCTGACTTTATTCATTACGATAGCGGTGTCCGGTGTGGCCCCATTACGATAGCGGTGTCCGGTGTGGCCCCATTACGATAGCGGTGTCCGGTAAGGCCCCATTACGATAGCGGCGTCCGGTGTGGCCCAAAACCCATTATGAAAAGGAGTCTGTACATCGAGTTTTCGAGTAACTGCGCAGAAACGAGACGGCAACCTCATTTTGATCATTGTAGCCGCTGGATTTTCGTCACTTTTGGAAGGATTTTGCTGATCGTTATGCTGGAACTTGATATCTTAACCTCTCTACGCATAACGGTTATGCTAGGCCAGCGGTAAAAGCAAACCATTTTAGCGTACCGTTCGCGTCTTAACCTCTGATACAGTTTAAAAGTTTCCTCTAATGATGACTGTTTGAATGGCCTGATGGTACTGCCAGACTACCCAATTTTCGAACCAAGAATTTCGCTATCTGGATATGGATTGAGTTGCGGAGACTGTTTTTTCACTTTTTCAGCTGAATGAATCAAGGAGAAATGGGAGCTGTATACTGAACTCAACCGGTTAGAAAAGCGAGGATAATCCATTCAGTTTGACATGTTTAATTTGTTTCATTCTAGAATGTCCCGAGAATCGGAGCAAAGGCTAGATAGGGAGCTTTATTGGTGACGCTTAGTCAGTTGGAAAAGGCCTACTCGGTCACTATCATTAACCTGTCCCCTCATTGCTTCAAGCTCAAAGGTTGAAATACCATCAACCCCAGGGTGGTGTCCTGTACTTTTGAGCACAGAGGTTATAGGCTGGGTGGAGTTACATGTAATGAGTATAAATAACTTGGGAATGAGTCCACTGTTTTCTCATACCCTGACAACTCACTGTTTGTAATTGTAGGCAATGTCAGCAAACTCCTTTCTTCTTGCTTTGTAAACCTCATCGGTAAAGCCCTAAAACATAATTTATAGTAAATCCTGCAGTGCTATAAATGTTTGACATATGCCTGATGTCTCGATGTTGACAAGAATTTCCATGATGACCCAACGAACATGTACAGTAACTGAGGGTTATATTCATAGACACATATTACATGCACGTATAGTATGTCAATGCTTATACATGTATTGTTTCTTCGAATTGGGATCTTTATGGATCAGTGGCACTGTATCTCTTGCTATCATCCAGTGTAGGACCCACATATACTAGATTTATAACTGGCCACACACTTATCCTCAAGGGAGGAAAACTGCAAGCGGCCACATAGTTATCATTCAGGGTGAATTTCAGACCCATATGTTATACATTAAAACTATGGTTATGCTGGCTAATGACTACTTTCTATCTTACAACGCTTCGTCCTTGTGCAATGGGGATGACAAAGTTCTATGGGGTACTTTGCTCTTTCTATGCATGCCAGCCGACTGTGATGTCTCTGCGGAGAACATAGAGTTATCCCCTCCTGGAGGACTGCCACTATGGCAGGGACCGCAGTCACAACCATAAAGTTTGAGAAGAATAACTCTATGTTTCCAGCTTTCTCCTCCTTATCTCCATGGCAGAACAGCTGTCTTAAGTGGTGCAGAAATTGGCCTATTGAGTCATTGGTTCAGCATTTCTCACGGTGCATCATCATGCTTGCACCCGCGTACCCCATAGAGAAGGTAACTCTATAGGAGGGGCTGCTTGATTTAAAGTCGGCATCCGATACCGATGAGGGTGTTGTGAAGGGCAAAGTTTTTGTTGCCCGAACTGGGAATAGAACCGGCCAGGGACCCTCTAGCTACCCCTTCATCTATGTTTCCAGTGATATCATTTATGTGACAATGCAGCATACCGGGTGGTCAGAATCCAGCTCATGTCCATAGCTGAGAATGTGATTAGCAAATCGATCCAAGTCTCTCATCTTTCTGGGAAACCACGGAACTACAACCAAAGATAAAAGATGAGGCTAATAGCAAGGAAACATGTTCATCTTAATGGGATGGGTAATTGCGGGTTCGAGGTCGTTTTGGCGGTTGCGCATTCATTGGTGTTCTCGTCTTGATAGTGTTACTGCGCTGTCAACTGGATTCTCACCATGAGAATGTGATGATTAGTTAAGATTATGGTTCGATATTCCTATTAGATGGCCAATCAATCAAGACAAAACCATCACACACCAGGGGAGGGGGTTTCACTCAGATAAGTGCCAAGGCAAATGGCTTAACTACGGGTGTTAATAGACACACACTACACAACCTGTACATAAGTTGTGCCAACCCTGTTGAAAAATATGCCGCTGTTTTGGGGGCCACACATGTGGGAGCCAGAAAGTTACTCTTTCGAACTCTGTTTAGATTATTATAGGGGAAAATAACTTAAAAATAACAGCCAGGTAAATACAAGCAGACGTGTCAGGAAAAGCCCAAAATGCTTTCGTTCCCAGGAGAAACAGGAACAATCGTGTGACTTCATCACCTCAGTGTGTCTGGAGATAGTGAAAGGGTAGCACACTGATCACGCTGGGAGTCGCCAATTTGGAGACAAGGGGCCGAATGCAACCTTGAGCTGCAGGCTGGGCACACCTACTTTACACCACCTGGCTAAATATAAGGAGTTTCGGTAAGACCACACTGCAGTGGGATGATTATAAGGCGGCCTACACTCTAGGGAAGGCCTATGGGGAGATCACTTTGCTATTGATTTACAGCAGCGCTGTACGTATACTGTAGATTACGAACTTGGTCATCATCCAATATTATGAGATGTTGAGTCTTTTAATAGTTATATAAGTGGAACTAAAGTACAGCTGACTTATTTGTGTGAATTGCACAGCAAGGCAGTCGTGCGAAACAGGATCTGTGCCCGCTTAACCTGTCAGGAGGCAGATTTATGTTTTGGAATGAGGATGTTCAATACAAATCAGAGTAGAGAACGGGTTTTACAAAAACAATTAAAATGGCGGCATGAGAAGGGAACCAATGTCTCGTCTGATATTGGGTTTTGTTGAATTGAAAATTTCCATTTACTGTGAACAGTGATCTGGTCATAAATTTCTAAAAATCAGCCGGGAGTTAGATCATTAAAAACACACTTATGCTTACAACTGATACGCACAACGAAGCAATGCTAAGAGATGAAATGAATGACTAAGGAAGGAAGGAGAGAGGGCTAGATAAAGTTCTGCTGGTTTACACGGGATGGCATCAGTAATGTTACGCCGTGTTTCCAGAATGGTTCAAGGTTTGCTTCTTGGAATTTGTACTTTATGGGTGGTCCTCTTTTATTTACCGTCCCGAATGGGAATCCGACGAGGGAGAGAGTGGCATGCAAACAAAGCATCGAACCCGGGTCACCTGGCCCAAAGCCAAATGTGCTACCCAAGAAGCCACCTTTTACGCTTCGTGGTATACATCAAAAGGAATGACTAAGGAAGGAAGGGGAGAGAGTACTCTTTTGGGTGTAGCTGAAGGCTGTTAAGCGACTACTAACTAAGTAAGATGTACTAATCTGAGCGATGTGAGGACACTGAAATGATGTACATGTATTTATAATAAAAGGTTACTTCACTGACATGCCGGCCAGTCTTATATTAAGTAAACGGACACCTACACATTTCACTGAGTGGACTGACCAATAGTGAGGGTAAGTTGTTTTAGAGTCTGTATACTTAGTGGGTGGAGAAAACTACTCATCTTACAGAAATGTCTGTGGGTAGATTGATGTAAGATGACTGCCAGGCTGATTAAATAGGAGGCTATGTGGAAGAGGCTTCAAGGTGAATGGAGTAGATGTGTGTTTATGAGGAGTGCTACTGAACGGTCTGATGGTAACGACTCAAATCATGTTAGCACACCGGAAACAGTGAAGTGCTAAAAAATGTAAACAACATCAATGCGAATGGTATCTGAAAACAGCATTTACCATCATCAGTCTGACTCCTGCCTGCAACAACAGCAAGTCACAGGCTTACAGTATGTTTCAGCCATCATCCATTGTTGGATGTTCTTGCATGGTTGCTCCGATTCCTCATTAGTCTTATTTGGCACAGTTGCGGTTGGAATCGGCATGCGCACAGGAATGGCTTCATGGGAGCATACGTGCTCTAATCCGTGCACGCGGAAAATGGTCTAAATTCGTCGATGCTTGCCAGCCCAGTCCTGATTCACAATAACAAAAGCAGACCGGAGAGGTAGCTATATTAATGATAAAAATATGTAATTTTACGGTGCTAACTTTAAGGACCAATCCGGCGGAGCAGAGTCGGGCATAATGGAATTTCCTATTGGTAAATCTCTTACATTAGACATCATGAATCAGATACAAAAGAAGAGACTGACACTCTTTGAGTGAGAAATTATTTTTGCAAAACGTACCTTCGCTGCCAGAATCTGACAGCAACCGATCTCTTGTCAGCACCTTTAAATCGGTCACAAACTCCCGGAGGCTTTTGCAGGCTTCGCTCACATTCATGGCGCTATTGTCACACTCCACAATGAACTCGTACTTAGTCTGATCAGCCTTGCATGGTCGAGATTCAATGTGTTGCAAATTGATTCCATGTTTCTGTGAAAATGGATAAAATAGCTTAGCCTCAGGTTTCTTCCTGTTGAGGGGAGGCGAACTTGTCCCCTCCCATTTGAGTAACTAGTTACAGAAAAAAAGGAGTGTGATCCACACAATTTATCATTCTTTTTACAGGGATGGTCTCACTACGCTAACAGCTTGTTTCCAGGCTGGGCCACTGCTGTCATGAGTTTGACGGATGTGAAAGAGCAATGGGATGCTACACCGCGCTGCATGGGAGTTAAACTAGGAACCTCTGGTCTTAAGCCGATGTGCCATCCCTTAAACCCAAGCTTCATGATACAGATCACTGACCAGTTACAACACTACTTTGAGGTCTTCACTAAAATCACAAGCTCGCTAGTGATAGCAGTGATATGTATCCGTGGTCCACTTCCCAGTATTATTGGCTTCAAGATGATGTGCAAAGCAGTCTAATTCAAAAAAGGATTGGACACATATTTCCCCAAAATTTTCACAATTTGAACAGCTTCTAACCTGATATTAGTGAGTGATGTAGGCGTGACAGCATTGACTGAGCAATTATTGGCTTGTCCAGTGGCTTAGCATTTGGCGGGGTGAGACGCTCAAGTTAATAAGATAATCTTGTTTTACATGGGTGGAATCACTAAGCCAATGCCTTATTTTCAGGATGATCCATGGCTTGACCCATTTTTATGGGTGGGCCTCCATTATTTAATAATGCGATTCACATTCAACGGAAAAGAAAGCAAGCAATGAGTGACGCACAAACTCAGAGTAGAACCCGGGTCATCTGGTTCAAAGCCGAATTCTTTGCTCACTATAACCTACTGCTTCTCCCAATAAGCCTTGAAAGTGATGGCGAGAGACGTACATTATATCCTCGGTGAGCCAGGGTTTTATTGTGACTACTTGGCCATTGACATTAAAAATAAACTCTATTCAAATTCGTTGAAGCTTAGAGCATTATTAAAAACAAAACGCCTTAACGTAATTCATTAACAAGGCTTTTACTCTGCCAAATGGCTAATTGCCAAACACAAATGGATGGCACCATATGTAAACTGGTACAGAGCAATACCCCGGGAGTAGGATGATTTTATACAAACTAGCGACAGAAAATAATATAGCAATAAGCTTTTACATCAAATTACCCATCGAATCGACTCCCTAGGTCAGCTCATTCAAGGTCAAAGCATGCAGTAAACAGACAACACCTTAATGGCAGTGACACGTAACTTCCCAAAACTTGCACAAGAGTGTTATCCAGGACAGCAGACTAACTTACGCAACTGAATATAAATGCTTTATCTACTGTATAGTCACAAGCGATCATACGAAGTGGTAGGATTGAATTGAAATCTATTCTGCACCGGGGCAGCTTTATGTAATTCCCACAATAGAACGTATTGATGGAAATCAGCCTAGCGGATATGGAGCAGTGACTGCGTAGGTAGCGCGCAGTCCTGCATTAGTAGTCGGGTCTCTCGCAAGAAAAACTGGGAGAAAATACGCCAACTGCAACCAAAACAAACACCCAGACTACAAAAATCAAAGGATGAAACGTTGTCATTGTAGTCGAGTATTATTTGCAAACCACAAACAACTGCAAAACTCAAATACATCTTGTGAGACTTTTAGTCTTTTATTTGCAGCGTTTGCATAGCTTCAGTGAAGTTCCCAGTTTAGAAACTCATTCGTTCACCACAGTTATGGGGTCCTACCTGCGGTCCAAAACATACGTTTCGACTCATAGGGAGGCTTGGCCTTTTGTCTAGGACTGTATGATGCAGACCTTGATAAATGTCAAAAGCTTCAATGAAAGCTACCACTCACCGAGAAGATCTTCAGACATCTTGCAAGCGATCCAACCTCCTCCTTTACGGAGAATAAGATTGTGTTATTGCCATCCTTATCATTGGGTTTGTCAGCCTGAGTAGTAGGGACGTACTTGCCGAGAATCACACTGCTCTCAGGGATGGGAGCCTCAGCATCAGCATGCCCATTCTACCAGAACCAGGTTTGGTATTATTAACCATGCATTGCATCAGTAAGACTCGGGTAGGTATGCAAATACAATACTTCTTGGTGATACTTATAGTTCTATGGGCCACTTTAGTCTTGGCACGTTAGTTAGTAGTTACTCCTAAATTCGGTAATGCATAACGATAACTCAGTTACAACTTACAGTAGCTGTTAGTGTTACACTTACATATTACATAACCATTGGTTTAAAATTTATGGCGCACCTGCTAGCTTAGTTGTAACTTAGATTTTGCTGTTTAGCTACTTGGCAACCCAAATGTCCTGCAGAATGCAGATCTACACGAATCTGTAAGTTTTTTGAGCAACGTAAAGTACTGACATACCCCATTTTCTAGCTTTCTTTTCTTGGCGAATGCGGCATCCATAGCTGACGTTGTACACAGCTGACGATTGCTATGAGGAAAGTACTGCTCTGTGGCACCGCAGAAATCGTGCGCGGCAGGCGCGCCTTGATTGGCTCCGGTAATTTTCAGCGACCACGATTGGCTCGGGAGGGGAGGTGTGCCGACACGTGACTACAGATGCGGAATCAACTATAGCCCCGAGGGCTTTGTGACGCGAACATGTCAGCTGACCCAGCGGTCCAATTAGACTCCAGGAATTATTTACCTCGAGCGACATTCCGCCTTCTACAGCTTTATAGCTTTTGAGAGATTCAAAATCAACGTATGGCCACGTCTTCAGAAGCCTATTCGAAAGGTGACTGCTGATTTTTCTCACAGAAATCTGCCGGTCTTCATGTTGGTTTCAAAGAGACAACTGAGAGGGCACCGGGCAGGCCAAAAAGTCTCAGACAATTTCAGAAAACCTTATATTTTGAAGGAAGCAAAGTCGCCTCTGTAGTCAAATTCTTCCTCATTTCTCAAAAGATTTGGGCGATTCATTCAGTCAAATTCACTCTGCATTTTATAGACTGTTTAGTTGCTACTCAATTGCTTAGTTAGATTGACCAACTTAGAGATTAGAGTCGAGAGTCTAACCTTCCTTACTTGACTAGCCCACATTCGCTGGCTTGCGACTGCAATCATGGTAATGCAGTGAAATATGATATGTCACTGGGTAATGTAATTTTACTAGTAATTATTATTATAATTATTTCTATTTTCTCATGATCATGACATGATGATGTTGACTTGATCAGTAATCAGTTGAATGATATTGATAATCATCATCATGATCATTGATTGATCGATGTGACCGTGCGTTAGCCCACGGTCACGTCAGTGATCTATCATCAATCATTCAATGGTTTTCAATTTATCATCAGGATTTCACCCAGTCAGTGAGTGACTGTGAGTGTGAGTCACTCTTGACCCTTGTCTTGAGTCTTGACTCATGACTGATTCGAGGCTGGTTTGTCAATCATCAATGTCATTCATTGCGTCATTGATCCTGATGGATGGCTTAAAAGTTACGTTAGTCAGCCAGTGTTGTGTCAGCTAAGTGTATCAGGACAGAAACTCAATCGAGTTTATGATCATACTTAATTTACTTGGATTTTGTCAAGTCATGCATCCTTGGCCTGGGAATGGTAGTGCGGGTCAACCAAAATCAAAATGTTATTATTTTATAACTAGTTGTGCCATGAAGTAATCATTAAAGTTAGAGTTGGTCCACTTTGTGAGTCTAAATCAATGCGAAGCTATCAGGATCAGTAAGTGATCACCATCAGTTTGACCTAATTTGAGTTTTAAAACTTTAATGTAGTCGCATCAAACTCAGTTTGAAGATCAAATGGTTAATTATGAGAAACCGAAATGGTAGTGGCACTACTGTACAGGCAGTCACAACACTCCACATGCCTGCTTTGTGACATCTGGTACTAAATTAGGGCTTGACATAGCTAAATGTTACTGATCACATATATGCTTGTACCTGTAGTGGCAAACTAACTATATCAGTATACCATGGTGGGTGCTCGCCGCCGCAGCCCTAGGAAAGGCAGTGAATTGGTCAGTTCACCTGCCAAAGGAACCGCGAATCAACTAGACTCTGGTGCTTCTTCTCCCAAGCAAGGCGAATCCCAGCATTCAGTAAGTTCATTCATGTATATTGATTTCCACCGCCTTGTCAGGGGTGGCTACACAGAAAATGACCAAGTGATCGACCGCGCATATCTCGGCTAAAGGACATCTACCAACACGCTGGTCTAACAATGATAATGCTGTTTTGGGCTGCTCGCAAGATACGAATTGGCGACCTGTGTCAGACACCAATGCAAGGAGCAATGAAGGAATGTGTGTTTTTTGTGTGAGTGGATAGGATAGCACATTTGCTATAATTGTTAGGTCCCGCTGTCCCCAAATGAGTCGCGTAGTCAGAGAAAACGGCAACCAAGTAAGCGCATGCAGGAGTATCTTGAAGAGCATGCCAAGCCTAAATCTGCCAAGAAAGCCAGACGGAGGTTAGATGAGGTGCAGGAGGATCAGGTTGACGCTGACCAGGGAAACCAGCCGGAGAGATCGGGAGATGCGAAGACAATCGCATTGGACACCAATCTACAGCCAGATACAAAGAGTCTGCATCAGGAAACACCAACCCCGCTTCAAGAGTCGGGAGATATGCACCAGGAGACAGAAACTGGTAATTATGGCCAACATGCCATCTCGTAGTTTGCGATCTGAGAGTCATATGTCTGCTCAAATTATGCGCCTGGCCACTAATTTTTTCTTCAAATCAGCAAAGTTACAGTTGAAAGTAGGAGCATTCCAATTTTTTTCTTATTGGGCACAGGCTGTCCTATTTAAAGGAATACTTAAGTTCCATGTGATCTTGATTGAACAGTCAGTAGTAGCATCTGGTATTGTTTATGTCTTTCTGGGGTTGGTGGTTCGTGATTGGTCATGTGCAGTTGAGTTTACTAATTATGGGGAGGCCCCCACTGGGGCATTGGCAACTATAGACTTTTTAATTATCTTTCTTATTTTGCTGAAAATTGGCTTAAAGGTATCTACCTGTGTCAGGATGGAAAGCGTCTCTCAATCAGACCACCCATTTAAAAGTTATCAAAAATCCAAATGCTCCATATATGTCCATCATCTGATGAGGCACATTAGGTTTCGTGTGAAAATCTTATGCTGGTTTCAAACGTCAAAAGCACGGCCGTTTGAAACCAACATTAGCAGTCTATGACACGGAATCTGGTTCTGCCATACACTGTACTTGGGTGTTGTTACTCCATCTGTACAGGTGAGTACAGTCCATATATAGCAGGTCTCCAAAAGGAGATCAATGTATAAGGGCATGTTAAAAACTTAAGTAGCACTTTAACAGATCTCCTAAGCCCGAGGCTTATTGGGGTGGTAGGACCTATGGTTACTCTGAGGAACTCATACTAACAGCGGGTGCACTCCTTGACTGGGATTAAAAACCAAGGTTTTCATGTTTGCGACCCAAGCCCTCTACCACTGATCTATCCTGGTGTTTGAATGTTCAAATGAAATTATGCAATTTTATTTCCACAGAGAATGACGAGGGTGAAATGGAGAATGTGTTGGAGCGTCCCACAGCTGGCAACGTCATGACTATAATGGTGGAGTCTGCTCAGTCAGGGTGTGCTGTGGAAGAGGCCCTGAGCGAGGAATCAGAAGAGTGCGGCGTAGAACAAGAAGTGGCTACTAGTGAATCACAGAGTGTGGCTAATCAGCATCTGACTGAGAATGAAGGCTCGAATGACAATCAAGGTATGCGCCGTGGGAACACAAACTTCTTCTTTAAAGTGCTAGGGACATTTCAAACCTGCTCTCACAGAACTACCCTTATCTCCTTTGCTCTAGGAGCTTGCTCAGGCCCTGCTGCCTCAAATGCTTGGCAAGAAATGTCCCAATACGATGGTGGGCTGAGCTTAGCTTTTCTCGTCGGATTCATCCCTATCTCAGAATGAATCCGGTAGTCAGGCTGATGACTCACTATATAGGCTTATATGCCTAAACAGAAAATGAAGCTGTTTTTGCTGTTTTATTAATTTGTTCAAAAATTCACTCAATGTGCAGTGTATTTATGATATAAGCCATCTTTTGTGAATTTTTGATGAGAGTACAAAATGTGAACAAATAATTTGAAGACGGCATGGCCGCCGTTTAATCTCGCTTAGCAAGGCACCGGTTACAACGATGGTCCGCCGTTAGCGAAGGCCATTGCCTGTAAACTGTCATCCATATGAATGAGCAATAAACTGAC
>Ga0224511_10001045_pt1 | contig 15684 bp, 6 predicted proteins | sample SF_May12_sed_USG_2_FD_169988 | JGI IMG/M metagenome (GOLD analysis project Ga0224511, IMG submission 169988) | Sediment microbial communities from San Francisco Bay, California, United States - SF_May12_sed_USGS_8_1 | ecosystem: Environmental > Aquatic > Marine > Sediment | place: USA...
AGTTCATTGACCATATCCATGATTATAAAATTCAAAGATTTTATAACTTTTCAGAATTCAAAGATTTGTATCAGATAAGTGAACATTTTTACCTAAAATACAATTGTTCAAAAGCTATGGACAGAGATTAGGAACAACTTTATTGAATCCTCATTAGGGCAACAAACTAATTTGGAATAATCATATGAAAGAATAAGCTTTTGTAAGTATGAGGAAAACTCGCTTTCACAAAACAAAAGGATCAATTTTCTTATTATTGTAACTAAGTATTTCATTTCTACAGTAATAAACAACAAAATATTTAAATAACACCTGGATCCCTTTTTTAGGAATAAGCGACGTAATTGTAATGTTATACAACATATTATTTTATATTTAAGAATAATTAATTTTTGTAAGATTAAATGTGTTGACAGTATTATAAAGTATTTAAACGTGACATTGACACACTTCTGCGGTCGGAACGCCGAAACGAGATTTTGTACTAAGTCATAGTTACTGTCCATTTCACGTGAAATCCCCCTATACAGACTTGCTGTGAGAAAAACGCAACTCACATATATTTTATCCTTCACTAAGTTTTAGTTCCTGCTCATTGCGCGTGAAATCCCCCTATACAGACTTACTGTGAGTGAAACGCACCTCACAGAGAATTGATCCTTCACTAAGCAATTGTTCCAGCCCATTGCACGTGAAATCCCCCTATACAGACTTACTGTGAGTGAAACGCACCTCACAGAGAATTGATCCTTCACTAAGCCATTGTCCCTGCCCATTGCACGTGAAATCCCCCTATACAGACTTTCTGTGAGTGAAACGCCCCTCACTGAGATTATATCCTTCACTAAGCCATTGTTCCTGCTCATTGCGCGTAAAGTTCCCCTTTACAGACTTTCTGTGAGTGAAACGCACCTCACAGATAATTTATCCTTTACTAAGCAACTGTTCCTGCCCATTGCACGTGAAATTTCCCTATACAGACTTTATGTGCGTGAAACGCACCTCACAGAGAATTTATCCTTCACTAAGTCTGAGTTCCTGCCCAAAGCACGAGGATTCCCCTATACAGACTTACTGTCTATTAAACGCACCCCACATACAGTCAGAATTACGTCCCATATGCAAATCGAAGTGTTCCTGAATTGTAAGTCAGAGATAATATATTTCACTAAGTCTGAGTTCATGTCCAATGCACGAGCACCCCCACTATACAGACTTCCGGTGAGTCAACCGCGCGTGTCTTACAGTCCGGATTCCGCCGTATAATTTATGGACTCTTCCCGAACTGTGAGTTGGACATGAGCTGCCAGCGGTACACTGTATGGCTTGGCAAGGTAACTGGACATCTTCAACAAATAGGGCACATTGTCATAGGAAGTGAATCGATCACGCATGTGCGGGTTTTAAAACACTGTAGCATTTGCGATATGTTCATGTGACGTTGACAACAAAGTGCCACGTTCATGCTCTTATTGTTATACCTATTTAAATTCTGAATTATAATATTTTGATAATTATTAAACTCGTTGAATTTCAGTTTAGTTTGATACACGGATTACATGTACACAGCATTGTGCTTTTCTTGTCAACGCCCTGTACGATCATATCGCGTACTCGGCTATAGTCAAAAGAGCTCGAAATAAAAGGGAAATGACTCTTGTAATTCTACAGAAATATACTGTAACAGTTACTGTTATGGTAAATATAAAAAAACAATAACCTTAAAATACTGCCGTTCTACCGATATTTGTGTGTGCTTTTGCCATCTTATTTCTTGGTATAATTACTATAATATTGTTTCAATTAACTACATATAGTGTTTTATTAAAAATAACAAACTAATTCCTTATAATATACTATAAAAAGTACATGCTAGTTTACGACAGTACGTGCAGTTTCGCATACTGGTGTGATGTACTATAATATTGTTAGTTGATAACAAAACACAGTTATAAATGTTATTTACATAAACACTGTGTTTGATACAATTAAATGTGATCATCAAGGAAATTATTAATCTCTATTATTCTTTTTACAAATACCTATTTTGAATATTTTCAACCACCAGTAGTTGAGAAAAAACATGTAAATCAGAATACACACTCGAGAAAGGGAGGCAATTCAAATTTGGTAAACAATGCGTTTTAATTGATTTATGCCGCATAAGCTGAAGGCATTCATACAATTAATTCAGTAGATGAATATTTGATTGAAAGTTGAGTTTATGAATATATTACGTACAACACCGCGAGCAGCATTATAGTAAGTTTGTTTCTGTTTGAAACATCATTTGAAAACATTTTTTTTCATGAATACTTTTGCAATTTCTTTAATATTATAAGAGTGTGTGTGTGTCTTTACCAATAAATAGTACGATACATTTGGTCATTTGATCATAACGCTTGTATATTACCTGAGAAAGACTTCATGTCTGATAATTTATATGCTGCACATAGTTGAAATCTAATTATCTAATGAAGTATGTATACTATTACAAAAAAGAAACTGGACATGTACGTTTTGTATCATAACTTTAAAACCACTTAATGTAGACACTTGCAATTTTCGCTTCTGAATTAATACATTGCGGTTGACATATCCATGCATTTTTAATGAAAATCACCAAAGCGGTTTTCATCATGACGCAAAATAAGAAAATCACGTTTTTCACGTCTACGTCGTTTTAGCGTAAATTTTCGATTGGTTTGCTATAGAGTTTTATATAAATACATTGTTGGGTTCCCGGTTTGCTATAGTTTTATATAAATACATTGTTGGGTCCCCAGTTATATGAAATGCAACCGGCGTCGGATATTTCATATCACACGCATCAGTGTAGTATTTTTTAATATTTAAGGTAAGACCTTTGTAATGAATTCACATATTTGCAGCTAGGAAGAGATTTTGTAAACCTTTTTTTATTTAAATATATGCCATTTTAAACCGATCCACCGCAAAACTTTTCTCAGTTTTTGGTTTTTTAATTTTATAAACAAGATTGACAATTTTCATTTTATTCATATTTAAGGGAGGTTATAAGGTGTAAAATTACTTCCCTTTAATTTAATTTAAGCAAATATAGGTCACTTGCATTTAAAAAAGATTTTTCTATGGTTGAAAAGTAAAAGCATAATATATATCACATTTTAATGAAAAAATCTTGTTTATTTTTTTGATAAAAAATGAAAATGTGTATGCTTCATAGTCCATTACACAGGTCTTACCTTAAACTAATAAGTCCACATATAAAATGCACAGCATTTTAACCAAACTGATTGAACGCTTATAGCTACTTTCAACTGTAAACAATATAACAAAAGCGTCACAAAACAGTTTCCATTTTGAGCCAAGTGAATTGGTTGACACGTGTTTGTTTTGTGGAAAGTCACTCTGGTACAGTAAACTGAATATTTCACTTTTAGACATTATGTCAATGGTATTTTGTCAAATGCATTCGAGATGTCGTTTGATGCAGGTTATATGGCAAATAAACTAAATGGCATAAAATAATTTGAGAATTTTATATTTAAAATTTAAAATGTCAGTTCAAAAGTGTTATGTGCATTGTATAGAAATGGTTGCCAAAGCATATACACAACAGAGAATGGGGAAAATTCATTCTAGAATTATCAATCACATTTCCTTGCAAACGACATGCGTTGAATCGCGATTCACGGGTATAAAACAAACTCTGTACAATGAATGATCAAATTACACATTTCATATTGGCATAATAGTAAGGTTATGTATCTGAGTGTGAAAACTTCTACAGCAGTTGTGTCTACGTGTTTTTATTAACTTAAAAACCTGTTCTATACTACAAGCGACATTTCGTATAATATTTGTTTTGCCTTGAATACAATGTAACAAACCCTTTTCGTCTTAGTTGTCATTCATACAATCATTCTCTTGATTTTTATAAGCCCAACCCAGTGTCAGTAAGATCGTGTATTTGAAATGTATCATGTTTGTCTTTTTTGTACTCAGTGCGATTCATACGCTCTATATAGCTGCTGCATTTTTGTTCGGATATGTGTGCGTTTGTCCCGACGTTAGTGCGCTGGTACGTTCGGATGTAGCTTGTATGGGCCGTAGCCCGTTTAAATGGCGTATCGAGCGCAAGCTATTTTATATATCAAAAGGTGTGTGAGAAAAAAAATGTCGCATAATGTTTGTGTGGACTCATAAGGAACTCCATAAGCAATTGAAATATTTTATTTATTACCTTGCACAAATTTAGACCTTGATGAGACGGAATGTCGCATGCAAGTCATTTTCATATCTCCAATAGGTGGTCAAGCGCGAAGGCCAATGGTCAGATTTGCTCAAAGTCATATTTGTCTGGTCTCACTGTATTACATTGTTACGTTGATTGTAAATTAAGTTGGCACATTTTGTGACATCGATAAAACGCAGTGTCACACAAACGAGTCACATTACTACCATAGTGTTGTTAGACTTAGAGGTCAAATGTAAAAATAACGGTAAAACGTCAAACTTGGTCAACATATTGGATGTTCGGACTATAAACGCATCAGAAACTAATGAATTTTCGAATAATTTGACACACTTTAACATGCATTTGCTTTAAAAATCTAAACAAAAACCTACTCTGCAGTCTGCAGTCTTTCTAATATTAGGCCCGAGCAATAATGGCAATGGTAGATGGCATTGGAAAGCATGCAAACACTGCTGTTAAACGTTTTCATAACGAACACCTTCCAATAGCATTTAATTTATTTTCACTTCTTCTTGCATTTAAGGGTACTATGTTGATAAACAGATAACACCTTCAGCAGTTTAAAGGCCGATTTAGCTTGATTTAGTTATAGAGTGTACTACTTGAATAAAAGTAGTTATAGTAACTCCGTTTAATTTCTTAATGTAAGCATATTACACCATGCGATGCTGCATAACACACAGGTAGTGTATGGTGTGCCAGAGAACTGTTAAGGACATGGTTATGGGAAGCTTTATGTTGTTTTTGTAATTTGGGCGTTGTGTAGCACTGGCGGTTGGACTTCTGTCTTGATGGACATATCATCCGCATTTCTTTAACTTCTTACACATATTTTTATATGTTTATATCTGCGACTTTTATCATTGTGTAGTTATATTTTCGGTCCTCAGGTATAATGAATTGTATGTTTTTTACATGCGCTTTTTGTCAGAAGTGTGGCAAATACTTCAATACTTACAATAACAAAAAATGAAAGCAAAAAATAATTTCCTAGTTTGATTTGAGTCCGGTACCTCGAACACTGCAGATAAATGCGCTAGTTACTAGATCACAGAGACGACTGCAATTAAGCTGTTATTTGCAAAATTTAAACAATCAGAAGCTAAAACTGCTCAAAAACAGTAACCAACTAAAACTAAATACTGAAACATGTTTTCAAAGTCATAATTGAAAGGGATATCAAAAAGGAACATTTCAAATTCCGTCAATTGAAAGTCACTTAAAGCATTTCCGGTTTAGCTAATGCATTTTGATTTACATATTAAATTGGTTAAATAATAATTGATAGACGATTTTGCCAATAGGAAGTGTAAATCCATTATCGTTTTGTATTACATCTGTATTTGTATCGCACCTTGCTGAGCAACATTGTGGTTTACAACTAACGTTTAATGGCATTTCCTATGTGCAATTCTTTGTTGTGCGAATGTAATTGCAGTTCAATGGTAAATGATATTCTCAAAGCTTGCACACAGCTACTATAATTTGGTGTTAGCAACAACAAATACACACGAGCTGCTTAAATTACATGTACTACACATATACAGTTATTATTTAAAAACAAAATGTCGTAATTGACAGCATATATGTTGTCCAGATTGCCGCTTCCAAAACGCCAACAACATTTATCAATTCAAATTATTTTATAAACCTACTTATATCATGAATGGAAAGGTTTTTATATGATGACATTGCAATGTTAACTGATGAAAGGGAAATCCCTCAGGAAGCATAGCCTGCACGAAAAAACAGCAGCCTCGGTTTTATCGAAGCCGTTCATCAGCAGTAATGAATAATGCCACACCACTGACGCCCCCCTAGCGCATGAGCAGAACTCCATTTTCAAATGTAAACAACATACATGTACACTCCATGATCCCTGAGGACCAGAAAATATGACTACACAATAATGTAGTACGGGGCGACTTTTTACAGCCGCCACACAGGCACTAAACACCAGCTGTAGTAAGTAATATTAAACTGATGAAAGGGAACGCCCTCATGAAGCATAGCCTGCACGAGAAAACAACAGCCTCGGTTTTATTGAAGCTGTTCATCAGTAGTAATGAATGATGCCATACCACTGGCGCCCCCTAGCGCATGAGCGGAACTCCATTTTACTTACCCATATTAAACAGATTTTAAGACATCCATGTTGTCAAACATTCGCTGTCACTGACCGGATTCAATGAGCTGCAAATTCCTGCCAGTTCAATAGACCTTGGCAAGTTTTATCCGGGGCATCAGAACAGTTGACTTGAAAGTATTTGACCACAGGTATTAAAGGACATTTTGACCAATGACAAGAATTTGGAAAGTAAATAAAATGCCCATTAGGTACACATAATTTTTCTCAAAATATATCTAAGCTCTGTCAGATTTATTATTGCGTTTAAAGGTTAAACCGGTTTTTAGGGTTCAATGTACATATTATACTGCCCGTTATGTATTGCATGGAAAGCCATCTTCAAATATACATTTGATTATACGTTTCACGACTGGAAACAGGTTTCTTTTTTGAGATATGGCCTCTTGCAAAAACAATTCTACACTCCTCGAAGGTTCATTTGCTGGTCGTTATTGTATTGCATGGAAAGCCATCTTCAAATATACATTTGATTATACATCTCACGACTGGAAACAGGTTTCTTTTTTGAGATATGGCCTCTTGCAAAAACAATTCTACACTCCTCGAAGGTTCATTTGCTGGTCGTTCATAACGCAATTTAGGATGTTTTATCTGTAGCAATATGATTTGTGTTTATTTAGGAGAAAAAAATATAACTAAATATCGTTTTATCAATCCTGCTTTAATAGATCTATTGAAATCGCAAATATCTGGAACACTTAAACCACCTTCACTTATTGGCGTTTTCAGTCTGTTGCGTTTGATTTTATCGGGTTTATTGTCCCAAATGAATTTTAAAATTAATGAATTTATTTCTGTTAGAACATTCATTGGTGGATTTGAAAGTACGGATAAAGAGTATATAAGCTTTGGAAGTGCAAACGTCTTAATTACAGTTATTTTCCCCATTAATATTAGTTCTCTGTGTTGCCATTATTTTAAGCAATTTCTAAATTAGTTTAGCTTTGGTTCAAGGTTAAATTAAAGCGTTTCTTGAGTATCATTTCCGAGAGTCTTTGCTGATGTTGATGTCCATACGAATTTATTATTAGGCATGTACGTTAGGGTTGTATGTTTCAGTGAACCCACTCTTAATATAGTTGTTTTATTGGTATTGAGGTTGAGGCCAGAGACTTGGGAGAATGTATTTATGGTTTCAAATAGTTGTTTAAATGAAACTTCATCACCATTGTTAAAAAAATAGCGTCATCTGCAAATAATGATTGTTTGATTTCTTTATTGCCAATTTGTATTCCTTTTATATTATCATTTTGTTCTAAACGATTCGAAAGTATTTCAATGCATAAAATAAAAATTATAGAAGACAACGGGCAACATTGTCTAACTCATCTTTCAATATTAAATTGTTGTGATAAATTAACATTATTAATAACTATACTGGATATATTATTGTAAAAAGGTTAATCCAGTTTATCATGTGTTCGCCAAAGTTGAATTTCTCAAAAACAGAAAATATGTACTCATGGTCGAGGCTATCAAATGCTTTTTCAAAGTCTACGAATATTATAAGTCCAGGTTGATTATTCACGTTAAGTTGTTCTATAATTTCAATAATAGAAACATTTTGTTAGAACCGATTTAAATTCGTTTAAAGCAGCTGACCTCAGCAGATGCTCAAAACACAAATTTAAAAAAAAATAACTGTAAATACTGGTCAAGTTATGTTCAACGGAGAAATCTATAATTACTGACCTCTTCGTTCAAGTGAGAATGTTGACAAAATCGTTGGTAAAACATCATTTTTCTTTGCATAATCTACTGCGTTACTAACGCAGTAGCCGTTATGTAAAGTAGGAATATCCTGATGGCAGCAAAGCCAGGTTAGGTTTTAACGGTTTTTTATTTCTAACAAGTATTATATGTATTTGAAGAGATTCGAAATATTTGTATAACTAATGATTTTCTAGTATATTCTGGAGGTCAGTTGCCTTATTATGAAAGAAAGAGGTAAATTGTGTCATTATTTTACTCTCTTACTATTAATATTGTATCCGTTAAATTTTCTGCAAAAACGAAAGATTTGTAGTCAAGTACGCTATCCACCATACTACGAAATGCATATACATACGCTTTATTATCATTATAAATAGGTTGTTCAATTTCAATTGTCTACCACTTTTTAACAATACCCGTAAGTAACACGGCCAAGGCGGTGGTATTGAGGGGGGAGATAAAAAATTGCTTGGTATGCGAAAAAGAGTCGGACTTTTACGGACTATTATTGTGAATCATTTGGACTAATCGATTGGGCGTTTAAATAGTTTTGTGCGGAAAGACTCGGAGGTTTAAAAAAAAACGTGGCTGAAAACTAGGACATTCAAAACAACCAAGGTGGTGTCTTGTCTTCCTACAAAAGCTTTCTATATTCGGAGACCAAATACCAACCAAAAAAGGACACCCCGAGCTATATGTGGCTATATGACGTGTCACAGATGCATCACATATAGCAAGATTGACGGTTACCTATCTTACTTTACTGAAAAGTTCAAGATGCTAGCATTACCCATTGCTGACATATAAGTAAAAGCATACTCCATTTTCGAGCGTTATGCAGTCTCATTTGATAAAAATGTATATTTATCATACAAAATACTTATTGTTTAACATAAGCAGTTGAGCAAAACTTAAATGAGTTGTGTTAGAGACATCTATTTGAGTTTGAGGCAACAGCGAAATAAGTTTTTATCCCTTTGCAATCGAAAGTTTCATAAATGTATTATAATTAATTTCATGTACTATTATCTTTAAGTAATATGTGCCTATTGACCTTTCATACACAAAGACTTAAATCTTAATATTAAAACTGCTTTATATAAACTGTTTATTTAGATTTGGCATGTAGTTATATTTCATATCAAAACTGATTCAATTCATAATTACGTAAACACATCGAGATTTCTTAGGGAAAAAATGTTGTGCGTGATACTTCAATGTTTCATAGTTTCTTTTTTTATCATAGCTTTTAATATGCATATAGCTTAAGAAAAGAACATCGATATGATGTTTGAAAACATTAGCCAGTATCAAGAGAACGAATGACTTTTTTGTTTTGCAACCTTATCTTTTATTATTGGTCAATGCAGTAGATATATCACTACACTAGAGATTCCTTATCATAAATGCTACAGAGCTAAGCAAATTATTACTGAGCATCTGACCGAATGGACAGCGTTTGTTTGTTTTAATGTGATATTATCGTAATCAAAATAGTCATTATCCAGACTTCGAGGAAATTGTAGAATGAAATGGAATGGCTATGAACAATACTATAGATTAACCGTGCACATTACATTCAAGCATACAAATGTAACTCTACATGACAGATGCGAGTGGCAAAATGGGCTGAAGAGGTCGCTTGAACAACAGTATGCATGTAGTACAAGGCATGTAGTCGGTGTCAGACAAGATGCAACATATCAGTGTGTTGGAAATTGAGGCAGTGATTTTGGCAATAACATGTTTTCCCACTCTTCGGAACCAAATTGTACTGATCAGTTCAGACATCACTTCAGTATGCAAATATATTAATCGTCAGAATGGGGGATTGCCCGACTCGGTCACCACAACTCCGGCATTTGACCATAAATCTATGACAATATGATAAAAAAAACATCTCATATCAAAGGCAAACACAATGTAATGACAGATTACTTAAGGCGGCCGATTGTAAAGGAAACGGAGTGGTATTCGAACGAAATAGTGGTGTCAGAGATATTTAGTCGGTGGAGTCAAACGACCTGTTTGCGACAGTCGAGAACAAAAAATATATACCGTTTTGTTTATGGACACATCAGCCGCAGGCTTTAGCCTTTCCATTGCACTGAACAGGTATGCCTAAGCGTTTCCCCCTTTAAAACTGGTTCAAGGAGTGCTGAGTTACAATAGGCTATTTCCATGCACATTGTTTTTTATTGCTCGGTATTGGTCCAGACAACATTGGTTTTCACAGTTACTGGCACTGTTGATCACATGTCTTGTAAAACTACCTCTCATCCCAAAACTACTTAACATGTATCAATGGAAGGCGGAAATTACTCATCCTAATCAGAGTCTCTGAGCTTGACTGCATGACTTCTATCGATGGTAACTGCAAATTTAGGAGAATTTGTAGTTGGTGTCGTGATCAACAAATGCATTCCGTTGCAACATATTTAAAAGAGTTTACACATTTTTGTCTTACCTGTTTAATAAAGATCTTAAGTACAAACAATCACAGGGCATAGATCCACCCATCATCAGTTCTAGCCTCTGTATATAAAGATCAAGTTGGACAACATCCGTTCATCGTTCAACTTTGAGAGGTGTTTTCAATAATAATTAAACACGCAATATATATTAAAAAGAAAAAAATCAATTTATGGTTATGGGGCAGAATTTGGGGATTTATTCGCTGTGTAATGTTTCATTTTCTATTTATCAAATTTATATTCATATTCATTAAATTCTTATCTATAATCATATAAATTTATATCGATTTAAACAAGTTTAATTGCTACTTTTTAATTGACAGTTAAACATCCGTATATTGATACTGCAGAATGTAAGGATGAATTGTTTCTACTTCTTTCTTGTTTAAACTACGTGATTAAAATATTATGGTGCGAAACAACGCCGGCTTATTCCGGGGCATCACTTTAGCTCTTCCGGCATCAACCGTATCTCCACCGTAAGACCACCGGGCAAAACCGTAGCAAACCGGCATGAGCTGTATCCACGGTGGCCACGATGTGTCACGGAGAGCTGGCGTAGCCTCGACTCTTTCCGGTCGAACTACGGTTTGGCACGGTAGCAGCCGGTGAATGCCGGTAAAGGTTCGGTGGAGTTACGGTATGACTACGGTTCAAGCCGGTGGACGCCAATTGAACTACAGAAACAGTATTTAAACCATGTTTGTTGAAGTTTTACTCAGGTTAGTAGTATTATTCTACATAAATGCATTCTAAGACTAAGGAGGGGATTGGCAGGTAAAATTTTTTGCTTACGCCATTACCTACCTTCTCTCCCAGTCGAATTCTGTTCTTTCTTGCCTTGGTACGTAACTTGAGTTCTGTACTTTGCAAATGGCATATCTATTAGTTCACAGAAATTTCATTGATATGCATAATTATGCAACTTGCCACACCGGGGCTTTGCCGTCTTACTTCCGGGACTCGCCGTAGTGACGCCGGGGCTCTGTCGCCGATGCCCGGGGCAGAGCCGTGGTGTACCGGGACGAACTGGGACACACCGAAGCGCCCCAGGGGCTACACCGGTAATGAACTGCCGTAAACCGTAGCATAACAAGGACAGACCGTGATCACTTTTTGCCCCAAACCGGATCTGTTCCGTAGCGCTGCCGGGAATGTATGAACGCACTCGAATTTCTCACGATTCGTTCCGGTCCCCCCCCCCAGTCCGCCGGCTACAAACTGCCGGGACGCACCGGGGCGTACACTGGGACAGTGTGAAAGAGGCTTTATAGAAAATATCATGACATACAAAATACATGTATTTATTTACTAAATGCTTTATGGTGAAATAAACTTATATTTCACTGCTTGTCTATATTTTTCAAAGCAGTATAAAATATAATGTTTATGTCGGTGTTTCAATAACGTTGACGTTGTTTTGTACCCCGGCATTAATTAATCAAGGCAACGCAACGTTAATAACATTTGGCAAAACGACGTCGATATGACGACGTCATAACGTTATTGTTGTCCGAGCTTTCTCGTTTTTATCGACTGTCAAGCCTAGAAGAACCAGAAAATAGAAACTAGAAAATCATAATTTAGAAATATTGCTTTCTATGATCACTCGTGACATTAATTTTTATCTCACACCAATATTCAACAAATGTCCTCTTTGTATTAAACGTTTTAATATAATACTGCGCAGGGAGGAAACTTTAGTCAACACTGACACTTTGTCACACTGCTTCCTGAGGGCTTTCCCTTTCATCAGTTTTGTATCAATATTTCCAACTCCGATGCAATTTTTTTTAATTGTATTGAGCTGAGTATCATGTAAGGTGCCTTTCACAATTTAATTTTAAGGCAGGGTTTTTTTCTATCATAAACTTATGTAAACATTTGCCAAATTTTATAACAGGCATTTTGATTTAGCAAAACAGTTTAATATGTCCTTGATAATTTTGATTGAGTGGGGTAAATCGCATAGATCTACACTTTTACGGGGACTTCCTCAAAAAGATTTTGTTGAACAAAAATATGATCAGCACATTCTTAAAACAACTGTTCTTTAGACTTGAACATTGAAACAATGGCAAAAATGCTAGTTCTTTTGTAAATTATTTTGAGCCCCTTACCAAACAACACTTCAAGGTATCTTTAATTTAGGCTTTCATTATTTTGTTAAGTTTTATTTTTAAAATAAGCTACAACTACATTTAGCCAGACTTTAATATTGTTACATGTAAGTATAAGGGCGGTCATCTTGTTTGTTTTTTTTTGTTTTTTTTTTAATATTGTTTTCATTCAGCTTGTGGTTCCTGAAGGCTTTCCCTTTTCCGGTTGAATTGTATTCGATAGATGACGTCATTTTAATTGTTCAGCATTCGGAAGTAGGCATTTGCTTTCTCTGCCTTTTTGTTATTATCAAGTGGTTTTGCCTTTTTCATTACACCCCACTTCTTTCATCCATTTTAAAAGGCCATTTAGTCGAATTTTGGAAGGCAGCGTAAGCAGTCATTAATTAGTGTTAGTCTTTGTATTTAGTTTTTTATCTAGAGTTGCATGAGTGTTACTATTTTGCTGTATAATGAATAACCTTCTTGAATTAAACTGATGAAAGGGAGAAGTCTGTTGCGTCTTGGTGTTATACGTGTTTTTGTGTTCTTCTTTGTGTTTTTCTGTGTACGGGCCATTTTGTCATGGTGCAATTGAACTTGACATGCCTACATTGTTTGCAACATTCTCTCTTTTATTTATATTTTAAGTGTTATCAAATATGCTCACGAGACTCATGTGGAAGAAGTGGAAAATATAAACGGTCATTCTACACAAAGCATCGGGCCATCACAGGCACTATTCAACGGTACATATCTGAAATAAATAATGGAGGCTGCTGATTGGTCTAGGGAGACCACATTTATAAAACACTATTTGAAGTCAGTCAAAATAGACTTCATGGGTACTTTACTGGTAGCACTAGCGTGTTAAATTTGATAAGGAACACCCTAGTTTAGTCCCGAGGAACTGGTCGTAATGTCGGAATAGCGAGGTGGTCGTATTAGCATTAATGTGGCTATTGAAATATGTAGTGTTTTACTGTAATTATAATGATATTGGTAGAAGTTTGAAACCTTCAAACAGTACACTGTTACATGTACGTTAATTTTTCCGGCAACATGCGGAATGTATAGATTGATATTAGTTTTAATTGTGGAACTGTTTATATACACGTTATGCACACGCAGTACACGCAATACAGACATCTTTGTATTATTGTGGGAACAGATTTGAAAACTAAATATGTGAAAAGATTTTCTTTGTGAGATGCTCAGTGTTGCTCACTCCATAAGGTTAGAAATTATCGCACCACCTGACAGTACTGCTTTAAGATTTGGTTAAATTAAACTGATGAAAGGGAAAGTTTGTTAAAACATTTATTATTATGTCAGGTAAAATTATTACCGCAATGATTGTAATTTTGTACTTTAATTACAGTTTTATGAACAAATAATACTAACCTGGCAGAACAGGTAATTTTGATCGCCCTACCACACCCAACATTAATAACCTTCCCAGAGACTCGGCCGCCTTAAAATGGAGCGTATTTGAATTACAGACGCTTAGTTTGTGGACTGATATTTCGTTGATTTTGTCAATTTATAAAGTCCCTGTCACACCAAACGGCGATGTCACAGCGTTTGTACAGCGTTCTAAAAGCCTGTCAGCGCGTTGTGGGGTAGCCGCGAAATACGCTAAAATATTAAATTTGCTAGTTATAGTGTGTACACAACGTCCTCACAGCGTCCCTAGAGCGTCGACACGACGTTCCCACAGCGTCTTTATAGCATCCATTACGCTTCTACTGCGTGCTCACGGCGCGCTCATTGATCGCACACAGCGCGCTCACGGCGCGCGGACAGCTTTATTACAGCGATCATTGCGTTTAAGATATTTTACTTATGTTTTGCGTTCATAGTTGATCTATTTTGGCTTTTCAAAGCAATTCATCATAGTATTTAACCGTTGTTAAAATGTTTAAAAATCACGCAGGACTTGCAAAATATTTAATAACAAACATATACTAAGTAGTTAAATAGTATTTATAACGATAATAGAATTATATAGGGAAACTTATTTGCGTATGTAATAAGTGAAAAGATATAGAGGATAATTGTTGGTTTTAGTTGGAAACCACGCATGTAGGGTAGATCCTTTGCGCATGATCGGCCGTTATGTTACATACGCAAATAAGTTTACCTATATAATTCTTTTGACCGCAACTGATTAATATTTTTCGATACAGTAAACTCCGCTTATTACGAACTTCTCGGGACCATGAAAAACAGTTCCTTATATCCGAAGTTCCTTGAAAACGTATAGCGAATTAGTTCCTTGTAAGCGAAGGTTATATAACGAAGTTACCTGTATAAGGAACTGTATTTCCCTAAATGGTGTTGTCACAAATTAGTGTTAAGTTAATGAACTGCAATTTGATGTTGTTTACACCAAATAAGGTATAAAACGGTCTGCATTGATCCTTGGAAAGTAAAAAAACATCAAATAAACTGTTATCTAATTTGAATTGACAAACTACGAACGCAACGAATGTTTAATACAATTAAGGTTAACGCTTCATTCACGTCTTCTTGTTTCCCAGAACGTTGTCGTTTCCGTTGTGGGGATGACGTTGACAAATGAAATTCCTCAATGATTTTATCCTTTTGACAATGTACTTGATGGTATGTTATAATGTTTTGCTTTTACCGATTATTGATTTGCCGCTTATTTCTACTAAATGAACTAAACTAATTTTTCGCTTAAATACTGTAGCTAGACTTTCTTTTGAACTGTATTGTGTTGATCTGTATTCGCCTGTTTTTGTCAAAATTGTTATGACAATATAACGGTCATGTTTAGGATAAAGAAAATTACTTATAATGTTGACGAATTTTTAAACTGGTGCGGATATGTCCTGATATCAAAGAACGCTGTATTTACAATTTCAATTCGTCTGTCGTGAAAACAGAACGCCTATAAACACCTCTTATCAAAACATTCGACGTTGATTTTACACAATCAATCTATATACATCGTTTTAATGTTACTGGAATTTAACGTCGAGC
>Ga0224511_10001046_pt1 | contig 15683 bp, 9 predicted proteins | sample SF_May12_sed_USG_2_FD_169988 | JGI IMG/M metagenome (GOLD analysis project Ga0224511, IMG submission 169988) | Sediment microbial communities from San Francisco Bay, California, United States - SF_May12_sed_USGS_8_1 | ecosystem: Environmental > Aquatic > Marine > Sediment | place: USA...
AGAGCCTCTTGTGACTCCAGAAAGTGGGCGTCCATGATGGATTTCACATCCGAATCAGACAGCTCACCTGTAATAATAGACCGGAAACTGTACGCACACACATTCGAAAGTCAGAGTTCAAGGGTAAACAACTCTAATTACCGCGATCCAATTTACAGAATTGTCTACCTTTTCCACAAAAATTACAGCGAGTCCAACGCAACTGTTCCCTTTTGATGATGTCAGAACTCAATGTGACTGCCCGCAGGGTCAGCCTTATACTGCGCACTGATTGCTGATACATAAAATCATATCAGTGGGGGCTACTGAGCTCAGTGACATAAAGGAAGGGACAAACAACGGAGCCTGGCTATGAGCGTCTCTCCGCGGAGTTGTCCCGCTCCATGTCACTGCTGAACTGTAGTTACCTTGTAATTTGTCAGCTAAATTAGCTGAGAGATCGTCCTGAAGAGCTTGTCTCTCAGTTTGAGTCTGACTCAGTTTTGTGCTTAGTGCCTTCTCCTCATCTTGAAGCAGCTCCCGTTCTAGGGCCATCTTTTCAGCATTCTGTTGTCTCAGCAGATCATTGTCTCCTCCTCCATATACTACAGTGAAATGCACGACACTTGAATTGAATGTGGGCGGGTAAGGTTCTGATCAGATATATCAGGATAGCTCAGTGGAAGAGCGCTGAGCTGGGTTCAAACTTCAGTCCTGACGGGTCACTCTATCTATACCCTAGCTCCTACTGCTCAACCAAGCCTCAGACTTATGAGGTCTATTAAAGTGTTAAATACCTAAATAATTATAAAGCAGTTTTATCAACGGAAGCTAAGCCCAGTAGATGATAATCACGATTCATAAAATTACATGGGTTTCTTAACTAAAATGCAGTGAGGTTTTGACTGCCAACAACCTTACAACAAGCACCTCAGGGTTTCCTGTAATGAAAAGAGCCGGTTTTGTGGGAACTTACCATTGCCTGGTGAGTATGTGGTGCTGGAGATGATACCATTTGATTGAGCTTGTTTGATCATCTCTTCTGTGATTGGTATGTTGCCAGAGTTGAGTTTGTCAAGAATCATTCGCAGTGCGTCAATCAATTCAGATTCACGACTACCTGTGCCTATAAGATAGAGTTGGATAGTCAGAAAATATTTACATATACAGCAGAAATGCTCACCATGGAAACAAAATAGCAGGATAGAGGGCCTGGATTATACAATCAAACAATCCTGGGTTCAAGCTCTGGTGATCCAGGACTTCAACTGTGGGTGTGAGCTCCTCACGTAACTCCGAGCTTCTATCGAAGATGAAAGAACATACTTGCAGTTTTTGAACTTTCAGGGTCAGATCAGCTTAAATTTGTTTGGAGATAAAACCTAAAACACACCTGCATGCTTGAATTGGCGTCTTTCACCCGCTCCAAGATGTATAGTCGCATCCACAATCGTATCACCTTCCTCTGTCCAGGCGCTGCCTTGCTGACCTTCTCTGCCCTCACCAGCTCGTGCGGTACCAGAGGACATGGTGAACTCAGCTGGATTTACCGTGCTCAACACCTACAAGTTAAGGCTACTTTAATATTTATTGTAAATACAGTCACTGTGGACATAATATTATCATGAACTATCCGACTATCCAAAGAGCAGAAGTTGCTGAACTATACGGGCCGCGGCTTTCCTAAGCATATGCCACAGCCATCCTAGGAGTTGTCCTACTATGCTGCACAGCTCCCCACCCCGCGGGACAGCGCCACAACTCGTGATAAAAAGTTTAGTGGCTCTGGATGAGAATTTAGATTTAACACCAGCAGTAAAACTGACAACATTTCAGTATTCCATCTCCGCCAGCTAACTCTCAAGTTTGTTCTGTTTATTCCAATTGGTTACAGTTATTTTAATCTACTTTTATTAAGTTACCCTGGATTCTGGGCCGAACTCTGTTTCTGGTATATACTTTTGTTCAACTGAATAGAATCTCTGATTTCCTCGGTTCTAGATACGTAAAAGAAGGACCCCTAGGCTTATTCAAGTTAGTCAATCAAATCAGCGCACCTTTTTGAGATCATCATTTTGTTTACACATTTTCTCATAAAATCCTCTCATGTCTTGCTCATGTTTCGCAAGCTGAGCAGCCAAGTGCAGGTTCTGGTCTTCCAGCTTATCATACAGAACTCTTACATTGAAATCCTCCAGCTCCGTGTGGGTCCTTGGAACTACAGTAAAAGACACAACCCGTCAGGGATGGCGGTAAAGGTCTGTGGTAGAGCGCTGGGTCACAGTAGGTTCCTGTTGAACTCCTCACACTAATCCTAGCTTCCATCACACTAGCAAGCCTCAGGTTTAGGACATTCTTTAATTATATAGTAAGACGGCTGAGCACGCGAGTAGAGCAATAAAAAATTAGGTTTGTTTCAAAGAGCAATTCTCTATCGAGGCTAAAAGTCCTTAATGGCGCACCCTGGAAAACACTGTCAAAAACTGAGTAGACAAATTTTTGTATACCCCTGGCACTGGGTACGGAAAAAGGAGAAGTTCTGAATTTCAGGAAACTGTGATTTTTACGCCTTTCTCGTGAAAGAAAAGCCAAGTTTTCAACAGTGATCTGGAAGCAAATGGCTGAAGTCAACTGAACTAAAAGCTCCCAGGACATTCTGTCCAGGACTGGGCATAATGAGCTGCCACTATGTCAATGGTGCTCATGCTTGAAGCTTCACTAGGATCTGCCCCATGCCATGGTCTCCCAAGATTCGGCAGATGCAAAAACAGTAAACAATCTTACCCAGTATACCAGTAGATTCAGTGTCAGCCTTGCTGAGAACGCCTCCACCATGACTGTGTTGCTTGAATTCATCCTTGTTGAAATGATCATCGTCGTACAGGATGTAATTAGGAATAGGAGGCGGAGCTCCTAGGCTGCGATATTTGGGTTTCCAGTGTTTCATTGGGTAGATACCAGCATTACGTGGTCGCCAGACAATTACAGATATGACTAGGCATACCACTAGCAGTGCACAGGTTGAGAGTATAGCTGTAACATGAAGCGCGCTAAACGTAAAACATGTATCTTGTGATATCCCATGAAAAGTCTAAATTGAATAAATAAAATCCACTTATCATTCTCACACAGGCAATAGGCTCGTAGCCAGCTTCATAAATAGGCATGTGTAGAATTATATGTCTATGGTTCCATGACACAGTTATTCCAGGATTTCCTCTCTCATTTTCACTAGCAGACACGCGTTAGGGGAAGGTTATTGTATTAACAACCCTTCATACACACTGATGAGGTTATGCTACTCATGGTGGGCTCACAACTGTGATAACCTGGGTTTGAATCCCAGTCATGGTTGGACGTTGCTGTGAGGATGCGCTCCTCAATTTAACCCTGGCTCGAAACTCACTGGGAGGTGGAGCGTTGATACTCACCTGCTTGTGGTGCTCCATGCTAAGCCGTAACTGGGCAAAAAATAAGTACCTAACCCGCTAGCTTGGCCATAACAATGATGACTCCATGTGAGAAAAAACATTCGCATTGACTATACACTATAAAACTCACCAGCAATGAGGATGATATCTGGTGCTTCATTCTCAGTATCAGCTCTCCTCACTGAATTAGTAGCCAGAGTAGCGAGTGTAGCTGGCTGTATTCTTGTCTTAGCTGGATCGCACACAGAACCCCCGCCCTTCACAGTGATTATCACCTCTCTGGGAAACAAGGTAATTTGTATTATAGATGTTAACTAAAGAAGAAAAATTCATACAACAGATTTTTTTATTTGAAGAACATAAATTCAAAGGATATGTTTATTTTAAGACATTTAAGCCAGTTATTTAAGTAAAGTTCAACTCGCTATTCTATTAACTTATTCTGTCAATGATATAAAGATATTTCATATGAAACGTCTTGTTAGTTGGGTATCGTGGTGGCTTTTAGGCCCAGCGGTCATAGTTGTTAGCTAATAAGCATAAAAACCATTAGAACAGTGCTGATGATACACTATGTGGAAATGATTAGAAATTATACAAGCTTGTCAGGTTCTCGGTGAGTGTTCACAAAGAGTGTTGGAGGCTAACAGAGTTGACACGCATGGCCAACTCTATTGCTCACTGCATGGGGCTTTTTAAACAGATGGTTACGGGTTTAGCAGGGATTTCACAACAAAGTTTTCTCACCTTTCGAAGTTACCACTGCAAGAATAAGATCAAGACATTGGAACCACTGCATATAACCACTTTACATAGGCCTAATATCTGTCTCTCGGATAACTACGGCCTAAATTGGCCCAAATAAAAAGAAAATGGGATCTAATTACTAAAACTCAGTAACCTAATGATCTTTACTCCCTCATAACATCGAGTAGAACTCAAAATTAAACATAATATTGGAGACAACTGAAGTTATAAGGAGTGCTTTGCCGGGTTTTCCTTAGCCCTAATAGCTCTATCATTGCACAATAATAGCACTAACACTTGCTGACAGAGGTGAAAAACTGCACCCTGAAACCCCATTTCTACATTTTTGTCGAACAATTTCTCTATTCAAAAGAATGTAACTACAAGTCTAGTGTGCACCTGCAAGAGGATTCTCCAAACATCAGAAACGTCTGAAAAGTGCATCGCTGAGTGCTCTAAGTATGCGCATTGAATAGGGCTATATCTTAGCTTCCATATTGAGCCCTTTTGTACATGGTAGGCTTCAGAATCGAAAACAAGTGAAGATTTTTTTTGGCCATGACATAACCCCTTTAACGGATGGTAGTGCACCAGAAGTTTCTTGGCTATAAATTTCTGATGGTGAAAATTTTAGATTTGCAGGAAATTTTACAGTGATGGTCGGGACGTTTCTTACCTTGCTTGATCTTGTGCGTCCACAAACACATATGTACCCGGATCAGTAAACACGTGCATGAAGACGGACATATTAACATTAGTATCTCTGATGTAGAACTGTAGTTGTCGGAATGCACCGTAGTCAAAGTCTTGGTTGTCATTGTAAAGATGATCTTTTACATACACCGGATAGTTACTTAGAGACCGATTCTGCTCATTTATGTAGACTTTAAAAGCCACAACATCATCGACCTAAAACATTAAAAAATTATTGAGTTTTGGAGGCTATGGAAAGACAACGAATGTAGTAATGATTTGCGAACAAAAAAGAACTGATTTGGTGTCTCCAAGATAGAGCAGCTGTCATGAGTAGTGCAGAAGTTGGCTTATTGATTCTATTTGACTCCCTGTTTCTGGGTGAGTCATTAGGAGAATTTCTGCTTACACCCGTGTGATCCACAGAGAAGACAACACTGTTCAACATTGCGATTCAAAACCGGAACTGTGTTGTGAGAGACAAAATTATTTGCCTGAACCGGTGATGGAACGAGGAATTCTGGGTCCAAGGCCCAGCACGATATCCACCAAGCCATCGCTTCACCCTAATAATTTGTGAATTATTTACCTGAAGACAGATGAGAGGATTTCGAATCTCATTTGAGATCGATGGAGCCAATGTAGTGAGATTAGATGGTGCTTGCCTTTTACGCCTGACTAGAGCAGCCGATGGGTTGTACTGCTGGTTTAGAGGTGCTAAAACGAGACGAGGTGCGATTGCATGATTTATTTTGGTACTCAGAGTTAACACTCATGGCTTAGTGATTAGAATATGTGACTTGACCACAATGAGTCGTAAATTCGAATTCCAAAAAAGTCAATGGTAGTGGCAGAAAGGACATCTGACCTTAATTCACTCAAAGTGTTTCTGCTAACCAGTTTGCAAAATTCCACGAGCTCACACAAGGAATAATATAGGCGGTATAAACGGAAGCAGAGATAGATTCAGGGTTGAAAACTGGAGCACTATTCCATGTGATTATCTGACATGAAAAGAATAGATTCGTCCTAAATTTGGTGTATAAACCAAGTGTCCATACCAAACAGAGAATATACATCATCAGCTTCGGTATAGATAACACCAGTGATTCTATCAGGCCAGAAGTTCAGAACGATTGTGTCACTGTTGTTACTAGGCTGTTTGTTTGGTCCAATGACTCCTGGAAGTTTCTACCAAATAAAACACAAACAATTCAAACGTTGATCCATTAACTAGAACACTGAATATGTATTAGAGAACCTTGATGAAAATTTGATATTGATCACAGTGTCAAGGTCGACCCACACATGAAATCATCAAATTCAATGTAACTAGGGCCATAACATTTACGGTGATCAGATATGCCTGATTACAACAAACCTCACTATGAGGTGGCGCATTAATACTAACTCATTCGTGCTTCATCCCAAGCCTTAACTGGTAAAAACACAAGGATCTATCCCAGCAGCTTCACCCCAACAGTGAAGAGATCGTACATGAAAAGAAAAGAAAACAGCTCCATTTTAAATACATTTCCATAAGTATTATGATGATATTCACCGCTGTAGTGGTGGTGTTAGGATTCGCTGGATCAGAGATTGTGATAAGCACTGAGCCATCATCCGCCACTTTGACTCCAACGCCTGGTTGAGAGTCTGTTACACAGGATGTATCACAGATCTCCTGAGATGTGACATAGAAATGACAGACGCACCTAAAAAGGATTGAAATAGAAAGGAATAAGTTGCATTAGTTTTGGGTGATGTACTTTATTTCTGAGTTAAAACATGTTGCATTATTCATGTATTTATTTCTATGCTGGCGGCCAACTCAATGCAAACCCAACTTTATATTACTGGAAGATAGACTCTAAAAATATGGGTGTCTGGATTCATTAAACAGTCACAAAGATCATACTTCAAGATTGAACCCCCTCTGGTCGGTACAGAACCTAAATACAGTCTTCTTATTGCCCTTTCTAATATAGATATTTTAGCTTTTGGTAGAAAAACTGCATATTGTTTTTAAACATTTGTGACGAATAAAATTTACTTACTTCCCGATATCAGGATCAAGCGATCCTCTCACTTCACCACAAGCAGCGGTGCAGTCATACGCTTCCACACTGACACAAACTCGACTAGCAGCGAGACGCACTGTACCAGACGGACATCTCTCATCTACCACTGGTTGACAGTCTAAGTTACCATTGCCATCAGAATCAACCTGATCAGCTGTGTTGTAGAAGACATAGCCTATAAGCAAAGGATGGAGATAAGGCTGTTAGCACAAGTTGTTTTTCACTAGGATGATTGTGAAAGTCTCCAAATAATTTATGGGGTTAAGATGTGCTCGAATGTGTCTTCACCAGTTTGCAGATTCTGATGCCTATCATGAACAAATGGAAGCTTAGATATAGCCCTATACATTGTGCATACTTAGAGCCCTTGGCGATGCACTATTCAGACTGTCGACCCAACACACTTGGCCTATAAAGATAGGAAATTAACACAGAGCTGTTGTTGGTGTTTGCATTGATTTCTTGCTTACGCACTGATGTTTTTAGAGTGCAGTTTTTCACCTCTGTCAACGAGCATTAATGCCATTATAGTGCAATGATAGATGTCTGAAGGGAAAACCGAACGAAGCACTTCTTCTGGCTTCCGTTCTCTCCGATATAACGTTCAATTTTGGGTTCTAGCCCATGTTCTGAAGGAGTAAAGATCATTAGGTTATTAAGTCTTAGTAATCAGATCCCAATTTTTTTCTATTATGCCCATTCAGGCCGTAGTTATTCGAGTCATTGGTATTTGTTGTTTTTGGAAAAAACCACTGGCTATCGCCGCAATGAATGCGGAGTTGCCCCCCTTTGGGAATACAATTTTCCGAAAGTGCGTCTACCATCGACCCTGGCTAAAGTCCTCTAAAGTCCTCTAGCTGATAAACTTAGCAGGCATGTTATGCTAACTGGTACAAAAACAATGATCTCACGCCTGTTATTTATAGTTGATTTCTTTTAGCAACAACAGCTGAATATTGGGGCAGGGGGAGGACGAAGGGGGGGGGGTGTCATTTTCTATGATAGAATCTTGTGAATGCTACCCAATTAAAGCACCTGCTGTTTTAGGAGAGCGTCTGCAGTCAACTGAGAGCACCTGTTGTCGAATTAGAGCACCTGCAGTCTTACGGGAGCGCCTACTATCTTACCTGACTTGCATACACAGGATCCATCTGAAGGCTGGAACGCTCTCTCCTTGCCTTCACACGCGCACACAGGAGATCCTTGTTCAGATGAGGAACTACTACCACAGGGTTTACAGGCCACCTGATAACAGAGGAGAGCTATAAGTGAGATACAAACATGGATGCTTACTAAAAAGGTAAAGGTTGTCCTTTAGGTGCTGAGAGGTGGCTGTGAGATAGCCAACTCATACCAGCAATGGTATAACGGATGCTTACTTCGAAAGCTACTTTTCATGCATTCAAAAAATTCTCAGTTGCTTGTAGCAAATTTTCTACACTTAGCTTGACTCACTGAGCGGGTTTTGCATTTTATCTATAGCATGCTTGTAAAACATAGGCTTACCGTCCGTAGCATGAGAAAGATTGAAATAGTTTAGGAGTTAAAAAGATGCAGGGGTACAAAAACTTTCTCCATATCAATCTTGATGTCTTATAAGCATTTACCTGGCCTAGCAGGTTGTTGTAGGTGTTGGCAGGGCACAAGGCGCAGTCCTCAGGTTGGGTTGCCCTAATCACATTGCCATAGGTGCCCACTGGGCAGGGAGTTGGTACAGAGGAATTTGATGGACAGAAGTAGCCAGTAGGGCAAGGATTATCATCTCCATTAGCGGTTCCTACAAACAGTCAAACCTCAATATCACAGAACTGAAAACAACTTTTATAAGCAAAACAGGAGACTTGGAGTTATGGAGAAAAAACAGGCCATGTGCTTCGCCAATAAATCAAATTTGTTCCTTATTGTTTTACTCGAGCACTTGGCCACCATGTCTAATGGACCTTCTCATCCTGAGGCCTGCTGGAGCATCAGGACATAGGAATTATGTGAAGACCTCATTCTCACAACGAGAGCTCAGAATGACTAGGCTTTGAACTCAGGATCTTTCTATCCTGAGCCAAGATCTCTAGACATTGGGTGTTCCGCCATCCCTTTTTGGTGCAGATATATAATTTTGACGGAATGTGAAACCAATCATTGAATGTGTCAATGAGACAGTGAATTAAAGCCCAGGGCTCCAATAATATAGACTGAGACACGGATGCAGGACAGATCGGGAACGAATTATTGACATCGAAACATTTAAAAACTAACCAATCTCTTGCTCATCTACAATGGTGGAGGACAATGAATTCTTCTCAACCTCACTCACACTGATTACTAACAGATACTAATCAAGCAATGGTGACATAAAACTCTGGGGTTTATTTAGATACTGAGCACAGTCTGTATGGGGTTTCTAGAGTCTTACCTGGGTTATCACCCTCTTTCAAAAGAACATGTTATAGTAAATAAAGCGAAATCACTTCTATATAACTGTTATTTATTTATTTACTGATTTATACGGAGACTTGGCCATCCGATCTAAAGGATTTCCCATAAGCTTGAAGCTTGGGTTGGAGAGGCAGGAGTTTGGAACTATGTGAAGAGCTCATACTCACAGTAGAAGCCTGGTCTGATTAGTTTTTTAACCCAGAATCTTTCGATATTGAGCCAAGGGGTCTAACCAATGAGCTCTCCCTCCCTCCATCCCTACGCTATGATCATTTTATACACTTGTAACAAGCTGACTCAAATAGAAGCAGAGAGTAAGCGTACATCAAGTTTCATAGGTTGGTTTTGCACGACAGCAAATTTAACAGCTCCAACAGCTTAGTGTGAGGTAAAATCTAACCTTGAGGACAGTAGAAGCCGGCAGGGCAGAGGTCACATGATAATCGGTCTGTGTGGTTACCATAGAAACCACTCGGGCAGATCTGGCAGTTAAATGCAGCATCTTTTCTCAGTCCATCTGGGCTTATTGGGTCACGAGCCCGAGTCCCTAGCGGACATTTCCACTGCCAAGCACTTCCTGATAGTGGGGACAATGACAGATTTACATCAAAACAGATTTTGTTTATTGTTCTACTCCCTGCCATCCTATTTAACAGATGTCACAAGCCTGAGGCTTGTTGGAGCAGAAGGAGCTAGAAATTATGCGAGGAACTTCTCACAGTGGACGCTCAGTATGACTAGCGCTTGAACTCCGCATCTTTCGATCTTGAGCAAAGCATTCTACCCATTGACCTCTTTCACAATTCCTAACAACAGCGTTACAGGGTTCACTAACCAGAGTATATATGTTTATTTGCACACCATTAATGCTGCCTTTTGTCTGAGATATGAGAAAATGAGTATGCCGGTGATAGTCTGGTCAAAGGAATGGTCAAAACTATCTGCTGTTAGTGAATCATGTAGCAGGGAGTTATACCAACAAAAGTGCAATTTACCAACCCAAAATAAATGAGCAGAGAAACGTAAACTAGCAAATTGTCAATTAAATAAATTTACTCGGTTTATTCAAGGTTGATCAGTCGACTACGTCTGTTTTCATACGATTCTAGATCAAAATATCCATATTGTTTGGAATTTCCTTGATTTAATCTCTTTGAAATTACATAGTATGTCCTGTTGTTGATTACGCCACCATCCGATAGATATTTTGACACAGATGGCAGATTTGAGAGGGTTTCTCGAGTATTTGACATGTGACCTTTATAAACACAATTTTAGCCAGCAAATAAATTGGTCAATTAACCCCCAAGTATAAATCAAGCACCTGTGAATTATGGAAAAAAAGTGAAACCGAAGACCGTCAATATAAAAGTTTACCAGCTTAAAACGGTTACGTGGGTTTCAAACGACTGAACTTGCAGCTTGAGTATTGTTATAGCCGCGCCTGACTGTGTTAACATCAAAGGCGACTCGGCACAGCCGTGATTGGCCGTAATCGGCTTGGGCTGCTTGTACTGGGTTACCATGGGCTGTACTCTCAGTCTGTAAGTTGGTCCGTTTGAAACCCACAGTAAAGTAATTTTTATCAAAGATTCTTCTGTCCGAAACTCTAACTCAAAGCTTCAATCCAGAAAATGTCTTAATTTTGATTAAGGAAATTTTAATCTGCAGAATTTTAATATAGTTTTGGAATTTCCGACAGAAAAATGCCAACGATTGAGCGATCAATGAATAAGAAATGGAAGACACTGAGCCGAAAATCAAGGGAACCCATGCAGACAACACATAGATAAGCCTCTTACCTTCTGCAAACATAAAATGCAGGAAAAAAACAGTTACAAAATAACCATGATGGCGAAACATGCTCACCAAATGTTGAGAATTATTGCATGAATGCGATGCAACTTAGGTTGCATCGCATTCACGCAGACCCTCTTTTTCATGGTACCGAGCTTTAACAAGTAAGGCTTCGGATCATCAAGGTGAAAATAATGGAGGCCTTAACTAGTGGATAAGAGTCAAGACCGCTACATCCACAGTTAAGGTTTAAGGCCATTAATTATGAATATACCATCCAAGGAAGTTGTTGCCTGGGTAGAGTTGGCATAGTGGAAGCTAACTATGTACAGGGTCAGCTTCACTCTACCACAGTATTTCATACTTATAAAAATATGGAAGTATGGGAGTTGTCTTACCTTTGGGACAGTAGTAAGGATACGAGCATTGTGTTTCATTGAAGGATCCGGATTCACAATAATACCCAGCTCTACATATAGGAGGATCTCCAGTTATAGCAGGACAGTAATGACCTGGTCTACAAATCGTGGGCAATGCTGCTCCCTACAAAACACAATGTGTCAAATTCTGTAGCTTCGCATGAGTAACCAGTGCGTAAAATCGGGGGGGAGGGGGATGCCGACCGAGTCTGAAGAATACCTGAGAAGGTGGACGCTGGGTGAAGCGATGGATTATTGAGTAGCGTACTGGGCCTTGGATCCAGGGTTTCTGGTTCAACTCCCAGTGTGGGCAAAGATTTTGATTTTCACAACACCCAGTCAGATTCAGATCTCGACGTTAAACAAACGCTACCTTCTTAATTTCTGCACCACTCCTGACAGCTGTTCTGTCATGGAGATGAGAAAAAGAAGCATTTCCCCATTAAAGCGTCTCCTTACTGAGCTTTCAATGTCCCATCTTCACACTTTCCCCACCAACTACACAATGGATGCCGCCCTGTTTTTTGGTTGCAAAACAATTCCCATGACATGTGTACCGTGAAACAATTGTCCTGCAATTCAGTAACTGGCATCCGCATATCAAATTAAATTTATTACCAGTTTGTCTCTTACCTCAGGGCATTCATACGTCATGTCGCAGGGGATTCCATGAGCATTCTCAGTGCCGTTAGGGCAGTAGTAACCTGGTGTGCAGGGGAAGCAGTCATACTGGGAGGCCGCTCCAGTCATATTCCTATAATATAAACAAGTTTGAAAATGGAGCCATGGGATAGTGAGATAGCTCAAGGGCTACTAAATTCCTGGATTGCAATTAAATTATGACCATTTTTTTTTCTTCTCAGTAACTAGACTAGGGAGGGAGGCGAAGTAACTGAAACAAATTCTCAGTACCTCATGGTTCCTGGTGGACATAAGGTGGGTTCACTTCCAGCGTCACAGTAATGAGCCACTGGGCATTCATAGTATGTGTAGTTATCCATGCCTGTCTCATTACAGAAATATCCAGGCTCACAATCAAAGCAATCGCCAATCTATTAACAGAATAACACATATTCAATGCACGTAAAATGGTGACTGTACAAGGATTACTTATGCAGGCAGAGGGAGATGGGCCAGTATATAATATATATATAATATATAATATCTTTGCTTATAAGTACATCTAAAAACGAATAACTGCAGCGATATTTCGTAAGATATTTTGGCGAAGGCTAAACAAAGGTACTTGCAGGTCATTGGTCCAACAGGGATAAAAACCTTGGCTTGGTCACATGAAGCCAAGAGTCGGCAATAACATAGTTACTAAAAATGAGGAATAACTCTGAATAGTAAGGTATGCGGTATTATGGTTGCGTTCCCGGACTACCCACTCAGTCTGACAGCACCATGACTCACATTTGAAATTGATAACTCACCTGTTCAGCCCCAACGATATCTCTATAGTGAAGTCGTGGGCATGGCTGGGGCCCGTAGCCAGACATGACGTTATTAGGACAGTAATGGCCAAGGTCACATGGAGTGGGCAAAGGATTCCCCTCCTCGCAATAGTATCCTGCAAATAAATAACAGAAAAAATTACAGTGAGTCTAGGGGACCATGTGACGGTTTTCAAGCAATAATCAAGAATAGCTATATGAGTCGATCTTAATCAACATGAAGTTGCTTTCGTAGGTAAATGTTTCATGAGCATCCTCCCCTAAATCTATTGCAGTGAAAGCCAAACAGGAAACAGAGTGGGTTTATTTACTATTTAGACAAAGAAGTGATATGGTAAGTGGTTCGAAGCAAAAGGACACAATTCCAGACCGATTTTGGTCAGTTGTCTTCGCGAGATCAGTATAGTATGACCGTGTTTCGAGGGATGTCTCGGTATCACTACGATACTGAACTACACAACTGGGAAGACATATCGATACCAGAAAAAGCTATCTTGAGACAGTCTCACGACCAGGACATACTGTCTTGGGACACAGCTCTGGTTTTACCTGGTGGGCACTCCAGACAGGCTGTGTAATTAGATCCTCCTTCGACCAAATTGATGGTATGCTCAGAGCACGCTATTGGCATGATCGTACCAGCAGGACAGAAATGACCCGCCGGGCAAGCACCAGCGCACGTCTCACTTGGACAGGTCGATCGGGGGTCAGGTGCTACGCCAGAGGGCGTGGCTTCGTCTGAGCGTGAGAGACAGAAAAATCCAGCTTCACACTCCCCCATTATCTCTCCACCCCTGTAATTAAAAATTACAAGGCTACAGGTAGACGGAAAAGTGCTTCAATTCCAAGACTCAATATCTGACAATATCATCACTAACCCCAATACCCTGTTTTCAGAGTGGTACATGGTGTGACCTATGGAGAAGGTCACTCACTCTGTTAGGGTCTCTTTCATTTAAAGTCGAAATCTGAATCTGACGAGGGAATTGAATCAAATGATGTCTAATTTTAAGCCCACTATCCACTAAGCCGCTGTTTCACCCTGATATGCTGATTAGGTAACTATTTCCAACAGATGAAAATATCCAACAGGAAAATGAATTGTGGTTGACCAAAGTTAAGGACTCACTTGCCGCCCACCTCCCACTCAATAGCACACAATTATTGAAAAAAGAATTGAAAAAATTCTGATAGTACAAGTTTGTGTCATGTCACTCAATAGTTTGCTATTACCAGGAGATTCATCTTACTAACCTGCAGTAACTGCCTGTGATGCAAGGTAAGCATTGGGACTCCGCCTCATTCTCGATGGTAGAGTTGATTGTATACGTTCCATTAGGACAAAGTGTTGGTACATAGGAGCCCTCAGGACAGTAGCTGAATGGTGGGCAGGATATAGGATCGGGGTTCATCAACCCAACTGGGCAGTAGAAACCGGCTCGGCACGGAATGCAAGATGGCTGACCGATGTCGAGCTGACTTTGACCCGGTGGGCACTTGATGGGATTTGCAGTGCCCCTTGGGCAGTAATGTCCTGAGAGAAAGGAAAATCCGTTAAAACATTTTGCGCTGAAATATTGCAACGATAAGACAGTGTAAAGACAGGGTTCATGACAAAATATCTATGACGAAACCAATATGTTCTGATTCTTTCCCATCACAAAGATGGACGTCATCATGTACAGTAACCTCTCAATTTACAGTACACCAATGGGAAAATGCAGAGGGACAGAACCAGGGCAACTGGACAAGCACCATCACCATCACAAAACAACTGGGAGCCAGACACCGAGATGAGATGCCGCCATGAGTAGCACATGGAGTAGTAGGATAACTCAGCAGCGGATGGGGCATATTTACCTCAACAAGCTGCAACACCTGGGCAATCTTCCATCGACATCCCTAGATGCTGAAAACGTTAGTACACAACAAAACTACCAGCATTGCGGGATTGAATCTACCTACCAGCTGGACAGAGGTATCCGTTTGGTTGTGGATCAGAGATTGTGTCATTAGAAGGACAGTAGTAGCCCGGATCACACTCTCCTGTGGGCTCTATCAGACCATCAGCTGCGCAGTAATATCCACCAACACACTCATAACAATCATAAACAGAAGTGGCACCTGTGAGGTTAAAAGAAGGTATGGCAAATTGCCGTTTCCCATCTCAAAACATCCTCGATAAAACTACTTTGATGATAATTTGTACTTAGAGTTTGGGGAAATGAGCTTTCTAACCCATTCGGATCAAACGACAGTAGTTTTGCGTATTGGTTTGGGTAGGCAATAGCAGATTTCAGGGTCAGACAGACTGAGATAACCAATGAAACTGTTCCCTTTTGATGACGTAGGACCTCTTTTGCGGGATGAGCCTTATACTGCGGGCTGATTGCCGATCCATTTATTCATATCAATGGAGAGGACTGTATAGTTGGCACATGATATGGCACACGTCGTTAGGTATACTAGTACGCTGCATACCTGTAGTGTTTCTGTAGGTGCCAGCAGGGCACAGTTGTGGTGAGGTTGTTCCGCTTACACAGTATTTACCGAGTTCACATTCTCCATTCCTTGGGTAGTCACGATGGGGAGGTGGGTCTGGTCTAGATGCCGCCCCTTCACAGTAAAATCCGGCATCACATGGTC
>Ga0224511_10001047_pt1 | contig 15680 bp, 7 predicted proteins | sample SF_May12_sed_USG_2_FD_169988 | JGI IMG/M metagenome (GOLD analysis project Ga0224511, IMG submission 169988) | Sediment microbial communities from San Francisco Bay, California, United States - SF_May12_sed_USGS_8_1 | ecosystem: Environmental > Aquatic > Marine > Sediment | place: USA...
TTTGTAGTCTATATTTAAAAGAGATATCGGGCGCCAATTTTCAAGATCCTCCGGGTCACCCTTTTTATATAATAGTGAGAATATACATTGTCTTTGGCTGCGGGATATCTAGGGTCAACTTAATCATTCGAACTACGGTCATTACTACGTTTAACTACGGTCATCTACGATTTACTACGGTTAAATCGCACTACGGCTTACTACGGCTTGTGTGACAAAGCCTTAAGTGTACACAACAATTTCACAAACCAGGGTGCGTGAGTTAGGCCTTACATGTACCCATTTGAAAAGTGTACATTATATAGAGTCAATATGTTTGATTTTGTTTTCTTATTTTATAAAGAAATGCATTGTCCCATTCTTATTGATGTAATAGAAATACCCTAGGTTGGGTCCATATATATTTGTCGTATTTAATTATCTTTAAGAGGTAGGATAGAACCTTGTGACTATACATGAAAAGCCACTACAACCATATAGAGCCGCTGCTATTGTCTGGTTAATTATATTGTATTAGTGTTTGCTAGGCCTCACAAACGCCATTTATGTTGTTTTATGCATGTATTTCAAAGTGGCAAAATTTACATAAATAGTATGAATATATTATTCTAAATTTGAAACTATTATCTACACAAATAGTCCATTCCAATGACACCAAATTCTCAATATCGCTGAATGAGTCATTTCGACCTACAATTTCAGACTTGGACACATATTACTGTTTGTTAGGCTTCACCAATTTCAAAAATCAGCCCAATCATTGCAATATGTGTCAAGCGCTCCCAATAAGCGATAACAGACACTTCAAACGCCTAAACCTTGACGCTTTAATCTTGATTTGGGAGTAACACCCAATTTGTGATCGTTTGGTTAAAGGGATTCACTTGTCGTCATACACCCGAGATCGCGCACACTCAAAAGCGCGAAGGCACGCACACACAGGGAATGTCAGAAACCTATTTTTTGCCAACATTTTTTGGGAAATCAAAACCTATAATGCGGGTACCATATTAAATCTTCTAAAGTTATATTGGCAATTAGTTTAAAATTGGTAGAAGTTTATCTGATGAGCAGTGCAAAGCGTTTATGTGTCACATGACCAAAAAACGTGGGGTATAAAACGCATAAATCTACATTTTAGTGATTTGTTTGATCATTCTTACAATCACCTACTATAGGTACTCACTATTAATTAATATTGTGTTCGTTATTTCAAATACGTAATAAAAATAGTTGCATTGTTGTGTTGACATCTCCATTCTCAGTTCATAATTCTTAACATGGTGGAGAGGCAACTAACTTGCGTGTCAGGGTTTACCAGTACAAGGCTTTTTACTATGCAGGCGATTAATGCTCCTCAAATGAGCCAGCTGTAAGAAACGACTGAACCAGACATCGCGCTATGTTTGGCATTGGTGATTGAGGAGAAAGTTTATTTATGGAGATTGGAACACTGTGATTTAAGAAAATAACTTTCATTATATATTTTAGGTACCAATGATAGAACCAAGTGCGATGAAAAGTTACCCGTGAGTTGTTTAGGACATTAAGAGTATTGACACATTGATCTGATGTCTTAAAGTCCTTTTAAGAGATTCGTAACATTAGGCGTTTTATGTAAATATAGCACTAAGCAGCTTTAAAAAACTCAAAGATATAGTTTAAGTGAATGTCAATTACATATTGTTGTTCTGCGTGTTTTTGTGCCGTTCTATGTGTGTTATTGTATCATGGTGCCCTTAACGTTGATCTGTACGCATTATTTCCAAAAAGAAATTCTTTGAACTTTTCTTCAATTGATATGCACCACAATATCTGTATTTTAGTAAGATATACAGTTTTACCTGAGGTTTCAGAGAATGCAACTGTCAGAACAGCAAATACCACTACCATTTTTGACACATACAGCATATGTAAAAGTCAAATATCGCTTTATATATAATCTGCATTTATGTACATTCCAGTTTTGTCTAAATCACGGTGCAGACTGCAAAGAAACACGAACCATGATAAACTTAGTGACAAGGGAATAGGTAAGGCATCTGTCTAAACGCTGGCAAATGAAATGTTAAACATGATTGTTTAGGCGAATATTATCCTTTATCTAGTGAACAAAAGAACGTGAAGTTGTTTGTTAAAAAGTGCAAACATTAGGCACACATCATATTTGATTTTTAAAATGTATGTCTAAGATTAATTTAACAAATACGTAACGACTGTTTTTCTGTAAATCTGAGTTGCCTAACATTTAACATGTATCTAGAGTACATATACGTGCTCGATAAAGACAACTGTTTTTGTGTATGTTCTCTAAATGACTTTTGAATATTGACCCATTTTGAAAAATGCTTGAAATTATTGTAAACAAGAAACGTTCAATATCAATAATATGTCTTACAGCGTGTCAACATCGGCAAGGTGTATGTCGCCAGTTTCACTATAGTCTTCTTAACGTATACATAATTACATTCTAGTCCGTAGACAAAATCAGTTTTTTTGTGATCAGAACATCAGTTAACAATTGTTCATAATATATGAAATGTGGGAATGTTTAATCATGCCTTCAAATGCCAAGCACAATTACAAGTGATTAATATGTTTGCGAATTAGTGTTTAGATTTTCACCGCGGTGCGGGTTGCTGACAAGAAAGATGCGACGCTCGTTAATTGCATCGCAATTTCCTTTAAGGGATACGTTTATCCTCAACAATAGATTAAACAGTTATGAGAAAGACCCTTTAGACATTATTATGTATTATTCTGTGTATTTGTTTTGACAACTGCATTGTGTGTATGTAAATAGTGTAACTTTGCCGCAAAGGTATATGACCTTCTGGTATTGATATTCAATATACATGTATAATGGTTTGGATATGTGTAAATTTTGAACAGGTGTTTGAACATGGAAAAACTGACATTGACTCCCCCGTTGAAAAGTGGCGACCATTAAATATGATATCGTCAAAAGCAGTGTTTAAGAGTTATACATTCTAAATATATATGAGAACGTTTGTCACAATTGAATTTACAAATACAGTTAATATGTGAGTTTGTACACCCCGAAACAATACTTCGCTTACGGACCTGTGATAATTTTCACAGGCAGAAGACGTTTGTACATGTACTTAGAATTCTCTCTTTTTCACCCATTTCTTTTTAATTTTACTTCTGTTTACTTTCCTATCGTTCTGTTTAGCTACTAAATGGCCTGGTTGGAGAGTAAATGCATTTGCTCTTTCTTTTTCTTCTTCAATAAATGTTGAGAAAGTGTGAGGTTTGCTATAGCTTTAAACTGGTTTAAACTCCAAATGATACCAAGGCGGTAACTCAACATTTCTTGGAGAATTCATTTAAGAAATTATAAATTAAAAAAAAATATTTAAAAAATCCAACAAAACACAAACATATAGTTTTTTTTCTAAATGTCTGTTGCGTCATGGTGTTGTACGTGTTTTTGTGTCGTTCTATGTGTTAGTTTTTGTACGGGCCATTTTGTCATGGTTGCCTTTAAACTTGACATAACTTCATTGTTTACAACATTCTTTCTTTAAACATCTCTTCAATTTAAATTAGGTTTTTAGGGTCAAGATCACATGTATTACTGAACGCAGATCCTCTCATTGTCGACGATATTGATACCCGTCTGATTTAATGTCAACATACATGTTGTACTTTTCTATTAGAATGCCGTTTCGTTTAGTTATATTTATTCGATATGTGTGTTTGATTATTCTACTTTAATTGTATTTAAGCTTTCCAAAATAAAAAGAGATTTTCCCATCAATCCCAATTCAAAGACCATATTTTAAAAAAAGCAGGCCCATTTTTTCTGTTTTAAACACAGTTCCTGGGTCAACAGTCTCATTTTCATGATTTTGAAATCAATTTTGTAAATTAAACACCAAATTAGTTTTGTTTTCTGGTCAATTCCTGACAACGCACAAAGTTAATCACATGTGTTAAGGCATGTATTTGTGCCTGAAATATTGTCATAATTTGTTTATTATTGTTTAATCTTGTCAGACAATTTCGTGCACTGTTATACTTGGTATCCTGAACCAGTACACTGTCAGCATGGTGAAGCATAGTGCGGTGATAACAGGTTTTCTAATAAAACAAGCTGTACTGCCACTCGACTCAGTATTTGGTATAGCCATGTTGAGGTTATTCAATTAATTTTTGCCGTTTGTGTTTGCTTAAACATAAAAAGATAAGACATAAACATTATTTTACTAAATTGGTTTAAGTCATTGTGACGTATCAGATAAACGTATAATTTGTCCACAAACAACAACACGAATAAGTGTAACTTTATTTATTACATTTAGTAATGTATGTTAATCTTGAGTACACAACAATATATCAAATTATGTACATGTACATGTACATGATTATTGTGTTTTGTAAACTAATTCCAACAGATGCGAAGAACAATATGAAGAATATATCAACTTAATACGCATAATGATAGCACACATTTTAGTAGTAAATGTCAGCCGTCAGTCCACCTTTACGGCTTATCTTGCCTTAGGAGTAATACCCTTTTTACTCCGCTTTCTGCTTGCTCACATTAACAATTTTAAGCGTTCTCATAAAAAAGCTATTTAAGTACTATAGTGAATTGTTAGTTTCCACCGAAACCTTTTAAACTCCGACAATCAAAAAACAACAAATCTACGTACTATGCACAAACCTACACTATGCAATGAAAGACATAAAAATGAATACATAATACACATCCGCACTATATTTAAAATATACACTCAAAATAATGTATAGACACTGTAAGGCATATTTTCAAACATCAATGTATTCCATTATTTATTCCATAATAAAGCACATGATATTTACAGTTTTATGATACAAACTACTCTCACTTATTCTGCTTATACAATAACTAATACGTTTTCGACAAAAATGCTATACTAGTAGTTTTGTTTTTTCTCATTGTGAGGGTATAGAAATGTCACTTGCCTACGTATGAAATATGTTTAGAAATGTACAATATTAATATCTAGTGTGTAACAGTGCACATGAAACACATAATCTAATGCATTTAATTCACATAAAAACACACCGGAAAGGGAAAATAACAAACATAGGTATTACCTTCGCACACAAAACTACACTTTATAACAAATAACAAAGAGCAATCATACTTGAAAAATCTAGCTAAAGTAAATATGACAGTCTTTTAATTTGATTGGACAAACGTGACAGTTGTACTCAATACCTTACTGTCGTACGTTATCCTAATGACACCGGGTCAAATTCCTTACAATACAACGATCATTAAATGTATATACATGTGTATGTCTACATTATACATGTGGTTCACTTCTAACTTGAACTAGCTGTGTATGATATATTGGGTATATAAAGACTGATATTTAGACATAAAAATATTATCGTTCAATCTAATGATATGAGTGCTTGCTGAACTTGCTAAACATCTGTTGAAACATACGGTGCGCTAGAACCAGTTAATGTTATTTATATTTGAAAAATGAACGTCACGTATATAACTTAAAGGTTGAGAAAACATCCAGCACATAGAATCACAATTTTTATTATATGCAATACACATATTTTAAGGCCACATTGTCTTAAACAGAGGCAGAAACACCAAACGTATAAAACAACTAACTAAAACTCCCCAATACACAACAACAGTTTCCGTGTTATTATACATGTAGTTTGACTGTTGACTTATCACAGATTAAAACAATTTCCAAAAATCATAATCATCCAGTAAAATTGTTTTTTATTAGGCTAGCATTGTTTTATTAATCTGCTGTCACCAACACACACGAAAATGAATTAACATTATCAGATGCAATGCTTCGATCGCAATCACCTACTTGAACACGGTCACCCTGCTTTAGTCTGAACACTTCAGCGAACGCCCCAGTATAATAAGATCCCCCTGTAAAACGTACAAACTGTTTGTAGCTGTCATTAAGTACAAAGAAACAATATCCACTCGAACCGCTACTAAGAGTAGCAGAAAACCAGTATATACCCGGAATTCTACACGTAAATACACCTGTTGTAGAGTTGTAGTCATTTCCCTCGTTATAAAAAACAACAGAAAACCTGAAGTCATTGGAATTAACGTATTCGTTGTATCTGGCGGAAAATCCGGATGTACCTGAAACAAACAAATCAGTATAATAAGTGAACGAATGCATTCTATGTAATTCATTGTCTGTGTTTCAGTACAATAAAATGTATTGTACTTTTTATATAGAATAAACATCTTAATTATGGTTATTATTTAAATCAAATTCATATACTTATGAAATGAATTCAGTTCGATGTATTTATAGTATTAATGTTTCGTCTTGTAAAATGTACATAGCTAAATATGCATTTACCATACTTGATAATTACAATTTAATATCATAAGCAATAATGTTTCACGAAAGCAGTTGTGCGTTTATTAATATAATATAAATGATATTTTTTATTTGTTGATGACAATAGACACTTATTTCTTGTATGGAAAATATACATATGAAAAACGAATACAAAGGAAATAAACAAGTGACAAGATTGGAATGACTGTATTTTTGTGATCAACGAGGGAAGTGAATTTAAAATGTTCAACAATTGCTGATTGTTTCTAATTATTTTAAGCTGAAATATAACAAGGGTTAGCCCTGAAAACAAACTTATTAAGCACCCACCTAAAATACCAATATTACCGCTCCATTGTATGCATTTGATACACCATTTTAACCGCGCACTGCATTATTATAAAGTCGAGAGCGCTATAATAACACACATTGTAATGACCGCTGTAATGATTAAACACATAGGTAGAGATAAAAAACCTCTATTTAATCATAAATAGTTCCTATCAAGACCGTGACTTTTTATAAACACCTTGCTCAGAATATATACTAAAACAAAAAAGTTAAGTCAGTATTTTGAACAATATATGAATATAATGTGTGTATATTCACCTTTTTAACAATCTCATAATTACATACATAGACACTTCCATGCGCCTTTTAAAAAACATGCACATATGCAAAACGGTTAAATATACAGAAAATGACAATGTATCGTCTTTTAAACCATTTGAAGGAAACTGGGAGTTTAAAGGACAGACGACGTTCTGGGTGACCCCGTAAAATGTCGGTTCGTAAAAATTAATATTTGATTACGTCATCACGGCTTAGTCGTTATCAAAACGCCAGAAAAGTATTTTTGCCGTTTGCCTGGTGCATCAGGACAAACACAAATTGTTCTTAAACTGCAACGGGTCGTCTTGTTTAAACTTGCCTCAAATACCTCTATATACTGACATTTTCGTTATAAAACGTCACCGTGAAAAAGCATTAAAAGTTCGAAAAAAATGGATCTCATAGTAATGTCCTTTCTTAAGTAGTGTTGAAATCCACATTCAAAGTGATGGATGTTACTGCGTTCCATTTTTTTTCGTTATCAAAAACAATACCCGTCATGAGACGTTGACTGACTTAACTTCTTTGCTTCAGTATGTATCTTATTTATAAGTCCATTTAAGTTGCGGGTCGTGGGTGTGAATTAGTTGGATGGCGTAACTGCTGCTTTTTCCCATTAGTTTATCATTCTCAATTTAATGATTACGAACTGATAACGGCGTTGGGCCGAAACGAAATTGGTCAAGATTATATTTTATCAAAGAATCTGATTGTAACCGTAACATATGTCAAACATAAAGATCACACTATGTCACTATGTTTATCCGGCTCTTACCTCGCCATTGACTATTGGATGTAAAAGTAATTTGGCGCATATGTTAACATTGATGTGACGGTGTGACGCACGGAAGATTCCTACTTGTCATACATAGAGGTCAAAGGCCAAAACAGTTTTCCCGTTAAACATCCAGATTCCTCATTTAGGAGGACTCTATAAGATTGCCTATTCGGCAACATATATCTATTAAGACTTTTCTAAATATTTCGGCCAGAATTACTTTTGTTAATAAGCCACACGTTTTATTTATTGTAAATAATATCCACATTTAACAACACCTACATGACTGTCCTGTGCATGTACGGACGTCATTGGCCTTTCCAGAACAGCTGTTGTTTAGAGAAGACGCTGTCGGGTTTTGACAGGTACGCGACCTTTCTTGCAGACCCCTGCACGTGGAGGAGCATGCTGTCCAAGCAGACCATCCCGTCCAACCGATTGCACCTGAATCAGATGAATAAATTAGTCTGAATAAAGGAGAAAGTGGTCGTGAAAAAAGATTGCATGGGAAAAATTCAGCGTCGGTTTAATAGAAGCTGTTCATTAAGGCAATGGACTATACCACAACACTGACATCTCGAAAGAACGAAACACTATTTTATATTGTACTCAAATGCATCCGTTAATCCCAAAAGACCAAAACATGTAATAAGGCCTATAAATAACGTTATAATACGTGTGTAATCAAATACAACGCTAAATGTACTGTGAAAAAAGCATACATTGTATTTCTGTGCAGGTGCGATAGTCAGTTGAATCGCCGAGACAGCTACCGTTGACAGCGGCAGCAATGGGATTTAGACAGTTACGCGTACGTTTCTGCAACCCCGCCCCACACGTGGATGAACATGCCGACCAACCAGACCAAGGCGTCCAGCCGATGGCACCTTAAAAGAAATAAACATCGAGGCTAACTGTAATTGGTGTACTTTTATTGTTCAAATATTCAAGAATTATTGCATATTTATACGATACATGGGTCTGTGCGATATTATTAACACTCACAGTCAGCATTGGGAGATAGACAAAAGCTGTTCATGTATCCGTCAAACCTCGTCAAAATTGCTTTCTTGTTTGTGTAAAACTCGCCATTTTTGACGTGGCTGACCGCCGCTCTAACTTAAACGTAGTTTGTCCCTTGTCTTGCTGGGAAAAGTTAAAATATAGCAGTACAAGGCGTTGCATGCAGCAACATGGACACGGCGTTGTAGATCTATACCACACTAGGTAAAAACATGCATAAATAAAACGGCTCTTAATGAAGGCAAAGCCATCTGCTACACCACTGTCTATGATCCCAAGTAACCAAACATGTAATTAGGCCTAAAACTAGTCCAATAAAGCGCGTAAAATAAAATACAATGTTTATTGTAGTGTGAAATATCATACAGTGTATCGCGGTACAGGCTTGGTAGTCAGTTGAATCGCCGAGACAGCTACCATTGACTGCGGCCGCTATGGGGTTTTGACAGTTACGCGTGCGTTTCTGTGAACCAACTCCACACGTGGATGAACATGCCGACCAACCTGACCAAGATGTCCAGCCGATGGCACCTTAAACGAAACATTGAAGCCATCTGTAATATTATAACATATTTTAACAATCACAGTCTGCAGTAGGAGGCAATTGGAGAATATGTCAATGTCTGCAAAACCTCGTCAAATATGTGTTCGTTCTTTGTGTTAAACTCACAATTACTTGAGTGGCAGACCGCCGCTCTTACCACATATCCGTTGGTCAATAGTCTTGCGGAAATGTCAATTCCAAAAAAGTCGATATATCGTTACAATGCGTTACATCCAGCAACACGCCTAAATGCCTACCATTGCATTGAAAGTCGGCGCATATTTCGTACGCCGAACTTTCCCCGAAGCACGGGTTCCCGTCCTTCGAGGGCCATGGCGTGTCACAGGCGCGGTCTCGGCGTTGGAGCCCTATACCACATGACGTACTGCAGATTCCCCATGACGACCAAACTCCCCAGCCGCCGTGGACTACAAAAAACAACCACCTTATTGTTGTTCATTCGGAACTTTATAGTGCGCATCGCATTACAACATTTTTTCTCCTCAGCCACCATGAACTAAAAAAAACAACCACCTTTTTGTTTGTTCATGCGAGACTGTATAGTTGGTATCGCATTGGAATTAAACTTAAAATAGAATGAAAAACAACGTGAAACGTTAAGGGACATTTTATTCTCGCTATGATATTTGACTTACCACAAAGATGTTTTATAAATAGCAACCAATTACAAAATTACTGTATTTTTTTTCATTTTGCGTCCAAATAAAAACATGTTTTAAAACCAATGACTGAGTATTTTAAATCAAGTACATATATTATCTAACACTTTAAACATTACGCTGTCTCTCAAAACTGTACCTGCATTGCCTTTTCTGACCACATACTACTCTAATGACCTTACTATCTAGTTACAAATATTAATGTTTTGTTGATATGACTTTAACCAGACTCGTAAACAGAGGGTAACGGTAGCTATGAACTTTCTTCGTGTTGAGTGACAAAAGCGCTTAGTCTTATCTTGGACCATGTCATCCGTACATTTAGGTTCCGGCTTACAAGACTTAGCAATCATGGGTTAACTTGATAACTGAACATGTTTGAACCGCGCGGTTAGCTTAATTAGTAGTGTACCGTACTCGTATTCAAGACATACTGTTTTTTTAAAGGAAATGCGTAATCATTAATAAAATGATGTACCGGGACATTGGTTCGTCATGCATTCGGAGGTTTGTTGGGCCGACCCATGACAGTCGTCTCCGCGGTTTGCTGGAGCAGGGTTATCACAGGTTCTGGTTCTCGTCCTTGTGCCGTTGTCGCAGGTTACAGAGCACGTGCTCCAATCTCCCCAAACTGACCATTGACCGTCCACTTTAATTTTTGAACATATATAACTATACAAAATATATTAAGCATGCACAAGAAAAGGACATGATATAATGTAACGAGAAAATGAAGAGATGTTCAAAATATGTTGTAGACAGGTCGAGTTTAAGGGCACCATGACAAAACGCCCCTTTCACAAACAAACACTCAGAACCGTCATAGTATCGCTTAGGTGTCAAAATGTGTTGTCAATATATAAATTATATATGCTGAAAGCACATTTTGGCGCTTAAGAGACGATTTATTAAATCATATGACTATAAAAAGGTCACCCGCTAACCTCAAAATCGAGGTAATTTTAAGTCAAACTAAGGTAAGCCAGAGGTTAGCAGCCATATCCTTAGATTAAGAGTATTAGTAATGCACACCAACGCCAAAGTGAATAAACTTACCGATGTCACAGAAGTTACACGTGTATTTATACGAAAATTATTGCCCTTAAAGAAAGAGTTCGACATGACGATTTTAAACTATTCGTTAAACAGGACAACACTTGAAACATATTAAAAAGTTTCAGATCGTGATCACGTTATATACTTATAACTCGTTTGTAATATCTAATTTTTAAAAACGTTTACTTTAAATATCATTTTTTTGATATGATCTAGACTTATTTTGGTAGTATTCAAAAGCAGTTAAATAGTGCTGTACATTGTTTTCGCCTTAATCTGTTTTATGTTTTGTGACAAAAAAGCATGCGCCTTGACACATTCATAAATGACATGTAAACGCCTCACCTTATGTTGTGCTATTCGGCGACAGAAGAAATCCTGAAGTAAACAAACACACCAAATGCGTACAATTTAAACAAAAATGGATAGTTTGATAACAATAGTATATTACAAAACATTCTTTCTTTAAACCACCAATTTAAGCAAGTGTTAATAGCTGCATATACCGTTGTAATGAGTAGCCACTTTTGTATCAATTAATATATAAAAAAAATTTATAAGTATTGATTCGTAATCAAATGTGTCGCCCAATATGTTTTTCGGCACTGTATTATATGTAACGTTTCGTTCCGTTTACATTGTGTGAACTAATCAAATAAACTTGATAAGGTTGCAAATATAAAATTGGGCATAGTTATTGAAATAGAACAATATATTGCAAAGCGACTTTGTGTTGGGATCACGTTACATAAAGAACAACATTTAAAATGTCTATATTATATGATACGTAAATAAGTTCGCATGAACTATTTTTCAAATTGTTCAACCAGTTGTTTTCTTTTTCCCCTGAACGTATGTCGAAAATAGCACATATTATTTATTGTCTTACAACAAAAACAACTAAAAGAAAAAAACAATTACTGTAATTACGATGGTAAAATCACACAGGAATATCTAAAAATAAACAAATATATTTACCGGTCAACACGGACTCCAAAGTAAATAAAATTAGCAGCTGCGTTCCAATATCCATTTTACAAAAGATATAGACAACAAGAGGACTTGTAAAGGCAATGTCATAAACTTTAAACGAGTCCGTGCGTTTTATAATACAAGAGTAAGAATACTGTTGGTAAAACAATACACTCCTGTTTAGAGATAACCTGCAGCAGCATCGCCTGGTCCGTGTTTTTGAAAGTATTCTTTGTGAAACACACAATAAAATGTTGATCTACAGTTGATTTATACAAAGCAATTAGTAGGGATATACCTGTAAAGAAATGTTCTTCATGAAATAATAAATTATTAAAAGAAATTAGACCATATTTTGAAAAGATTTGCATAAAATACATAAACATGAACCTTATTAGTTTTCATTGCATTAATACAATAACTAGTATAATGCTATTATATCCTGTAATCGCAAAGCGCATTTAATTATTATATATCGTCAGATACGTTGTAAATATCACAATAAAAGGAAATAATTTAACGTCAAACACCGATAACTATCTAACACCGTAGAAGGGTGTGGAGTTCATCAATAACGAATACCTAATATGTGCCAAAATATGTTGCTTTTTCGATATGTTTATAAATAAAAGGGCATAGCCAACGTGCATGTAGGAGTCTTCTTCTTACAACATATTACATGTTTAAATATACCGCTTAATACGCAATTTAACGGCCTAACATTTTTGAACGGTACTTTTACTTTTGAGTATTATATTAAATAATTTAGATTCCTAAGATTGATTTGCTTTTTAGGGCCATTTTGCTATGGTTCTCTTAGAACTGACAGTCCCTTGGGAAGAAAGAACAGATGAGGCCAATGAAAGGATGTGGTCCCAGTACCAAGAACTTGCAGACTTGCGCAGGGAGAAAGGATCCTCTACCTGGGTTTTTCCTGTGGAAACAGGATGCAGGGGCTTTCCTGCCCAATCAGTTTGGAAAGCCTTGGGAGCCTTAATCATGAAGGACAAGACAAGGAAATGTGCTGTGCAAGGTCTCAGTAAAGCAGCTGAGGGAGATTTCAGTTGGCTGTGGCTCCGACGTTATGACACCACATGGAAGCCAGCACATACAAACAGTGTTTGACCCCAACTGCTGCCACGCGATCACGAGGGTGTACCGCGATAAGGGGCGAAACACCTGTTTACCGAAGGGCACTCGGCTGATGATGTCTGTCTTAAGCAGCAGAAGCTATATCTAACAACATGACATGTCTACATTGTTTACAACATGCTTCCTTTGAACATCTCTTAAATTTATATTTGCTGTGAACAAATGACATTATGAAAAAAAACATTTTAAAACGTATGCTGTTATAATCAATTATATGCTTTTTTCATGAATGTAGTTAATATTTTATGTGATTATTGTTATTTGTCTCTTATAACTCTTTTCAGAGCGGCACTGTGCATTGTATCTGTTTGTGTATATGATAGTATTGATGATGTACAATGATGAGACGTTAATGAATAAAAAAATGTATAATATTTCGAATGTTTATCCGGCAAAGTTTCGCGATTCTACAGAAGAATTATAAGCAGTCATGATTTCGGTGCGTTCTTTAAACCAGCCATTTTTGTCATTACCCCTAACAAACATATCTCACGCGAACATTGTTGACCATGTTTATGCAAATAAAAGGACGTAGGAATCATTTTAAAAGAAATAGAGTGTTACATAAGGCTTCAAACATCCCCGGGATTTTGATAAAACGGACAAGAACGACAACATAAGGCAAAGGTTAAGACATTTGTACTTCAATAATGGCAGTGATATCAGTGATACCGAAACTGTGCCGTCACTTTATCACTCAAGTGTTCTGTTTAAACCCGTTTTAGACAAACCACCATGATTGTGATAGCTTGCACATTCCTGTATCGTTATCTTTAGGGCGGTTTTAATATAGCATCGCGGTGCATGTGATCTGCAATCAGACAGGTTACGTAAATTAGACGTCGGCGAGTTTAACTAAAACATGGTACTCTGTAACGTCCATTTTAATACGATGTATCAAACCTATACATTGTATATGTCGATGTTTTGTATTTTTCTGATCCTCTGGAATAAAGGATTGTATTTTGATTACATTTGAAAATAGAGTGTCGCTCATACGTTAGGGGGCGTCAGTGGTGCGGTATTACATTTGCAATGCGGGTAAAACATATTTATCTAAAAACATCAACGAATTATAGGTGCGGTACTCCATTAATTTTAAGAAGTAAAGAAAACGACAATTATTTGTTGATAAATTAACGATTTAAGGTACATCGTTTTCATCTTCCCAGAATACACGTGTTGGCCTATGGTTTTGGGCATACATCAAATTTGCGGTGACTAAGGGTAAACAAAACATATATATAAAAAACAGCGAAGTAACGGTGTTGTATGCCATTAGTTTGAATCACGCATGCCCAATTTTAGTTACAAGAAAACAAGGTAGATTTTTTTCTGTTTTTTTTTATAAATAAGAGATTCAAAGTACAAATACATTATGTCACAACAGTTTTCGTGGTTAAACACTGGACTGAATAGTGTGTCCTTACTTTTAGACACATTCTTCATTCATCAAGGTTTCATTACAAAAAAACACAACGATAGTATTATCCGAAAACATACTATATCAATTTCACCGTGACAACTATGATTAAAATGTGTTTGTTCAATGTCACACATATCTTGTTATGTATAACTTATCGTCATACTGTCCTCAATGTACGCGTGTTTTTATATCTTGACATGAGCTTTTATCTTGCATAAGAATACTTTAACGATAGACACCTGCACACTTGCAAGTCATCGTGAATATGATACCGAATGTGCAGTTTTAAAACTTTTTTACAAAAACAAAGCAAGCTTCAGGAGTGTCTACTTTTTCTGCAGATAACTGAGAGGAACGTCTAGGTCAGAATATCCCTATGTATGGCCTACATTTTAAAGTCTGACATAATGTTCAATATGCAAACACGGGTATCTTTAAGTATACTATTTACAAAATATAATCTCTTGCTGACATTTTACTTTAACCACTGTGAATGTCAACAAAATTCTTCACAAAAGCATCCCTCAATCAGCGAGTCATTCTAGTAAGCGTTCGGGATTACAAATTATGGTCCTTTACAAGTGAGATACTTAAATTATTCAACGGACACCATTGTTGTCATTATCAAGGACATTAACCTAAATAAGACTATTACTAAATTCAACTTGACCCGTCTTGTGTGTACCATTTACGCATGCTTAAAGTTTAGAGTACATACACGTACAGAATACTAACATTTTTCATCGATATATATCTGTATTTTAGCTGCAACAACCGTGACATTGAACATACTCGCACTGAAGCAGTTAAAACTTTCTAGTCTTAAGGCTTACGGCGCCTAATTGAAACACACATTTGCAGCAGTGCAGAAGAATCACACACCTAGTAACATTTAAGAATGTTAATATAAGATAAATCACCGGGCCGCTTTTTCGGCGTAAGCTGTCTAAACTGGGTTTTGACCTACATTTCTGTATAATGACGTCTGTCTGGGATTTCAGCAATCCACCGTTCTATTGGATGATTTCATAACCACTGAAAATGACGTGTGGGGAAACAAGAGAAAATCCCGTTTTCG
>Ga0224511_10001048_pt1 | contig 15678 bp, 6 predicted proteins | sample SF_May12_sed_USG_2_FD_169988 | JGI IMG/M metagenome (GOLD analysis project Ga0224511, IMG submission 169988) | Sediment microbial communities from San Francisco Bay, California, United States - SF_May12_sed_USGS_8_1 | ecosystem: Environmental > Aquatic > Marine > Sediment | place: USA...
AGAACATTTCAATATTGATGAAGATTTTAGAGTCAAAGATGTCACAGAGATTAAGTCTGTTAGTGACATTTCTACAGCACAAGATGCATCAAAGGTATTTCATTTGGTTCATTATTTGTGAAACTTTATCTAGAGGTAATATTTGTATTTATTTTATGTTGAACCTATATGAATAGGAGACTGCTCCAGTTTAGTTCAGTTGGCAGAGCACAGGACTAGTAATCCAAGGGACAGGTGTCAAGCGGTAAACTTTCTCCACAATAAAGCGCTCAGTCTGGGTGAGTTGTCCCTCATGGCTTGCTGTTCAGATTCAGCAGTCTGTCATTTTTAGAGTAATAAGGCTAGATCTAGTGCATGTACTGGTGAATCCAGTTAGTGAAGCTGGTTTGTGGACTGACCACCATGATCAGTCTGCGAATTAGTCTATAAGCCCGAAGCCCGAGTCGAGTAAAAGGCCGGTCGGTCGATTAGAATTGTATGCGAGGTAGCCCGACCGGTCGTTTAAAATTTTGAAGTAAAATTCTAAATAAAGAAACACATTAACATAAAAACTGTTTGTGGAATTATGTGTTCGTAAGAAAACACAAGCAAGATTAAAATAATTGCAAGTCGACTCATTTCTAGTATGATTTGTATGAATTATGACCACAACAAAAAGTTTGGGCTATTAAAATTTAATTTGGGCTATGGAACATTTTACTTAAATAGCCCGAAGGGCTATAGTCGAAAAATAATTAATGCGCAGACTGACCATGATATAACCTAGTGGTGAAAGACAGCGTTAAACAAACCAATGAATACCGTGTTTTAGCAGGTGGACCCGACAGCCAACTTGACCTTCAACTTGACCCTGACTGACCAGGAGAAGGCGGCCAGAAGCCAGGTGAAGCTGCCCTACATGCACACAGGCGAGACAGGGTGAGTTCTGGTAGAGAGAGTGTGCCCTCCAGTTTGGGATTAAATAACATAAATAACACAAAAATGCGATGTTAGGGAACCAAAATACTTACATAAAAGCAAATGTTGTTATAAGACATGCTTCCTTATTCTCATATCTCCTCTTAACGGCATAACCTGGACTCTCTTTTAACAGAGCCCTTAATTATTATTTTTTATATTGAACCATTTACTTTTTGGGTGGAGTGTTGGTCGGTGAAAGATAAAAAAATGTCCACAGACATATACCTCATGTTTCAAAATTCGTAGTAAAACATGATTGTTTTTCTCAGATTTTCCGTGTTTTTATTCCAGGTCAACAGACGCCTCTAGTGGAGAGGGGAAGATCTTCTACCAGCCGGACGAGGCAGACGACTTTGACGAGGAAGACCCGGATGATGACCTTGACATTTGACCTTTAGCTAGAACTTCACTGATGGAAATGGATGCTGCCTTTAACATTTTAACATGAAAACTCATGTATATACAAGTCAAATGAATGTAATAATAGTTAATAAAATTATATCTACATGTATCCATGTTGTGTGATGATGTTGTCTTGCCTGTCAACATGTGAGGTAAAGGAAGATCACTTCCAAACTTTGGTTGTTGATGTGGAGAAGAGTTTAGCTGATAAGCCCATGTTAGGTTGAAAGGAGGTGCTGATAAGCCCATGTTAGGCAGAGCAGTGCTGCTGATAAGCCCATGTTAGGCTGAAAGGCGCTGCTGTTAAGCACATGTTAGGCTGAAAGGTGCTGCTGCTAAGCCCATGTTAGGCTGTTAGGCTGTGATGATAAGCCCATTTTAGGCTTTTAGACTGCTGATAAGCCCATGTTAGACTGAAAGGCGCTGCTGATAAGGCCATGTTATCCTAAAAGGCACTGCTGATAAGTCCATGTTAGGCTAAGTAATGCTGCTGATAAGCCCATGAGAGGCTGTTAGGCTGCGCTGATCAGCCCATGTATAGGCTGATAGGCGCTACTGATAAGGCCATGTTAGGCTTAAAGGCACTGCTGATAAGCCCATGTTAGGCTAAGTAATGCTGCTGATAAGCCCATGAGAGGCTGTTAGGCTGTGCTGATCAGCCCATGTTAGGCTGATAGGCTGTGCTGATAAGCCCATGTTAGGCTGAGTAGCGCCGCTGATAAGCCAAAGTTAGGCTGTTAGGCTGTGCTGATAAGCACATGTTAGGCTGTGCTGATAAGCACATGTTAGGCTGAGTGGCGCTGCTGGTAAACCCATGTTAGACATATAGGTGGTGTTGATAAGCCCATGTTATGGTGTTAGGCGCTGTTGATTTTCCCATTTTAGGTTGTAAGGCTGTGCTGATAAGACCATGTAAGGCTGTTAGGCGGTGCTGATAAGCCCATGTTAGGTTGAGTAGCGCTGCTGGTAAGTCTATGTTAGGCTGAAAGGCGGTGCTAATAAGCCCATGTAAGGCTAAAAGGCGGTGCTGATAAGCCCTTCTTAGGCTGAGTAGCACTGCTTATAGGCCCATGTTGGCTGAGTAGCGCTGCTGATAAGCCCATGTTAGGCTGATAGGCAGTGTTGAAAAGCCCATGTTAGGCTGAAAGGCGGTGCTGATAAGCCCATGTTAGGCTGAAAGGTGGTGTGAATTACCCCTTCTTAGGCTGAGTAGCGCTGCTTATAGGCCCATGTTGGCTGAGTAGCGCTGCTGATAAGCCCTTTTTAGGCTGAGAAGCGCTGATGATGAGCCCATGTTAGGCTGTTAGGCTGTGCTGATAAGCCCATGATAGGCTGAGTAGCGCTGCTGGTAAGCCTATGTTAGGCTGATAGGCCGTGCTGATAAGCCCATGTTAGGCTGATAGGCGGTGCTGATAAGCCCTTGAGAGGCTATTAGGCTTTGCTGAAAAGCCCATGTTAGGTTAATAGGCGGTGCTGATAAAACCATGTTAGGCTGATAGCTGGTGCTGATAAGCCTATTTTAGGCCAAGTATGGATGCTGTTAAGCCCATGTTAGGCTGTTAGGCTGTTCTGATAAACCCATGTTAGGCTGATAGGCGGTGCTGATAAGCCCATGTTAGGCCGAATATCGCTGCTGTTAAGCCGATGTTATGCTGTTAGGCTGTGCTGATAAGCCCATGTTAGGCTGATAGGCGGTGCTGATAAGCCCTTGTAAGGTTGAGTAGCGCTGCTGATAAGTCAATGTGAGGCTGTTAGGCTGTGCTGATAAGCCCATGTTAGGCCGAATATCGCTGCTGTTAAGCCGATGTTATGCTGTTAGGCTGTGCTGATAAGCCCATGTTAGGCTGATAGGCGGTGCTGATAAGCCCTTCTAAGGCTAAGTAGCGCTGCTGATAAGTCAATGTGAGGCTGTTAGGCTGTGCTGATAAGCCCATGTTAGGCTGATAGGCGGTGTTGAAAAGCCCATGTTAGGCTGAAAGGCGGTGCTGATAAGCCAATGTTAGACTGAAAGGTGGTGTGGATAACCCCTTCTTAGGCTGAGTAGCGCTGCTTATAGGCCCATGTTGGCTGAGTAGCGCTGCTGATAAGCCCTTTTTAGGCTGAGAAGCGCTGATGATAAGCCCATGTTAGGCTGTTAGGCTGTGCTGATAAGCCCATGATAGGCTGAGTAGCGCTGCTGGTAAGCCTATGTTAGGCTGATAGGCGGTGCTGATAAGCCCATGTTAGGCTGATAGGCGGTGCTTATAAGCCATTGAGAGGCTGTTAGGCTCTGCTGAAAAGCCCATGTTAGGTTAATAGGCGGTGCTGATAAACCCATGTTAGGCTGATAGGCGGTGCTGATAAGCCCATGTAAGGCCGAATATCGCTGCTGTTAAGCCGATGTTATGCTGTTAGGCTGTGCTGATAAGCCCATGTTAGGCTGATAGGCGGTGCTGATAAGCCCTTCTTAGGCTGAGTAGCGCTGCTGATAGGCCCATGTTGGCTGACTAGCGCTGCTGATAAGCCCATCTTAGGCTGATAGGCGGTGCTGATAAGCCCATGTTAGGCTGATAGACGGTGCTGATTAGCCCATGTAAGGCTGTTAGGCTGTGCTGATAAGCCCATGTTAGGCTGCGTAGCGCTGCTGGTAAGGCTATGTTAGGCTGAAAGGCGGTGCTGATAAGCCCATGTTAGGCTGTTCGGCGGTGCTGATAAGCCCTTCTTAGGCTGAGTAGCGTTGCTGTTAAGCCCATGTTTGGCTGTGCTGATAAGCCCATGTTAGGCCGAGTAGCGGTGCTGATAAGCCCATGTTAGCCTGTTAGGCTGTGCTTATAAGTCCATGTTAGGCTGAAAGGCGGTGCTGATAAGCCCTTCTTAGGCTGAGTAGCGTTGCTGATAGGCCCATGTTGGCTGACTAGCGCTGCTGATAAGCCCATGTAAGGCTGATATGTGGTGCGGATAAGCCCATGTTTGGCTGATAGGCGGTGCTGATAAGCCCATGTTAGGCCGAATAGCGCTGCTGTTAAGCCCATGTTAGGCTGTGTTGATAAGCCCATGTTAGGCCGAGTAGCGGTGCTGATAAGCCCATGTTAGGCTGTGCTGATAAGCCCATGTGAGGCCGAGTAGCGCTGCTGGTGAGCCGATGTTAGGTTGAGTAGCGTTGCTGTTAAACCCATGGTAAGCTATTAGGCTGTGCTGATACGCCAACGTTATGCTGAGTAGCGCTGCTGGTAAGCCTATGTTAGGCTGAAAGGGGGTGCTGATAAGCCCATGATAGGCTGAGTAGCGCTGCTGGTAAGCCTATGTTAGACTGATAGGCGGTGCTGATAAGCCCATGTTAGGCTGAAAGGTGGTGCTGATAAGCCCTTCTTAGGCTGAGTAGCGCTGCTGATAGGCATTTTGAGGCTGTTAGGCTGTGCTGATAAGCCCATGTTAGGCGGTGTTGATAAGCCCATGTTAGGCTGAAAGACGGTGCTGATAAGCCCTTCTTAGGCTGTTAGGCTGTGCTGATAAGCCCATGTTAGGCTGATAGGCGGTGCTGATGAGTCCTTCTTAGGCTGAGTAGCGCTGCTGAAACGTCAATGTGAGGCTGTTGGGCTGTGCTGATAAGCCCATGTTAGGCTGAAAGGCGGAGCTGATAAGCCCTTCAAGGCTGAGTACTGCTGCTGATAAGCCCATGTTAGGCTGATAGGCGGTGCTGATAAGCCCATATTAGGCCGAGTAGCGCTGCTGTTAAGCCCATGTTAGGCTGTGCTGATAAGCCCATGATAGGCTGAGTAGCGCTGCTGGTAAACCCATGTTTGACTTATAGGCGGTGTTGATAAGCCCATGTAATACTGATATGCGCTGCTGATTAGCCCATATTTCGTTAACTGAGCAGCGCTGCTGTTAAGCCCATGTTAGGCTGAAAGGCGCTGCTAATAAGCCCATTTTAGGCTGCTTGTAGTTACTGATTAGCCCATGTTAGGTTGAAAGGCGGTGCTGATAAGCCCATGTAAGGCTGAGTAGCGCTGCTGATATGCCCATGAGAGGCTGTTAGACTGTGCTGATAAGTCCATGTAAGGCTGAAAGGCGCTGCTGATAAGGCCATGTTGGGCTGAGTAGCGTTGCAGATAAGTCAATGTGAGGCTGTGCTGATAAGCCCATGGTTAGCTGAGTAGCGCCGCTGATAAGCACATGTTAGGCTGAGTAGCGCTGCTGGTAAACCCAGGTTAGACTTATTGGCGCTGCTGATTAGCCCATATTAGGCTGTTAGGCTGTGCTGATAAGCACATGTTAGGCTAAGTAGCGCTCAAGGTAAACCCATGTTAGGTTGAAAGGCGGTGCTCATAAGCCCATGTTAGTCTGAGTAGCGCTGCGGATAAGCCCATGAGAGGCTGTTATGCTGTGCTGATAAACCCATGTTAGGCTGATAGGCGGTGCTGATAAGCCCTTGTTAGGCTGAAAGGCGCTGCTGATAAGGCCATGTTGGGCTGAATAGCGCTGCTGATAGGCCCGTGTTAGGCTAAGAGTTGCTGCTGATAAGCCCATTTCAGGCTGTAAGGCTTTGCTGATAAGCCCATGATTGGCTAATTGGTGTTGCTGATAAGCCCAAGTTATGTTGAAAGGCGGTGCTGATAACCCCATGTTAGGCTGATAAGTGTTGCTGGTAAGCCTATGTTAGGCTAAAAGGCGGTGCTGATAAGCCTATGTTTTGCCGAAAGGCGGTGCTAATAAGCCATTCTTAGGCTGAGTAGCGCGTCAGATAAGTCAATGTGAGGCTGTGCTGATAAGCCCATGGTTAGCTGAGTAGCGCCGCTGATAAGCACATGTTAGGCTGAGTAGCGCTGCTGGTAAACCCATGTTTGACTTATAGGCGGTGTTGATAAGCTTATGTTATGCTGATATGCGCTGCTGATTAGCCCATATTGCGTTAACTGAGCAGCGCTGCTGTTAAGCCCATGTTAGGCTGAAAGGCGCTGCTAATATGCCTAATTTAGGCTGGTTGTAGTTACTGACTAGCCCATGTTAGGTTGAAAGGCGGTGCTGATAAGCCCATGAAAGGCTGAGTAGCGCTGCTGATATGCCCATGAGAGGCTGTTAGACTGTGCTGATAAGTCCATGTAAGGCTGAAAGGCGCTGCTGATAAGGCCATGTTGGGCTGAGTAGCGCTGCTGATAGGCCCATGTTGGCTGAGTAGCCCTGCTGATAAGCCCATGTTAGGCTGATAGGCGGTGCTGATAAGTCCATGTTAGGCCGAGTAGCGCTGCTGTTAAGCCCATGTTTAGCTGTTAGGCTGTGCTGATAAGCCCATGATAGTCTGAGTAGCGCTGCAGGTAAGCCTAGGTTAGGCTGATAGGCGGTGCTGATAAGCCCTAGTTAGGCTGAAAGGCGGTGCTGATAATCCCTTCTTAGGCTGAGTAGCGCTGCTGATAAGTCATTGTGAAGCTGTTAGGCTGTGCTGATAAGCCCATGTTAGGCTGATTGGTGGTGGTGATAAGCCCACGTTAGGCTGTTAGGCTGTAAGACTGTGCTAATAAGCCCATGCTAGGCTGAAAAGGCGCTGATGATAAGCTCATGTTAGGCTGAAAGGCGGTGCTGATAAGTCATTCTTAGGCTGAGTAGCGTTGCAGATAAGTCAATGTGAGGCTGTGCTGATAAGCCCATGTTTGATTAATTGGCGTTGCTAATTAACCTATGTTCGGTTGAAAGACGGTGCTGATAAACCCTTGTAAGGCTGAGTAGCGCTGCTGATAAGCCCATGAGAGGCTGTTATGCTGTGCTGATATGCCCATGTTAGGCTGTTAGCCTGTGCTGATAAGCCCTTGTTAGGCTGAAAGGCGCTGCTGATTAGGCCATGTTGGGCTGAATAGCGCTGCTGATAGGCCCATGTTAGGCTAAGAGGTGCTGCTGATAAGCCCATTTCAGGCTGTAAGGCTTTGCTGATAAGCCCATGTTTGGCTAATTGGCGTTGCTGATAAGCCCAAGCTATGTTGAAAGGCGGTGCTGATAACCCCATGTTAGGCTGATAAGTGTTGCTGGTAAGCCTATGTTAGGCTGAAAGGCGGTGCTGATAAGCCTATGTTTTGCTGAAAGGCGGTGCTAATAAGCCCTTCTTAGGCTGAGTAGCGCTTCAGATAAGTCAAAGTGAGGCTGTGCTGATAAGCCCATGGTTAGCAGAGTAGCGCCGCTGATAAGCACATGTTAGGCTGAGTAGCGCTGCTGGTAAACCCAGGTTAGACTTATTGGCGCTGCTGATTTGCCCATATTAGGCTGTTAGGCTGTGCTGATAAGCACATGTTAGGCTAAGTTGCGCTCCTGGTAAACCCATGTTAGACTTATAGGCGGTGTTTTTTAAGCCCATGTTATGCTGATATGCGCTGCTGATTAGCCCATATTAGGCTGACTGTAGTTGCTGATTAGCCCATGTTAGGTTGAAAGGCGCTGCTGATAAGGCCATGTTGGGCTGAGTAGCGCCGCTGACAGGCCCATGTTGGCTGAGTAGCGCTGTTGATAGGCCCGTGTTGGCTGAGTAGCGCTGCTGATAAGCCCATATTAGGCTAATAGGCGGTGCTGATAAGCCCATGTTAGGCTGATAGGCGGTGCTGATAAACCCATGTTCGGCTGAGTAGCGCTGCTGATAAGCTCATGAGAGGCTGTTAGACCGTGCTGATAAGCCCATGTAAGGCTGTTAGACTGTGCTGATAAGTCCATGTTTGGCTGAAAAGCGCTGCTGAAAAGGCCATGTTGGGCTGAGTAGCGCTGCTGATAAGACCACGACAGGCTGTTGGGCTGTGCTGATCAGCCCAGGTTAGGCTAATAGGCGGTGCTGAAAAGCCCATGTTAGGATTGGTAGCGTCGCTGTTAAGCTCATGTTAGGCTGTTAGGCTGTGCTTATAAGCACATGTTAGGCTAAGTAGCGCTGCTGGTAAGCCTATATTAGACTGATAGTCGGAGCTGATAAGCCCATGTTAGGCTGAAAGGCGGTGCTGATAAGCCCTTCTTAGGCTGATTAGCGCTGCTGATAAGTCAATTTGAGGCTGTTAGGCTGTGCTGATAAGCCCATATGAGCTGTTCGGCGGTGCTGATAAGCCCGTGTTCGGCTTAGCAGCGCTGCTGGTTATCCCATGTTAGGCTGAAAGGCGCTGCTGATAAGTCCATGTTAGGCTGATTGTAGTTGCTGTTTTGCCCTTGTTAGGTTGAGAGGCGGTGCTGATAAGCCCATATTAGGCTGAGTAGCGCTGCTGATAAGGCCATGAGAGGCTGATAGGCTGTGCTGATAAGCCCATGTTAGACTGTTAGGCTGTGCTGATAAGCCCATGCTAGGCTGATAGGTGGTGCTGATAAGCCCATGTTAGGCTGAGTAGCGCCGCTGATAAGCCATGTTAGGCTGTTAGGCTATGTTGATAAGCCCAAGTTATGCTGATAGTAACATGTTTTAATAAGAAAGCCACAATCAATGCAAATATTTTTAAGTCATAAGCTTCCAATTGCACTCTAAACATTAGGATACGATGTGTCATCATTTAACCTTTTCCTGCACAACTTAGTTCTCTCAATGGTGTTTTGTTGACAGGCACGAAACAAGACGCCTTTGTTTTATTGATTCTGCTGTCAATGTATAAATACCACTGCTTCAGATATAGACCAAATACAGTTCTGTTATAAGGTTGTAGTGAAGATATTTTTTCGCGAGTTCTTTCAAATAACCATAAAACTAATTTTTAGAGAATATGCGCTGTAATTTAAACTTAAAACGTAAAATGTAGTTTCATTGTTAATAAAACTGTTAAAGGCCTACCAAACAGACTCTAGTTGTTGGAGAAAAAACAATGACGCACTACTAAGGAGATTGATACACCATCAACTCAATTTTAAGTTACAGGACGTACAAATTGAAATGTCAGAACAAAGAAACGATGTTAATGGTTTTAACCAGACAAAACAAATGAAAATATCACATACGGGTTTAACCGATATTAATTTAATAGTCGACCCAACAATAACGTGTTCGTATGCACTACACGTATATACACTCCTGATTGGTCAAGTCTATAAATTACTAGTAGATATTTTTCGATAGTAAGCAGAAATTTGCATCTTCAATTATATTTCTGAGACAGGGAGTAATTTGCCTGTCTGCAGTCGAATTTAGTGAAATTATATTTGAGATGTTATTTTAGAAGAAGTTTAATCTCACTTTGTCTAGACTACACAACCACAAGCAGTGTCTTGGGTACTGCAACACGTATTAGTAAGTCAGTAACAGTAAACATTCTATGTGCCACTGTCCTCAAAAAAAGATGCGGTTCAATATATTATATTATAACATTGTATTTTCGATGACTGAAAGCCGATGCAGATTGAATTATGAGTAAATCAGTGATGTAGGAAACGAAACACTATAATTGCGATACAACTTTCTAACATCACTGAGTATCTAGGCTACAGGAATGTATGTGCAATTTCTTTAGGAAAAGGAAACAAAACGTTTTCACTAACCAATTTGCAAATTCATATTGGATGTGAGCTCATCACAAAACACGAGAACATATAAACACAAAACTCTTTTGATATACTGACACAACAAATCAGGTTTGTTCTACTTTACAAATGTGAAAGATATAATCATGTCAAGACAAAGTCATTGACCGATGCATATATCGGGTACGGATGCATTACCCTGCATCTGTTTCGTAAGTCTCGCTAATGTATTAGTTTCAAAAGAGAAACCCATTATAGCAGAATAATCTAGTACATTTGTTGCCGGGATTTGTGCCACAAGATATTACTGGTTGGGTGAATCTACACTGATTTAATTTTACTGAGAATAATGGTTTAAGCATTTTTTACCCTCGTTAAAATCTTTTCTTTGCATCAAAAAATCGAAATTGGATTTAAGAAAAACATCAATCCATCAATCGACCGACCGATTTGAAGGTTTATATCAATAAAACGCATAATAATAATAAAAAATAAAAAATATTCCGACTGAAAATATTTTGGGTCATATACGAACAATCTTATATCATACAATTAATGATAATATGTTCAGTCAATTTGCTTAAAATACATATTTCTATTTATTCAGCACAAACTTAACATTGGTATTGTTTCTATTTACACTATACACTTAGCAATGTTGAATCAAATTACGCAAACAAAGCATGCATTTTCCTTTCGTTAATGTTGCATGCCTATTTAAGTTATTGTATAACCAAGTGGCAAATTCACAAAATGAATTAAACCCCATTTTAACATAACATATTACCTAAATTAAAAATCCTTAAAAGTAATATAATGTAAGCGTAAATGTTGACTATGAACAAGAATGCATAACGGATATTTATAGAAGTTTATCAAAACTACCATGATAATACTGTTTAGCAGATGTCCGTCATGCCAAATACCAAGAAAACCTCATCAATTACATCTCTAAATTATTAAACAGAAATCGGCCACGTAAAAATGGCAGCCATTATAAGCATCCCTTAAAACCTTCCTGTAATTACATACTTTATATGTTTTTTTATGTTCGGAGTATACACAAGAATAAAACAACTGTAACATTAACCTAAACACATCCAAATAATTGTGTGTGTATACATTCTTGAGACAAAATAAATATAGTTCAAAGTAAATGTTGGGCAAACACAATCCCATTCCTGACCGTAAAATACGTCTTTACACACGGTTAATGTCAAACGGAAAATAATGATCGATTTTAATACAGTAACAAACGAAGATTTTGCAAAATACATAATGTAGTTGTCCAGTTACCGTATTTTGTATACCAAGTAGTTTGGACACCAACCATAATTTAAAATTATCCTCTGTCCTTAATTTTAGATTTTAGACGTGTGTGCCGTTGTGGCATATTAATAAATGTTGCTGAACCGTTAGGAAAGGCAGACTGCAAAAAAGAGGAACGTGTCATTTTTCTTGTTTCTTGTAACCGTTGTTTGCAAGTGAATTGCATTGTTTGAGACGTTTTTTGCTAAACCATGTGCACATGACTAACATATGCTTACCCTGTCAGCATTATTTGGTGTTATTCTCGAAAAATGTGAAATTGAACTGAGGCGATACCATTGCATCACACGATCAGAATTTTATTAACTGATGTAATCTTACGAACTGAGTCATATGAACTTTGTATATACACATGATCTAAATCTTTATATGTTTGTTCCGTCTTAAAACATAAGGTTTTATACTATTTAAACGTTGACTGCGTAACGAGTTATCATCTAAATTTATCACTATCGAAAGCTCATTCTTTTTCGTATTTTGAACAAGGTTTAAAAGGAGAGAGAATCCATACATATCCTTGTTCTGTGTATGCCGAGTGGTAAGCAAGGTAGCATAACTACAACGTTTTTGGTGTGATATGATTAGGGATAAAAACACAGACCTGGATACGAGGCGATCATTTTAACAGTGCATGATTTCATCTCATCGGAACCAAGTTTTGTTGTACGTACCACCAAAACAAACAAGTTTGAAATGAATTACAGCGATCCTTGACAGGCACGAAACAAGATGCCTGTGTTTTATTGATTTCGCTTAGTAAAGATACTCGCCTTTAACGAGTTTTGTGATGCTGTAAACGGATTTTTTTATCAATGGAACAACTATGATAACAACAACAACATATATTGCTTAAATTTGTTCTGGAAAGAACAATTGTTATTACATTTTTAAAATATAAATTGAAGAGATGTTCAAAACAAGAATGTTGTAAATAATGTAGATATGTCAAGTTTTGGGCGCCATGACAAAATGGCCTGTACAAAAACCAACACACAGACCAACACAAAAACACTTAGAACACCATGACGCTACAGACATTAAGAAAAAACAGTTTTTTGTGTTTTTCGGATTTTACTGTTTATTTCCTTTTTTATTGATATTTTCTTTATCAATAACTCTTTAAAAAATTGACCATACATGTTAGACCTACATACTACTAAACATGTTTATTCTTGATAGGATTTAAACGAAGAGAAGCTTAAATAAATAAAGATGAAGCAGAATGTATTTTAAATTATCGAATAACTTATAGTTAAGTTACCGGTATATGTTTGTAGGCATATTATCAGAACAGTTGACCCATTTCACAACTAATGACAAACACACCAAATGCTCATGAACATATTTTAAGATCGTTATGTTGTCCATACATTAGATGTAGAGGGGGGACTGAATTATGTCTTTATTCAAGGCAGACGCATTTTTCAAACTCTTTGCAAAATAAATTGCGAGACCCCGTACTTCTCATAATAAATTGAAATGTCAAAACAAGGAAACAAAGTTAATTGCTTTTACCAGACAAACGAAATCAAAATATCACGTTCGTAAGTGTTTAAAACGAAACATTAATTATCCAGACATCTATGAAATAATAATTGCATATGCACTATAAAGCCCTCTTTGTTTCATTTTCTCAGTGTTAAATGTTATCTACCAAAGTGTTTTATTGTCAGGTAACACATATGACAGCATGAGCCGACTCCAGGACTGTGTCGTAGGGTAACTCCGCATTTCAAGGCGATGTAACAGTAACACAGGTGGCTCAACCATATGTCACACTGCTTCTATATGTTCGCCTCTCAACGTTTCTGACTGTGTTCTGTCGCACGTAACAGCAGAGACTCAAGTTAAACAACCCTTTCCTGTTACACGTTGTTATTCTTGCAGTATTATTCAGTCCGAGTATTCTGGAGGTTCCGTTGACATGCAATCTTTTAATTAATAGACAAATATAACGATTTTCTTCCGGTCGTATGTGTGAGCTTGAAATTATATGGCGTACTAATCAGTCAGGTGTGTGCGTAACATGACAAGCTCTACGCTCAACGGAAACAGTTGAAAATGAGTTTTAATATTTACGGTATTATTTTCAACTTAATATTGTTTTAATTATATTCTTTTAATAAGTTTACAACGAACTATTTTATAGTTAACACACATTAATTAGTTTGCATGACAAATATTGCCGTGCATATTATCTGCTTAAGCGTTTTTTAGTATCCGAAATGGTAAGTAGCTTCTGTATTCCATTTCCCACGCACGTGTAAATTTAACAATACCCAGTTAGCACGTAGGTTTATTGACTTTATTCCCCGCAGTTTGGCTATTTATCGGCCAATTTTTGTCGATTACAAAACAGTTAAAAACAAGTTGTGACTCAGGGATGCAAACAACTCTAAGAGCGCATCAATTGTGCCACAAACATCGCTAGAATTGTCACCCAGCTTCCCAAAGAATCCCCGCACGCTCTAACAACGATTGACAGCGGATAGATCTCCTAACTTGAGATATAATCCCCTTTCCCCCAGAAACACCGCACATCCCGCGGGTTTCGATTCAAGCTTCTCATTACTGTCGCTTTCCATACAATAATTAATTTGCCCGTGTCATATCTCTCAATGATTAATTTACTTTCGAGTAAAACGCAATTAGACGAGTGACAACAATATGAGAGCATAACCGTCTCTTCACCCTTACAGAAAAAACTGCTTTTGTCCGTCAATTGTGCATATAAATGTACTCTTGTATAATACAGCTTTGTTTAGAACAGTTCACTCCCCGCCTTTTATTACCATCTAGCCTGAAACATTATTACATTCCAGTAGGTCTTTATCTCCACTATTTCATTATATTCTAGTCGCGCGCAGCTGTAATTGAATTAAACTGATGAAAGGGAAAGCCCTCCGGAAGCATAGTCTGCACGAGAAAACAGCAGCCTCGGTTTTATTTAAGCTGTTCATCAGTAGTAATGAATGATGCCACACCACTGACGCCCCCTAGCGCATGAGCGGAACTCCATTTTCAAATGTTACCAACATACATGTACACTCCATGATCCTTGAGGACCAGAAAAATGTAAAATACTTGTCTATTTATGTAACTAATTAATACGACGAGTGTTAATTATTCATTTAAACGTCTTAGACTAGCAAAACTATATTTAAGATGTTATTTTTGAAGAAGTTAAATTTCACTTTGGCTAGAATACAAGACCATTAACTGTGTCTTGGGTACTGTTAATTGAAGATTGTTAGCTTGTGTTTTGTTACATGTGGCAGTGACCTTAACAAATCCATATGCCGGTGCCAAGCGACAACAGTTTCCATGACTATGTCACAAATCTATGACCGATGGTCCTCACAGCGCGACGGTGAATTTCGTAAATAAAATACCAAGAAATTAGCGTTACTTGAAGAAGACTATACTATCGGTATTAATTTGTCATTTTGCCAGTAGTCTTTATGTGTCACTTAGAATAAATGTCACGTTTAAAAATAGAAATATCTTATTGACGAAACATGGCACCAAATAAATTCTATTTTAAAGATACTCATGACGTTTTCACTGCAATTTTCTAAGCATAATGCATGCGATAGAAACATACGTAAAAGTAGCAAGAAAGATGAGTGTTTCTATTCTTAGTTGCATATACATCTAAACTCCATTTGATTCTTCGGAAAATCCATTTATCGTGTACGAATAGAAGTGTTTATAAGTCTTCTCCACTAGATAGTGTGGGTTAGTTGTCTTAGCACTCATGAAAACAATCTTAACCACGCCTCTTAATAATGGGTTTAAAATAGAGTGCCGGGGGCGTCAGTGGTGTGGCATCTTTTATTACCATTGATCAACAGCTTCAATAAAATCAATGCGGCTATTTTTTTCTGCAGGCTATGCTTCCTGAGGGCTTTCTCTTTCATCAATTCAATTTAACTTACTACAGCTGGTGTTAAGTGCCTGTGTGGCGGATGTAAAATGTCACCCCGTACTTCATTATTGTGTAGTTATATTTTTCTGGTCATCAGGGATCATGGATTGTATGTTGTTTACATTTTAAAAATAGAGTTCCGCTCATGCGCTATGGGGCGTCAGTGGTGTGGCATCTTTCATTACCACTGATGAACAGCTTCAATAAAACCGAGGCTGCTATTTTTCCCTATAGGCTATGCTTCCTGAGGGCTATCCCTTTCATGAGTTTTAGTTCAATTACTGCATTGAATACATAGATATATTGTGTTTATTTCAGGACTGACCTTACATTGCTGTCGCTGTTCTTGGTACAAACTATTTCGAACATTATTTTTTATATTTTGGTATAGTCGAGAGGGCTAACGCATAAAACATGTATTAAAAACATCAACGGGCGATAACTTCAGGGAAGCATGGTTATGGTTCTTGTGAATATACTTCTCCTCATTTAGATATATCCACCAATGAAGTTTAATGTTGATTTATGTAGTCTTAAGTATTTTAACAGGTAACCTTACAGAAGAAGTGTGTACAGATAGTTGTGTATGACACTAAGTCTACATTGAATAATCACAC
>Ga0224511_10001050_pt1 | contig 15676 bp, 8 predicted proteins | sample SF_May12_sed_USG_2_FD_169988 | JGI IMG/M metagenome (GOLD analysis project Ga0224511, IMG submission 169988) | Sediment microbial communities from San Francisco Bay, California, United States - SF_May12_sed_USGS_8_1 | ecosystem: Environmental > Aquatic > Marine > Sediment | place: USA...
TACTTCAACTACGGTCTGATAAAAAGAGCTCCAGTATAGAGTATAATTCTTGGGCTGTTACATCTACAGAGTTTTGTTATTGCTGAGCTATTACGTCAGATCACCGCTGGATTACCTGGAGTCAAAGCGGCTTAGTTTGTATTTCGGTGACACAGTGTTGACATCAGATTAGTTTGAGACGTAACGAGAGAAAGAAGCGGGCGGAATCGCGTCAGGCGTTGACCGGATTGAGGATCTGCGAAGTCTGGATGTTATAACTGGAGAGGTGCTATAGATGACTAGTTTCGGTAGTTGTGATAGCGGAATAAGTGCGGATAGTATAAACATCAAAATGAGAAATAAATTCAATGCGTTACAGGACGACAGTGATCCTAAGAGTAGACTGCGACGTTTTAGTATCAAGCTCAAAGGTAGGCAAAAACTATTTTTAGATTGATGGATTGTTTATTGCCGAGTATAACAGTTATGCGTTGTTGGTATATAACCGAATGCTGAATAGGAGGTCGGAGCATGTTATACAGTGCTTCTGTCCCACAGATTGGTAATGTTACTCTCTTGGAGGAAAACTGTAAGCATAGAATGCAGATACTAGTGTTGTGTTGGTTGTCTGGTGTAAGCCTAGAGCCTTTCCAGTTGTAGAGTCACTTGGACACTCGGTGAATACTAGATGTTCTTGCGGGGATATTCATTCATAAGTCACTCTGTTTACAAACTCACATTCAGTCATAGTCTTGTTTATGTTATATAGCCCTGCTGCGACACTCCGCCGTCAGCGTTAGATCAGACTCTCTAGGAGGAGAGGAAGATACTAGTCACCCACGCAGCTCGTCTTCACCCTGTCAGCTTGAGATGGCCGGAAGCCCAGCAGACAGTGCTGCCGCACTCGAGAGCGTCCAAAACGCCACACTCGTCAAGGAGGGCTGGCTGTATAAACGAGGTGGGTGTTCATGCCTAATCTGCCTGTTTGCCTTGCGCGGGGTCCTTTACATTAAGTTTGTTGTGCTGCATATAGAAATCTGACTGTTACATGAAGCTGGCTTCTGTTACAAGATAGGGAGCTGTTGATGTCCATTCACAGATTACAGCACATTCGCAGAGGAGAACAGATAATATTCGGTTCCCAAAATGTAGTCGAAATTGAGGGGACAACTTATCTTATATCACAGAACCACATCGTCCGCACACCCCAATGACCTAAAGGTCCCAAAACTAAACCCTCACTTCCAATACGAGGGACGGCTTGTCATGAGGACTCTTTTCTTTCCCACAGGCTCTTTTAGGTTGCTGGGAGTGAATGAACTCGTGTTGACTTACATCTGACCTTCGTCTAACCTGCATGTATCATCCGGTTAGGTTGCATTTCCTGTGTCTGTACTAGCCAATGCTTAGTAATGAAGTGATGACTGATTATCTCTGACCAGATAGGAACAGATCCCTATGCATTATACTGACCCAGTCCCTGACCCTCGCGACTGGAATAGTGTGCACAAGGCTAACTCGGCGTAGCTAATCCAATAATCTAATATTTTGGGCATTTGACTACTTGACAAACAAGTAAAACTGCCTTTGTTTGTTGCATAACTGTGGGTATTCAATCATCCCTCCTACCCCTTCGGAATAGACAATAATAACAGTCTGTGCAGAGTAGGCAGATGTCTTTAGCCTAGGCGCTACTAGGGGCAATTATAATGTAACAGTTGTTTACAGGTTTGCACCCAATACTCACTACTGCGGGCACACAAAGTCATTCTTAAATCTGGGCATGACAACAATGGCTAGCTGTCTGAGCCCCAACTGGACAGATTACCATTTGGAGACAATGTACTCCCTGTAAACCCACTTGTCGTTAACCGACACTTTTGTTTTAGGCGAGCACATCAGAAACTGGAGGAATAGATACTTTTTCCTTTGGGATAATGGGGTCTTTCTCGGGTATAAAAACAAGCCAGAAAATTCATTTAATGATCCTACAAATAATTTCACTGTAAAAGGTGAGTGTACTGCCGGAGCTGGTCTGGTTCACCCTCACCCTCACTAATCCATTTCACAAGTATAGCTGCCTGAGAGTCTAGCAGGCACTTCCATCCTGCTGGTGGTTGGATTTACTCCCGGCCATTGAGCTGTTGTTGGTTGAGGCGTCGACCTTCAGCTCAATGATAATACAGTTTTCCAATAGAAACCTCAACGCGGCTACCCTAGCCACTCAGCCAGCCACCAGCCCTGTCCCCTTGTTGTTGTTGATCTTAGTAAACATATTACGCATAGGCCAGCCACGTGTATTTACGAAGGGGATATTGAACCTTGTTGACTGCTGATAGGTCGTTAGGTGCTAGCTTATGGTTGGTAGAAGTCCAGGGGGACCCTTGTCTTGGAAACAGTAGGTCATTGCATCCTTGCCAGCTTGCTTGTCTAGCAGGTGCAGTTGGTCAGTTGGGTTTCCAATCCAGTAGGCATAGTGGTAGTCTCAGCTGTAGTGTTGTGAAGTCATCACCATTCATGGTTTCATGAGTGACAAAGAACAAGCCATTATATTCTTCTGTTGTGAATCTCTTGATGGGGAGAGTGGTTAATGACTGGTGACAGTTAGCTGTGGAGTGGTCATAGGCCTAGGTACCAGCTTTACCTGGGCCATTGAGTGGCTGGAGCTGCTAAACTGTCAGTCACTGACTACTGGTGTTGCTCCCGATTCCATTTCTACTTGTTGAGTCATGAATAACACTTAATTTTTTACATTTTAATGAAAAATATATACAAAAACATATATTGGTTTGGTAGTTACTCTAGAATATTTTGCAAGTCAAAAAACACACTCATAATCAGATGGTTTCTTACAGATTGCCAGGTGCGGAAAGCGGAAAGGCCAAAGCCAAATACATTCCTTGTGCGTGGTCTGCAGCTAACCAACGTAGTGGAACGCATGTTCTGCTCTGAGACGGCTGAGGACAGGTAAGGCGCCTGTCTTCATCAGAAATACCGGTTGCTATGCATTCCTAAACTTCCACTTCTGATGCCGAAATCAATCATTTCTTTATGCTGAGGCTGCGCGTGATTGTAGGGAAGAATGGCTGGTCGCCATAGATACTGTCGCATCAGCAATCAGCACGGGCATAAATAAAGCTGACTCGATGAAAGCAAAGCCTCGAGTGGTGAGTTAACCTGTCAACCAGCTTGTCTGTGACTGTCTCAGGACTGTGATCACGCCTGTCGGTGACTGACTCATGACTGTGATCATGCCTATCCGTGACTGTCTCATGACTGTAATCACTCCTGTCTGACTGTCTCGTGACTGTGATCACGCCTGTCTGTGACTGTGATCACGCCTGTCTGACTGTCTCATGACTGTGATCGTACCTGTGTCTGATTGTCTGTGACTGTGATCCAGCCTGTCCTGGGGTGGGATCCGCCCCTTGGTGAGCAGGTGTTCTCTGCTTCTTACACACAACCTGTGATGATGGTGATGACCGGGTGGTCACATAATATTATAATATCATAATATTGAGCCAACATTAATCCAGAGAGTCAGTGACACTACAACCCATCAGGCCAGACCAGAATCCCATAAATCATAGGCGGAAGCTAAGCAGTTGTCGCCGGCTGGGCCCCAACCGTATACAGAATGATAATGAGTATCATTTAAAGACAAACTGTGGAATAAAAAATCATTCTCTTCACAGCTCAGGTCTCTGGTGAATTATAGAATTCCACCTAAAGTTGTAACCAATGATTGACTTTTGGTAAAGTTTTAATGTAAAGGACAATGTGTTTTGGTCTCTGGAGAATGGAGGGGTATTTGCATATATTCATTTTGGTCATTCACTTCTTGGGATTTCTCAATTCCCAAAATGCCAGCATCCCGGTGATCGGTGTGGCTTTGCAGTCATGGCTGTCGCAATGCCTTGACTGACTTTGTTGATTGACCTTGGTTCTCCGTTGACAGACACTGGAAAACTTTGAGTTCCTAAAGATTCTGGGACGAGGAACTTTCGGAAAGGTGATTTTGTGTCGTGAGAAGAAATCTGCTCATCTCTTTGCCATAAAAATTCTTAAAAAATCTGTCATCATCCAGAAGGAGGAGGTGGCACACACGCTGACTGAAAATAAAGTGCTACAGATAACACGGCACCCTTTCCTCACTGTGAGTATGGGTGACAACGGCACTACACTACAATGGTATACCATGCCGCATGCTGTGATGTGGTGTCCTACACCATCGCCAGCTCGCTACATCAGGCGGCAGTCCGCATTATGGTAGACACTGTTGGGAGGTAGAATGCTTATTCTCATTTCATTTGATGCACATCCCACTCAATCGTTGTAACTTGCAATGCTATGGATTTCCATGTAACCAGTCCCATGCTCTGTTCATATTCAGTGACGACAATTTGGTAATATATCTCTTGCAGGAGCTGAAGTACTCTTTCCAGACAGCGGATCGTCTATGCTTTGTGATGGAATATGTGAACGGTGGTGAGCTGTTCTTTCATCTTAGTAAGGAACGGGTGTTTAGTGAGGAGAGAACAAAGTTTTACGGAGCTGAAATCATCTCTGCTTTGGGCTACCTCCATCAGAATAACATCGTATACAGAGATCTGAAGGTAAGAAATCCTGGTTCTCAGCTGCCGGTCTAGTTAAAATAACAATAATCTTCGTTGTTGGCGACAAAAGCCGCAATCAATGGAGTTGCTGCCTGGGCAAGACTGGAGTAATGGCTGACTATGCCCACGGTTCGCTCCGCTCAACGGGATCACCCTCTGATTCAGTGTGAAGCACGAGCTCCAATTACTGAATGGATGGTCCTGGGAAATGCTCTAGTTACTGAGACCGATAAAAGGAATCTCAACCAAAGACTCTGTTGTTGACTAGTATCTTGTTATTGTTGGCTTTATTTGGTTTAATGCAAATCTCATCAGGGAAAAAATACTTTTAATCCTGTCAGGGCCCTCCACAGTTGACGGTGGTACGCCAGATTGGTTAGCTTCCTATGAGGAAACTGGTAAACAGTTTTACTATATGGAAATCTGGTGGATAAACTGGATTAGGTTTTTTCTCAATTAATCTAATCGTGAAAATAGATGACGTCGATCTTAACTGTTCCTGTCTGTCCGGGCAAGCTCAACCATACGCTAGACTGGCACATTTTTTCCTGGTATTTCGGTTAATCCACTCAATGAAAGAATCCATTACAGCCCTCTGGGGCAGGTCAGATACCAGAGCTATTCAGAGTCGTGGCCCGATACCAGGGGATGGTTTAGCAATCTGCCATCGCTACCACTCAACACTGTATGCTCATGTGGTTGCTATCCTCAGTATTACTGCAGTGTTTACTGTTATCAGCTGGAGAACCTTCTCCTGGATAAGGATGGCCATATAAAGATTGCTGACTTTGGCCTATGTAAAGAAGAGATGTCCTTTGGTAAAATGACCAAGACATTCTGTGGAACTCCTGAATATCTAGCTCCGGAGGTAAGTACGAATACTACTAAGGTCTAATGTTAGGTTGTTAGAAGGCTGGTCATCGAAAAGTGCCCTTTCCCCCTCCAATTAAGTGCTGCTGAACTGTTTCTGGGATCTTAAACTGGGGTAAAAAGTTTAAAGAAGTTAAATTTTAGGTCCACTTGCCCGGGCTTTGCTCAGGCATTACCCGGGTACTGACCGGACAGTTTTATATCTTAGGTTTTGGAGGACGCTGATTATGGCAGAGCAGTGGACTGGTGGGGCACCGGCGTTGTTATGTACGAGATGATGTGCGGTCGCCTACCTTTTTATAACCGAGAGCACGATATCCTGTTTGAGATGATTGTCACTCAGCACGTGAAGTTTCCGAGCAAACTGACTCGGGAGGCTATGTCCTTACTCAGCGGTCTGCTCGAGAAGGACCCACAGAGAAGGTGAGTGTCAAAAATGGTTCTATCGATGGGGCTGTAACCAGAGGAGAAGCAGTCAAAGATTATACCAAGATAACGATCTCCCATTTAAACCGATGGAAACAGGTGAGGTAAGGGGTCCGGTGTGCCCATCGCTGCACTCGTTCGCCTGATTAGTCTACCCAGTCGCTGATTGGCCGGGTGGCTTCCAATAGTAATATCGGGTTATACTTTAGAGCATGAACTCAGCGATACTGGACTTTTGCTAGGCTCAAACTGATTTACACCTGACCTGATCGCATTAATTTGCAGACTGCGTGTCTAACTTTTTCATCTCAACAAAAAAGCTGCAACTCTGTCCTGTTTTGTTTTATTCTTGGCACGTTGAATTGTCGAGTGTCTGTGTTGACCCCTCCAGTTAGAGCCGGGCTAGTGTACCCAGCCGAGGTGGGAGGAATGCAACGGTGCGTTTCCGAAACGGATGAAGTTCGTTATCTTGGTATACTCTTAGTGGGTAGAATTTTGCTTGGGAGCGGGTGACCAAGGTTCGGTTCCAAGTATGTGCGCCACTTTTTTCTTTTTCCCTCGTCAGATTCGGATTGTGACGTCCCAAGAAGGTCCACCTGTAGAATTCCGACTCTATGGGGCAAACCATGAACCATTCTGAAAACAAGCTATTAGCTTACTGATGCCATCCATGTAAAACAAGCCTATCCTTATGTAACCTATGCCAGTTTGACTAGGCCACCACAGTTTACCAGAATTCTCTTGGCTGAATCATAGAGTCCAGTTACACTTTACTGAGTCACAGTTTGTTGACTTCTGATAATACGGTATTGATCCCGCAAATGGTGCGGCTGGAATTTCAATAAACATTATTGCCTGACCAATGAAACCACCGGAGTGAGAAATGTTAGGTCTTCATTGGACTGTTTGCCCATTTATTGTTAGCTATTGAGACCTTGTCCCTGCCATTCCTCTGTTGTTGACGTGTGTTTGCTGGCGGACCTATGTACCCGCAGACTGTAAATGGCCAGATGCAAATATTTGGTAAACACAGTTGTTGTTGAGTCGAGAGAGAGAGAGCGTATTACAAGTTTGGGGCCTCATTCCAATACTCCCAATATGCATCATCCCAGGATGAGTTTCATAAATTATTCATTATCATAATAATAACAGATTGACAAGCCATATCCTGCTGCCTTACTGCGACGAGTCGACGGCGCCCCATGCCAGGTCACTGACCTGTACCATGACACTCACCCTGTGCCATGTCACTGACCCCCCTACCATATCGCTGACCCTTTAATTGTTCCTCCCTTTGTAGACTGGGAGGCGGAGTCAATGATGTTCAGGATATCGTGACTCATCCATTCTTCGCAAACATCAATTGGGATGACCTGTATCACAGGCGGGTAAGTGTAGCCACCGAATCACTGGCTATGGCAGTGGTACTGCCACGCTACACGACTTTCATGTGACTATCACTACAACTACATGGATGATTCAGATTCGACTTTGGGGGTTGTCTTCTTTCTTATAGACTGGCTGAAACACTGGGAGATTAGGGTTTTGAACTAGAACAAATAATTTTGACTGAGAAAGAAACAATAACTAATTTAGTCAATGATTATGATTCGATTTTGTTTCAACCAGTTCCGTTCATATTGTTTGGTATTCAGCTCAAGTCAGTACCGGGAACCGCATTTGAAGTAACAACATTATACCTATGTGCCTCATAGAGAATGGCTAGGTGTGGGTGGGAGCCTGAAATACTTGATTCCAATGGCGACAGAACACATGAACGTTAATTATCTCTTCTGCTGCAAGTCGTTCAAAGGATTTGAAATAATGAAATGTCTGGGGTGTCTTGTAAATTGTGATGCCGCTGGATTCCTCTGTCAGCCTATGGAAACACAGCACTGTGTAGGGGCGTCTATTGCATGGCAATGTCAACTCCACTACTGTCACTGTTGAAGCCAGTTGGTTGAGGAGGGCTGTGGGGTATCTCAGTGGTAGAGCATTGGGCTCGCATGCGTGATTATCTCGGTTCGAATATTGGTCACGGCGGACACCCGCTCTAAGTGTGAAATGCTTGCATCAGTGAGATTGGGTTGGAGTTGGATGGAGTTGCGTTGCCGTATACGTAAACGGAAAACGGCCCCGAACTGGTGTCATACGAAATTTCCAAATTTCATGAGATGATACCTAACGCGCGTCTTCCTCTTTTTAGTTCAATCAAACATGTCTGCCGCAGTTTGTAAGCAATAACTGATGTTATGAACTAATATACCGGACATATTCATGTATTTGTACCCATTTTGTGCACTGAATAGCTAGTAGTACCGATCCAAAGGGAGCAATGAGCGAACAGCTCACCAAGCGAGTCGTTATACGTTAGTCGGTGAATTTACTAAAATTCTGGTTCTGTAGCGGGGGTAGGCAACTCCGCAACATCTCTATTATTCCACCTTTGTATTGTACATTATCAATTGTACGATTGTTCCACAAGTAATTTCCCAATGTGTTGTAATTCGCTATTTTTTTTGCAGATAACACCTCCATTCAAGCCTCAGGTAGAAAATGACACGGACACTAGATATTTTGATAATGTATTCACAGGCGAGTCTGTGCAGCTCACCCCACCTGATGCTAACGCCATGGAGGTAGATGAGGATGATATGCCTCACTTTGAACAGTTTAGTTTCCATGGAAGCGCCCAGAGCTTAACCAATTTCACCGCTAGTAACCGAAGCCTTAATAGCATTCATAGTCTGGGAAAGTTTTAGTAAAATTTTACAGGTTTTACCTTATAGGGAATTCTGTGAGAAACCCACTAATGGGTGTTTATTATACGGATTCAATGGTTCCCCCTAAGTGGGAATTTCTGTGTCAGCAAATTGTGAACAGTATGACCCTAATGCTTTATGGTCTTCATTGCTATCATTATTAATTTATTGTACATGTAGCTATCACTAAACAAGTGCAATGACTAAATTTGCACTTTATACACTGTTTTACGGATTTTGCATCGCTTGTTGTTGATCAGTTTTGAAGCCGATTAAGGCACCGTTTACACATGATGTACCGTCAGTGGATGAATGTATATAATACAGCAACATAATCACAGCTTGGCAGACTCTGATATTAACATGCAGTTTGCTACGTACTCACATCGCCTAGTAATACCTTCTGATGGCTTCTTGGACATGGTGAACGTTTTTTAGGACCATTCCTTATGGACATTTGGCTATGATCAGCCCCTGCCCAAGCGCTTGTGGTATGAACTGAATCATTGACGAGATATTAGGACATGCAAAGTTTTATTTAATGTATTGAATCCCACAATACAAAAATAATTTTGGGTGGGGTTCTAATAATCTACGGAATCCTATGAAATTACACTGACAGGACCTCCCCATCTGAGCGAGCGCTCTTCCCACATTGCTATAGATATCAGCAACAAACCAGGAGAGTCCTCTCGCCCTATCAGACATGGCGGGTTGGCACCCGAGATGAGGAAGGTCAATGGCTGGGATAACACCCATACTCCATGCATCCATGGAGCTGCTGGTTTAGTGCCAAGACCATCTACGCATTGTGCCGAGAGTATTGCTGCTTCAAATAAAAATCCGTGGCTGGCGAGTGACCTCTGATAGAGCAGTGAGGATGCAATGAATGTCATGCAATGTTTCTCATATGAGCCTGTCTGACTGGCACCATATTTGGTTCAGATGTTTTGAAACGATTCTATATTGCGCTTGCCTGAGAAAAAAGTGAGAGTGATGTCGGATGCCACCTTCCTGGTCACCAGGAAACTAATGACTACCAAGAGGATATACTTCATATCTTCTGTAAGATCTCCAGAATCTATCAGCTTTAGCGGCTGCCATTGCCATTGGATATAACTAGGCTCTCCTATCAGAGATCAAACAGCAAGGTCATGCACGCTATATACTTAATAATCTAAGAACCATAACCAGTCTACAACAAATAGAATGATGAGTAATATACCCAGTCATTTCTTATACGGCTGATTCTGGGGCACTGGCCGAAAATTGTCTGAATTCACTGCTCAGCTTGTATTAAAGTGGAGTGCTTGACAGTCACACATGCCTAATTGTAAGATGGCTCGGAACTGCTGTGGAGGCGCATAATTGTTATCAAGCGCAGCCATAAAACAGTTGTGGCCGGTGTTAAAAGATCTTGAGGCGACTTAGCCTGGTCCCTTCCTGGCATTGGCAAAACCTGGAACGGGTACACATGACAGCAGCACCGCAAGTGGCACAGACAGCGACGCTGCTGGTGTGTTTACACGAGCGGTCAATTGCAGTCCGGTTGTCGCTTGTGTGCTGCTGGAAATGAGTGTCAAATTCCACCGCACGCTATATTTTTCAACGACAAGCGGGTGGTGATCACTGACAATGCGGAGTTACATTTGCCGCTCTATTGAGTTCGCACTTGACCTTTGGCCTATATCGGAAGCAGAAGTCTTTTATAAAAGCGTAGTATAACCCGTCTTGAAAAAAATCCAGATTTTGCCAATGTCTTGATAGCATAAACACAGCGGGTGCATTTGGCGATGAGTTGTTCAACGTTTTTGGCAATTGACTATGCCGAGCACTTGAGTAGTGTGTACAGTCTCTAGTACTTTATCACTGATCTATACACGGTTAGTATGCTCCTGTTTGGATAAAACCATCGGACAGATCATTTAGGACTTATATTGCATATTATTCAATAATGAAGGCAGCATAAACAGTCTGAAAAAATAAGTCATATACCCAGCAGCTTTTAGGCGTATCATTCCTGATCATGAATATTATATAAAAAAGAATTTCATGCGTACCTTTTATTTTGAGTGTGGTGTTGTCTCATGCATCCATCTCATCTGCCTCGATCACCAACAGCTTCCTCATTAGAGGCGGGTAACACCGACTTGGTAATTCAGCATGCGTTGGGCAGCAGGGTAGCTATTCGTTTGAAACTGCTAGTGAGTCGGTCAGGCTATAAGTTGCCTCAAGATCTTTTCACATCAGTCACAACTGTGTTATAACTGTGTTTGGTAACAATTATGTACCTCCACACAATTCCAAGCCATCTTACATTTAGACACGTATGAATGTCAAATACTCCACTTTAATAAAAGCTGAGCAGTGAATTTAGACACTTTTCTTCCAGTGCCCCGGAATCAACCGTATAAGAAATGACTGGGTATATTACTCATCATTCTATTTGTTGTAGACTGGTTATGGTTCTTAGATTATTAAGTATATAGCGCATGACCTTGCTGTTTGATCACTGATGGGAGAGCTTAGTTATATCCAATGACTATATACGGGTCATACTCTAGTATTGCAGATATTGCACAGTAACTAGTTGGTCTGTCACTTGGTCACCCATGAATCTGTGGATATAACAGTGTAATCTCTCAACATGACTTCATAGCAGCATATCCATTATGATGTACTCAGAAGGCCATCTAATCGATCATAACAGAGCAAAACCACTACTATTTAAGGGAACTGTGAGCATTGCGCGCCTATACCAATGCATACAGACTATTCCATTCAGTGGTGTTTTGAGCAAAGGAAAAGTTGAACATTTAAAAACTGATTTTTTCGCCATGAAGCGGAGTTGTTTGGCTTCAATTTGGTATATAGACCTTTATGCCTAAAGGGGCATTTGTGGACGTTAAAGACCTTCGAAAGCGAAGCCGTCTCATGTACGTTGTAGTGGGAAGTTCTATCCCTATACGTTTCTATACCCCTATCAAGACGGCTCGGTTGCCGCCCAACTAGCTTCTTCCGGCTGGCAAAAGCGGTCATTCCATCTTGTTCCGTGGTTATAGTGCCAACTAGGGTGTGTGACCTAGGTACTAAAAGGGTAACCTACTGGGTAATTTACCCACCCTCTTTGTTATTACTAATTGGCGAAATTGATGCTCTTTGGAGTTGTCTCACCTTGGGTGTGTATAGTCTCGCAACTTCTAGGATCGAAACCTTCCGCGGATCTATACTCAATTGTCAAGATTGCCTTAAAAATACATAGGTGTGCTAAATTTTCTTCATAACCAAAAATCTCCGACACAAAACCCCAACGTCGAGGTGGTCGTTATTTATTCCTATAAAAGTGCTAGGCAACGGAGACCACGTGATATAAATCAAAATGGCTCCCTCTCAATAGCAGGTGGTTTTGGTTTTACTGGTTTTCACAACTCCTACCTTTTCAATTGCCGTGCTGGTGAAGATCACTCTGTTAGGTGAGTTTTCTGTTGATAGGAGTCTTGGTCCCGTACCACTTCGTTGAGCAATAAAAATGAGTATGTGTGGGCCTGACTGCTAAACGTAATCCGTTTTAGTTACAGAGTCACACTCGCAAATACTGAAATAGTAAGTTAGTCACTTAGTCAGTGAGTTACACTTACACTCAGTTAGTAAATTGAATAAGTGATGTCTAGCCAGGGGTGGTGAGAAACTACGTACCCTGCACCCCGGTACCCTCCAAACCTTATACCCATACTCATAACCAGGTACCCCGTACCTTTGAAACCATCTACCCTGTACCCCAAGCTTGAAACCATATACCCTGTGGCCTGTACCCTCAAAACCATGCACTTCCAAAAAAGTGGAATAGCCCACCAATGTGTAAAATCAAGGTTAAACCCTTGACTTGTCAGCATAAAAATATGTTTATTGTTTTTATTTTCAATACCCAGGTTGAGACATGGTATTCTAACATAAAAAAAGTTGGCAAATTTAAACAAAGGCGTGAAATTTATCCGATACACTGTGTCTTAAATTGAGTATTGAAAAGGGAAACACAAAGGTGGTTTTATTTGTCTCTCTCATATTTGTGTTACACCGAAAAGACAGAGATTTTACCTTAATTTTTTTAACATTGTTGTGGCTATTCAATTTTTTTGGTCAAATTTCTGATGGAAGTACATAGTATTTAAAGTACTGGGTGTATCGTTTCGAGCATGTGGTACATGGTACACGGTTTCGAGAGTACGGGGTACATGGTTTCGAGAATATGGGGTACATGGTTTCGGAGGTACTGGGGTACAGGGTATGGGGTACATAGTTTCTCACTACCCGTCTACCCAATATCGAGCCCTCGCAATTTTGCTTGCAGTTGCAGTCTGTATGTCAATTACGCTGTCACTGAAACAACTAAATCTTCCTCCTCAGATAGATAGGCCCACATTTTATGACAGGATGTTCATCTTGAGGTTGTTTTATACATCAGGGCGCTAACTGCTCAAACTCAAGTCTCAACTCTGTTGACAACAACTTGTTCGTGTTTCTGTTTTGGCAGCTGGTCAACATGGCAAATATTCCTATGAAAATGGTTGGTTCCATCAACATTCTGGATCGAGGAGATGGGCCTGCTCAGGAGGTTTTATCACGCATGGCTCGAAACAGAGCACAACGAGCTCAAGATGAAACGAGGACTGAACTCAACAAAATCAACACTCGTGTTGGGAAGGTCAGTTTTATCAATCACTCTCAATAATCTAACTTTATTTGGCGCAATTCTCCAAGTTAGCTTTGCTGATGAAGTTATTCTATAGGTCATTTGGAAATGAAAATCAAATTACTACAAAACAATAGACAAGAGATTTGAACTTGGGATTGGAGAATCTGAAATCACTTAGCTGTCACAGTCACCCTGCTATCTATGTTATTTCAGATTAAACTTCTCACCATGGATATAGGTACTTTTCACCTGGTTGTCCATTAACCTGATACTGATGCTAATGAATCTATTGCTAGATGGAATCCCCTGTTTCTTCAGAGCTTGTTCTGAATTTGAATAAGAGTTTTCAGGTTGCGAGTTTTCTTTAACTGTTTATTGCAGTAACATTCCTACTTGAAGACTGAAATTATACACTGTTTAGCACGCCTTTTTGTTAAAGCATCTGTCTTTTAGTACTGAATCATGGATGCCAAAAAGCAACTGCTACCATTTGACTAATGGTACTGCCAGACTAGCTGATTTTCCGGCTGACTAATCATTGCCGTTTGGTGGCCAGTTTGGCCACGGAGTTGTCTTCCCTTTTGCGAAAAGGGTAAAACCCTAACGGATATCGATTCTGAACTGGAATAAATAATTTAATTTAAAATTAACTAGTATCATATGCCATTTAATAATGATTCCAGTTCATTTCAATCAGTTTTGGTGGTCTTTTCTCGGAATTGAGCTGAAATCAGAGCTCAACTCGGTAGCAGCAATCGACAATTAATGCAAAAACATTTATCTCTGATTGCCGGTACCGAGTTGAGCTACGATTTCAGCTGAATTCTGAAACACTAGCATCAGAACTGGGAGAAATAAACTGGGGTCAGTATTATTTGTTATAAGCTGTTTTTTTTCCAGTCCAGAACCCTAATCTGTACGTGTTTCAGCCATTCCTCAAGAAGAGAAAACAAGTCCACGGTGATTCATCTGCAAAGATGTCAATGATTTGTTGGTCGGCAAGCCGTCTGGTGTTGCAGTACCATTAGAGACTGTTTCTGTATGTCTGCATATGCTCAGAACTTATCCATGTATTACCGCATGCATTTTGTAGATAATCGAATGGGCTCCAAACCTTATTGGCTCGGTTTGTTGTTATGCTTACATTAGACACACCTTTATGTTAGGGTGACACACAAACACATCATCCAAGCTGCGCTCGCTGTGACACACATTTTATCATATCATGCTAAATCTTAAGTTTACCGTTGGAGTCTTACCAGGATCAGGCAGTTCAATTGAGTCGGACGGGTTTGACCCCACACAGATTCGCCCGGCCCGTGACATAGAGGACATACCTTTATGTCACTGGCCAGACCCTACATTGACAAAATATGCTTCGGGGGAAGCGTGTCGCAGGGGTAGTTCAATGAATGACTCTCTCTGCCTAACTTCTACCTGATATCCAAACACAACTCTGACTGGCTTCGGACACAAACCGACTAGTTGGATTCCGAAGCCTGAGTAGCTAAAAATCTAATCAGAATCACTACTTGGTGGTGATTTTGGAATAGAGGACAGCAGTGAGTTTTATTTTAGACTCTCGGAGTCTTTGATGAAGAGCAGAGGCAGCAAGAGGCAAGAAAAGAGAATAATGCTAACATGGAGTATGTCGATGACTTGGTAAGATTTGCTGCAGGATAAACATTTGGTCTATATGGATTTACACGTCTTTTTGAAAGTGTGTTTGTGAACAATTGTAGAGATTTTATTATCAAAGTTACCAGAAGAGCTGGATTTCACATCTTGCGAGTGATAATTTTCAGAGCTTTTATTGAGACTCCAGAAGTCGGGATCATCCATTTTTCACACTTGATTTTGATTATTTGTTATTTTTAACTGGTATAGGAAGACTGGCTAATAGCTGCAGATATGAACTTCTTCAGCACCGGCAGTGTAGACAAACTTTTCTAGCTATCATTATAATTTTATGCATACAGAATGCAATGTGACCAGGGCCTATCTTCACTTTGTGTGGTTTTCGGTATGACTTAGAATTTCATATCACAGTATTTCATAGATTTTATTGGCATTGATCATCCGATGTCATCGCCTAAAATTATTTTCAGGATGAGTTAGAAGCGATATTGGGAGATCAGATAAAGAAAAGGAAGGTGAGTCTATCCAGAGCCTTTATGAGCAGTTGCTCTGTGACAGGAAATATAAGTTGCCCCACTTTGCCCCCTAACGCTTCCTCATAATCAAGATAGCACAGAGATGAATGATTATATATTATTACTAGCAGCAGAGTTCTTATTTGCCTTTAACATTGGGAGAGGTGCATTACGGAG
>Ga0224511_10001053_pt1 | contig 15664 bp, 5 predicted proteins | sample SF_May12_sed_USG_2_FD_169988 | JGI IMG/M metagenome (GOLD analysis project Ga0224511, IMG submission 169988) | Sediment microbial communities from San Francisco Bay, California, United States - SF_May12_sed_USGS_8_1 | ecosystem: Environmental > Aquatic > Marine > Sediment | place: USA...
AAGTCGAGACAGCATGTAACAATACCTACACCTTCTTCCAGCCTAATTGGCATGGAAATGATACCTACTGGCCACGACCTCGGCAATTATAATGCCATCATTCCCACCTGTATCGACTTTGTCGTTCAAGTTAATTATTCAAACAAAAGCATGATAAATGATAGCGATTCTACAAATGTCACATGACGACACTTTGATGCTTCCCGCTTCCCAGTTGATGTAGTCGGATTTCGATAGTTAAAAGCTAAATGCATGATGTTGTGTTGCATTATAAAATCAAAGCAAAAAACATTAAGCTTTTAAATTTTCAGAAAATGCGGCATTAAAACACTATTTAAACTTTACTCTAAGTGTTCAATGAAAACTGCGATTTAGCAATCGCGTTAACATTTTACAGTTGCGTGCAGACAAAAATACAGAACTTTTAATAGTACTAACATCAGTATTTGGATTTAACCAACTGTTCAGGTATGCAAAACAATGAATGAGCTACTGACAGAGTCACCTACATAAAGCACGTGATTTACGTGTGTAAAGTGATGGCGTTGTAACTGCACGTTACTTGTTAGTTGTCTTGCCATTACACCATAGCCATACACTACAGGAGCTGTTAACAATGAAAACGGAGCTCGAGGATCGGATATCCGGTGAACAGGAGGGAGTCGAGGGAGAGGAGGATGGGGACGGTATGACCGGAAGTGGGGACGGCGGGGACGCGGACGTGAATGGCTCCAATAACACACCGGAAGCGTCATCCAAGGCACGGCGACACTGGTGGGTCACCTCATATACATGTATTACCAGTTGCATTGCTCATAGCTAAATATTGCTTTAAGCGTTCACTAGATTATATGATATTTAAGAAAAAACATTATTGATCTAATAATACAATTCAGGCAACAGCGTTATGTTATGAGAAAACACCTTATTAAACGTCTTCTTAATTAAACGAGCTATGAAAATATTTCAGAGTAAACGATGCAAGTATTTTGTAACGATCTAGTAATGGTAATGCCATTATTTTTTGGCGTCTATTGGCCGTATTGCTATTTTGATTTTTTATCTCTTGGATAATAACTATTAATTGAATTTAGCAGAAACAATTATGACAAAAATAAACTATAATCTTTTCACTGTCATAGTTCTAAGGCACAACAACGTTTTTCCTGATATTGTTTGAAAGTAATTTCATTTGTTAGCATCAACTTGTTGTTAGATGTTTGTTTAAAATCGGCTTAATCGATTGAAAATTACCGTCCTGGAGCCAATATTCATTAAACACTGTAATCTTGTTTAAATGCCTACGCGTCTAGAAAGAATCAATTGTTACTCCCACGGGCATTAACTAATCGACACCTTAGTGTTCGTTTAATAATTGAACGTCTCTTCCGTGTGCTTAATGCATAGAACAAACTTCGTTAAACGAGCAATATAACGCCATATGACGCAATTGCAATGCACTGATACTAGACAATGGTTTCATAACCTAAATGATTACTGATTTCATTAATACTATTGTTTCTTTAATACTTTTGGGTCATATTGATGTTATTATCCCTGCCAATGCAAAGTGCATGAGTTACACACGCATGCATGTCTTAGAATAAAAACACGCAAAAAGTGTTCAAATGTAAAAGACACTACATTGTTTTGTGATTTATCAGTATCATTGTAAAATATGATCTTGTCGTGTTTATCCAGGCAACTAGCCAGGCGTCACCTTATTGACCGGGTGTCGCTGCTGGAAGGTACCGTTCAGAGGTATCGGACGCAAGTAGCATCCTCGTCGGCAACCATTACAGCCAAGGACATGGTCATACAACGACTGGAGAAAGAAGTAAGCGATTCAAGGGATAATACAACACCGTATAGTGCAGTCATTGTGCATAATGCATTAACATATTACCATGCGTCTACATGACATTATATATTATAATTAATTTTTGCATATCGATATCCAGAATCAAATTCAAACCCATCTCGGCTTTGTCAGTTACTAGAATGCGTCATTACATACTCTATCTAACAATATTATTTTGCAGAATGTAAACTTGTTTGGATAAGGGCATATTTCAGATTTTAATGCCAGGGAATTCTACTGTACTGCTTAACTATTGTCTAACAAATCGGGTCTCAATACAGGCATCATAAATGCGTTGCATTTTCACATGATTATGTTTGATTTCTTGATTTAGAGATAAAATTCTATGGTAGCAATAGTTTGCAATAATTAATTGTTCAACCTCATCTTCTTTACGTGTATGTTTACGCATTTTCAGAATTCGACACTGACGGAACAGTTAGACGACAAAATCAAACGTGTCAAGCACCTGGAGTCCCGTTTGTCGTTAACAATTGAAGAAAAAACGAGATGTGAAAAGAAACTCGAAATGCTTTTGGATGAGCTACAAAATATAGACCTTTCAGCTACGGCAAAGATGCTTTCTACTCCGGAACAATCGCCAGCAAAATCAGAAAAAAGACATAAACATCTGCGAAAGCAAATTTCGTCTTTTTCATTTTTTTCTTCAAGTCCAAGGCACAAAAATAACAAAGATCAAAACCAGACACCAAAACGTGCGTCATCAGAAAAGGATCTTCCAGAAACGGTTATCCCAGTGATTACATTGACTTCAAGGGAAAATGACAGGATGACTGTAGAAGAAAACACCGAGGACACACCCGAAACGGACAACGTCAGTGTCACAAGTAGTCAACGTATGGATGCGAGTTTTGGAAATGAAAGTCATCTTCAGCGTGTCGATCTTAGAACTCGTTCAGAGCTATCGGAAGGCAGCAAAGCATGCAGATTGATGTGAGACACATTAAGGTTGTGAAAACCCAACAAAACACACTGTTAATGTGACAAAATATGTTGATGTATGTATGCTTACTGTTCATAAAATTCATGTTATTGTTATTGTTTTTCACAAACATTGTCTTTTTAATCAGAACGGAACAGAACATAACAGAACAGATCAGTATGTTTATTAAGTCTTGTACATAGTACATCAACATCATGAAATTTTGAAATGTCATCTTGTATGCTTTAACCTAATCGTTGCTTTGTCGCCGTTTATTATCTGTTTTATATTTATGTTATGAATTTAAATGTTTTACTGTATTTGATGTCATATCGTTTTGTTATTACAATGTATATTTCCACCAACTTAAGTGTTGTTTAACACGGAGTGGTAAATTCGTTTGCTTTCTCCTAGTTGATATTGAAGGTATTAATATGATTGAAGCAAGTGCTTTTTTCTTATTTATTAAGTCCCACTTTCTTCTAAATTCAAAAAATATTATTCAAACGTGCATTCAAACTTTTTGCATAGTTTAAATAAAATAAATTTTGCAGGTGGTAAGGAATACAGCAGAATTGTTGAAAAAGATAAATATTATGTACAAGTTTGATTTTGACGGAAACATGTTAAACAATTATACTATGTTATTGTTAAAGTTGATTGCATTTTAAAAGGTTTAATCCAAATAAATCAAACAAAAGACGTCGGCTTTCTCATTTTCAACGACCCCTTTGTTCGTGGATAAGTGTAACTGAAACCGATACACTATTTATAATGTAAACGTGCTTTGTACGTATCTTTTTGTTATATATTTATTGGTTTTGCAAAATTGTTTTGTTAATGTGTTGGTAATGTTACATTTAAATAAACACTGTTTTCAAATCGAGTAACAACGTCAAACAAACGACATAAAATGTACTGCATGGCGCTTCTTTACATATTTTTAACAATTTTTATACGTTTCGCTAATTGTTAGCGTACACAGTCTTATTTATTTAAAGCATGTGCACCGCATTCAAGTACTTCCCATATACTTACGTTCATAAAATACATGAATATCAAAACGGTACTCTCAAATGAAAAACTAAATCTTTGGCGTCATTACCCATAACCAAATATATGTTGGTAATAATGCAAGACAGATAATTGCTTATCAGAATGTAGTAAGACATACTTACACAAAACTGAACATCCAACGCAAACAATACGTATTCCGAATAGGAAGGAATATTGTGGTTAACATTAGGCAGAGGAACACGTTTATTACTGTGTACCAATAACTAGACAATAAAACAAGCCAAATGGTGTTGGAAGCATTGGTTCTTTCAACACACAAGAATTACTTGAACTTTTCTTGATACGTCCAAACATTTTATATTCATTTTTCGCTTTTTATCGGGAGTTTTGGACGGGGTTTCCTGTCTTCAGTGTCATATCTCGTCGTTTAAACCAAGGTACCGTTTCACTAACATTTCCATAAAGTTATGTTAAGAGTGGCAGCCATATTTACGCCATGTAAAAAGTTATGTACGCTGCGCTTGCCTAAACAAATGGGAAAAGTTACGCCAGTTTCCTTATGGTGAAACGCTTTTCCATAACTCAGAGTTGCGCTAAATCCTTCCTTAAGTATACTTAAGTGTGTTTGTGAAACGGCCCCTAAGACCATTGAACATAGAAAGGGAGAAAACACTTTGGGAAAGAATGACTTCTTATATACGATTGTCTCCAATTTGTTAAAATGTTTTTGTTAAGCTATTGTCCCACTGGGACAGTAAGCGACAAGCTTGCTAACAGATTGTTCGAGAATGCCGCTTATATACATGTATCTTTGCGTAAGTCGCAATGCATTGATTTTATTCGAAATGAGAGCCCCATACGCATTTATATCGTAGGTATTAGTGCTGTCAATTGTAATTTGCATCAGTGTGGAAGAGTTTAATAATTAATTGTTATTTTCACATTTTTAACTGTTTTCAAATTGTTAATATTTTGTTTTGTCTATATCTTGCGACCAGATTGGTTTAAATTCTAATTTTAACTATAATTATGGAATAATCCAACTCCTCTTAATATTATAAACTGCCAAATATAATTATTTACGCATTATAAAATATAAGCGAAAAACGACTTTATTCAAAAAGTTATGCCATCAGATTTGGTTTTTGTTTGTTTGGCTCTAATCATGAATTCGTCACACGAGAAGTGACGTTCCAACGGCGTTTTTTTTAAATCCAGCGCAAATGATTACAACATGAATATAAAAGATAATACCACACAAAGTACATAATTAGAGCTTCAAGTGTATGCTTGAACGAATAGCAAAGAGAGTCAACTTTCAGCTTAGACTTCGATATCAGCAGGTTTTAATCGAATGAGCTTACATTTAGCACGGTGAAAGTTTTGAATAAAAATTAAACAAAGAACCGACAAAACTAGTTTATTTTTTATTGAACTGAACACAGTTTGTTACAGTGTTCATGTGTGATTTCTTAAATCAGAAGCATCTTCAGAGCTAGTTACTCTAGGTATGTTGTCTAATCTGATGTTTGCTCTTCGTTCACATCTTACCAAATTCGCTAGAAAACGAATTATGTCCTTAAAGTCTTCCCTAACAGACTTGCACACAATTAGATACAAGCATGGATTAACAAAGGTGTTAAAGTATACCATTACGTTAGCAATTTCCCTGATTGGCGAATTAAAACCTATTCCTAAGACTCCATAACTGCTAAGCAAAAGCAATACCCACAGTTAGTTCGCTAAGACGTAAGACAGTCCAGTGAGTAGGACTAGCCTGGTAAACCCGGTCAAATGGTCCTGTCAGTTGGTAGAAAGCCCATGTCTTCTATATTTGTTTCTTCACAGAGATATCAATGATTCACAATTAAAGACAACAACTATACACACAGGTATAATTGTGCAAATTATTTGGTCGAATATATCTCGAAATAGAGATACATGTGATTCTATTTCGCTTTCTTCTTTCATTCCACAGTATTTTGCGAAATCATCTTCTATGTAAAACTGTCTAAAAAAGAAGTGTATGTTTACTAACATTATGATTAAAACGACTGCTATGATGACATATACAGATTCCTCATTCCTCCTGGATTAAACATGATTGGCTGCAGTATTGCCAATGAACGCTCGATTGAGACAGCGGCAGAACTCCAGTTCGAACATTCCTGGAATGCGTACACAGTGAACATATATACCTTGCAAAATGTAACAGTATTCGGCAAAATATGTTGAGATTGATAATAGCATACACTAGTCCCGGAAACGCCAAGTTATTAAGGTCCAACGCAGCATTTGCTGAAAAGTAATTTGCACAACACAGCATTTTTTACTTTGCACCAAACATCCAAATGCCGATAACGATCAGATTAGTAACAATCCCAAAGAACACATCAACAGGCAAAACCACGTACCGAAACCCGAACTCTATGTCGTCCATAATGATTTGTTAAATTACTCGCTGTTAATGATGAGAAGCATTGTAGTATTTTCGCATCCAAAGTAACTTATTGCTACAGCAAATGTACAGTCCCAGAACGAATAGCATTTAGTCAGCTCGAATGTTCGGTGGTAAATTTATTATTAAAAGATCATAATGGCCAGTAATTCACGTAATGAACATTAATTGTTTAGTTTGGATTCAGGCTTTAGTAAATGTCAAACAAAGTATGTAGAATATAGCCTAACACGGATTTAGGTTATAATACTGTTAAAAAATATAGACTGAACAAACATATCCATCTTCACTTTTTTATTTTTCAAAAGATTTGGAAACAATGGTTTGTAACCTTTTTTCAAAACAAGGTTTTAAGTTAAGTGTATCACATGAATATTGAACAAAAACTGTTCAGCATTAGAACAAGTAGTTTGATTACCATGCGCATTAATTGCTCATCTCACTTTCAAACCTATTTCAATTTTAAATTTTGACGTTTCTTTCTTCTTCTTCTTAAGTAGAACCAGACAGATTCACATTAAAAACAAAAACAGCAACTCAATGTTTAAACAAATGATTTTTATTTCAGAAAACGGTCCAAAATAATCCAAAGTTTACAAAACATTAAAATGATTAAGAATAAAACAAAAGGTTTCGCATAAGAAAACTTTATTGACAAAAATGTGAGGTTATTTCTTAAGTGCCACATGCTTATGTGATAATTTTGACCCTAGATGCAAGTGATGTTGCAATAACTTGTGATGGATTAAATTTATGACAAGTTATGAGGTTATTGTCATCTATTAACTATCATCCACAGTAAAGGAACATTATTACCGGTTAATCTCTTTTAGACACTCAATAGTGCTGATAAAATCAGCAAAGACAATATGTAAGATCTTTCTCTGCAGGAAAGTAATAACTCTGTTTCCTCTTCTTATGATGGAGTGAGACAGCTCTACGTATGAAGAGTAGTTGCAATATGTTGCACCCCTCAGATTTTTCTTCTACTTCTAGGGTGGTTTCTTCTAAGTTGTTGGTAGTAGGAAGATCAGGGGCTTAATGCCTGAGCAGAGCAATGCACAGCTTTATATACCACTACTCAGTAGGGATTTAAGAGAATAATCTGATAATAATTTAATAAAGTGCTTGTCCTCTAACATTATTTAACAAACAATTATTAAAACACAAAATATTTGCATGAATATTCATGTATATCAAATATCTTAAACATATTTTAGAAGAAAAAGTTGAACAAAATACATTGTAACTAAAATGATAAAGATGACAGTGAATAATTCACTTTACCTCTTTGGCTTAATTTCCTCAGATCCAATGTCCAAACTGATCCTTACAGGGGTAAACTCTAAGTTTTTTTAAGAATATTTATGCACAAAAAATAGTTACAATAAAGACTTAAATAGAATGTATAAAGCACACAAAGTACATGTATCTGTCAATGTAAAAACAGGCACTGATCAATAGAAAAAGTAAAATAGTGTCACTTGCAGTAAAACAATGGCCCCTAATCTTATCAACAGACCGATCTAAGGTTTGATTTGACCTAGATTCTGCACAATTAATAACACTTGATTAAACAACAGTATTTACAGAAAATATACATAGGAATGACTCAACCTTTAATGGAATTAGCACCTTAAAATATGTTTAATATAAAAAAAACCTTAAAACTGCACATTACAATAATAAAGACTTACTTGCAATATTAAATGAACTAGTTAATAGAATGTAAATAAAAATGTTATGCAATATTATTATAAAAATGTGTTTCTACAACAATAGTCTTATTATATGGAATCAACGCGAAATCAACCAGTTACCAAACGTAATTAAATTATGACAGTCCATGCACCCATTGAAAGGAATGTTTATATTAGACTGCGACTGGATAGTCCGATTGATTCAGTGTTAAAATACTTCAGTGCATAGTATGTAAAAGACAAAGCACATGCACACACTCCAACGAGCAACTGACATAAGTACTATATTAAAATGCTAACGTATCCCTTGATCCTTTGATAGCCTCTTTAGATTGAAGCTTATTTCCTAAAGGGTCCAAATTGACCTACTGTAAAATATACCACTACTAGTAGGGAGATCAAGGGAATAATCTGATCTGATTGGATACAAATGCTTGTCCTCTAAAATAATTTTAGAGGACAATGATTAAAACACAAAATATTTACATGACTATATTTAAATAATCTTGAACATATTTTATAAGCAAAAGTTTAACTAAACATATTGTAACTAAAATGATAATGATGGCAGTGAATAATTCACTTTACCTCTTTGGCTAAAATGTCTCTCATCAAATGTCCAAAATAAACTGATCCTTACAGGGGTGAGCTCTTGGTTATTTAAGAATGTTTATACACAGAAAATATTTACAGTACAAAACAGTGTCACTTTCTGTAAAACAATGGCCCACTAACGGATTCAAGGGTGGGGGGTGCGCACCCGACGGCCGCGGACCTATGATTTGTTATGCCCAAAACGCTCAATTTCCTGAATTTGTATTCGCTCGCTTCGCTCGCGATTCATTTTAATAAAGTGTTTGTACAATGTACAAAAACATGGTCAAAACATGCTAAAAAATAACTTATACTTCAACCGCCGTCAACACGTTCAATGATTTCCTTGAATTCTCTAATAAGGGTTACACTAAACTAATTAGCATGATAATGGTAAACAACAGGGTCCTTGGTAACAATATAAGGCACATTTAAAATAACAAAACAATGAATAACAAATAAAACTTGATTAAACAACAGTAATTAAAGAAAATATACATAGAAATGACTAACCCTTGAATGGAATGAGCACTTTAAAATTTAGGTAATATGGAAAAAAACTCAAAACAGCACATTATAATGATAAAGGCTAACTTGCACTATTAATTAATGAGCTAGATAGTAAAATGTAAATAAAGTATTATGCAATATTGTTATAAAATATGTGTTTCTACAACAATAGGCTTATTATATGGAATAAACGCGAAATCTACCAGTTACCAAACGTCGTTCTGACGTCGCTTTTTGAACGCTTGGAATATTGTCGTCGGTTTTCATTAAAACTTATTTGATGTTGGTTTTTCAACATTAAAGTTTATTTTGATACATGCATTTTAGTCAGTTAATTCTAAGTGGGAAATTCTTTCCAAAACAGACGTTGAAATTGTAGCATTTGTTTTTAAAATTCTGTTTCAGTAATTAAATTATGACAGTACATGCACCCATTAAAAGGAATGTTAGTTTCTTTTAGACTGCGATTGGATAGTCCGATTGATTCAGTGTTAAAATACTTCAGTGCATACTATGTAAAAGACAAAGCACATGCACACACTCCAAAAAGCAACTGACATAAGTACTATATTAAAATGCTAACGTGTCACTTGATCCTTTAACAGCTTTTTTTTTTAGATAAAAGCTTATTTCCCAAAGGGTCCAAATTGACCTACTGTAAAAGCGAGATAAATGTTACATAAATTATATATAATTTATTTATTTGGATATTATAAAATTAACAAAAACATTGTTGAAAACAGATATTAAGGTACAGATTACCTACACATAACTCTCATTTAAAGCACATCTAAACACGTGCGCTATGTATAAAGGAGATGTTCAAAGAAAAATATTGCATACAAAGCAGACAGTGATAAGTTTAGGGGCCTATAATAATGTTCCTTTTATTATATACCTTTTCATAACTTTTCTAATAGTTTAAATCTAAAAACAGCTGATTTATTAGACAGAACATTAGGCTAAATTCTAAAAGTAACTTCGGTATGACATCACAACTCGATTGTTATTGATTACACATGTCGAGAAGTGTGATACGAAAATGACACTCTAGGCTTGATTGTTTTCCTAATTATACTAGACTAGTTAAAAAAGAAACTGTTCAGGTATATTTTCTTTAACATGAATATTTTACCCAAACTTTTTGAAAAGTAATCCTTTCATAGCACAGTTATGGTCCGAAAAAGCAAACGTTGTACTTTCTTTGGTCGTTGACCTTTTAGTATGACCTTGACCTTGAAAATACAATTCCGTTTTGAGTGCGCGACATAGTTATTCATCAAGGTTAATCTTTTGGCAAAATCATATGAAAATCCAACTATGCATTACACAGTTATGACTTTTGCCATTTGGATATTGACATTCGACCTCTAGGCATAACCTTAATATTATAACCAGGAATAAAATGTTTGTGCACGGCACATTGGTAAATAAACATTCAACGTTTTGCTTTTCTTTCGAAAATCAAATAATTTTTAGTACAGTTATTGGCTGATTAAGCCAGATCCGGATGCAATGACGCACGGTGACCACACACAGAGTCAGAAAAAATGTGTCGAATAAGACGAGCTCACTGCAAGTGGGTTCGGTAAAATAAACAATAGTTATACATGCCTTGGCTATCTAAGGTAACTTAAGTCATATGTCATTTAACTTTCGTTGCGGTAAAGACCGTTGTGGTAATGCCATTTTGTCATTAATTTTTAAATAGTATTAATTTGCAGCGCATTCTATCCCTTTACTGTAAGTTATTTTCAACGTTTACATCAAGGCAATATAACAGAATGCTAAAACAGTTCGCAATACGTAATTAAACCAGGTAGACACCGTTGCGGTAATGACAGGGTAAAAGCATACGCGAATAAATTTCGAATTTTGCTTTCTTGATTTGAACGCATATAGTAATAGTATCAAAAATAAACAAAACAGTTGTTCACTGGCTAGTTTATAGTATAGTTATATAATGAGCATCAATAGACTGTTTGCGCTTTTTAATTTTCTAAACATTTGCATTTCGTGTAGTCGTTGCGGTAATGACAAAAAAAGAGGGTCATTTTTAAACAAATCAAAACATTATCAAAATATCAAAATAAAGTTATCATATTGGGCACGTTTATAGGTTAGACATCGGTCCATCATATTATGCAACACACGAGTTCATAGCGATGTAACTTCAATACAACATTGTATGAGAAAATGCAAAATTGCGTCTGGGAAACATAAAAAGAGACCCTTTACCATTCTGTTGTATATTTAGCCTTCGTAAAGTGATATTTCGATGATAAAAAAAACTGTGTAATAAGTATATCTTTAATTTGTAAATTCTGTTGAATGCTTCATATTATAAATAATAGCAATTATCAGGAAACAGGCACAAAAAGCATATTTTATGCCGCGGATGCATTTTTGCGAAGGTTTTTAAAATAAAAGGTCGAACGCAAAATTGACAGTGTCATACAATTGGACTCCATGACAAAATGCACATACACAAGTCAAAGTAAAGAGTGAAAAAAATGTATGCGTATTGCATTCAGTTAGCTGAAACAGGGAAACCGAGTTCTCTTAAGGGACTTAACTACGGTGTGGTGTTGTGACACACAAAAAGCAATTTTTCGAAAATATTTTTCTTCTTGCCAACGTGATTTTGTCGTAAACACATAATATTATATTGTTGTACCTTAATATATCCTCTATTAGTCGACAATAACTAACTGATGTTATATTTAGCGTACCAACTTGTTTAAACATAATAATTTATCTGTTGACATTGTAAAATGGTTGCAACGACTTTCTCAATTCAACAGATAAATTACAATGTTAAAACTAATTGCGAACCAAAAACAGTCACATCAATGACCACAATTTAGATTTAAATGCGCCAAAACGTACGTACCATGAAAATATATGTTTGCGAAAAATAACTTTATTGTGAGTCAAACGACCAGACCGAAGTGGAACATATATACTTTATACTTTACTAGGTATATATGTTTACTGTGTACACGTTCCATGAATTTTAAAATGGACTTTAACGCTGTTTTTGCCCAGCGTTCATTAACAGTATTGTTATCATTCGTCTTTGTGCGTTTCACTAGTGGAACTCATTATGCTAGCAAACATACATTTCGTTTTATGAAGCCTTGACTTAAATTATTAACTTAATTGGTCGACAAGAACATGTGCCAACAAGGAGCAGGCTAGGTTGGGTTGACCAAATCATGTAGACTCTTGTGCCGTCATGATGTATTTAAAGGAATTAATCTAGTGACCTTCTGTGGGAGACTATTCGAAGACAAGTCAGCCATGTAAACAAGTCCCACGCTTTACAAGTCTTCTTATTGTCCGTGGCTTCTCGACCGATTTGCTAACACGCTTCGCATTATAATTGTTTTTTTATTATAAAAGTACAAGTATTTAGTACAATGAATCTATATTATTGTTTATATATCTTTGCATTGAGAATTAAAAGAAGCCACAGTCATGATAATATCAGACGCAACGCGTATCAATGGACAGTTCCACAACTGTCAATCATGATCATTTATAACTGTACATGGTCAATTTTAATCCAATAGATTAGGATTATATTGTCAGCTGACAATCTGACCTAGAAAATACAAAAGAAACCATACTTCCTGTTTGTGATAAACCTTATCACAAGATCAAAGCAAATATGCCGCATGGGGAGGAGCTTAAAAAATTGTGGAACTATCCATTATTTTTAAAGTAAACAAGGAATCACACAAGTTTATCGGGCATTGCAACTACAGTGTTGCATTTCATAAAACAGCCCTGTTTGTCTAGAGAGTTGCAATAGCCAATACCGTCGCACCATTGTTTACTTCGAATAGCAATTATATGGAAAACACCATTAAATCGCTAGGTCACCGGAGACATTTTTCTGCTTTTATTATTGTCAACACTGCATTGTAGTATAATCAACGTTTTTAAAAAGATGTAAATACATATAACACTTTTCCAAGGTTAATAGACACACTACGAGTTGGAACGAAGTGCCGACCGATATAAGACATATTCAGATATCAAGAGATAAATAATAACGGTTTTCGAAAAGTTGTCTGTGTGCGTGCGTGCGTGTGTGCGTGCGTGCGTGTGTGCGTGCGTGCGTGTGTGGGTGAGACATGACAAAAAAGATTGTAAAGAATTATTATGAAACAAAGCACTAAACTGTCCCGGTTAGTTGTTTAAATCCACAAAACTACCTTAATATACTTACTGGTACATGTATTTATGACGCATAGTTCTTGAAAATATAAAACTACTTTTTTGGTGATTTGGACATTTTATATTATTATTGAGGAATACGTCAATTATAGTTCGCGCCTAATTTTGTCACTGACAGTCACACCAATCCTATTCGTTACCGCCATTACGCGTGCATTCGCACGTGTAAACATTATCTACGTATACAGGTGTTAGACCACGGTGTCCGAGTCCAGGTCGTAGGAAACCATGGCGTTGTCCACGCTTCCTTCGACCGTGTAGGTCTTGACCGGGATAACATCAGGCTGAAATACACACGCAAAACGTTTACCTTAGTCATACTTTTTTGTTAACACCTTTTTGTTATTGTGACTAGCATTTGCATAGAAAAAGGTTTAAAGGAGAAAAACTATGAAAGCGTTTTATGTTATTTGCTTAATGTTAACGCCAAACTTTGTGGTAAAAAAAGAAAAATAATAGTTATAAAAGAATGTAGCCTTAAACTATTTCACAAGTATTGGCATAATTTCGCAAATATTAGATGTAATCATAGTTTCGGTCCGCTTCAAATAGTGTTTAGGAAAATACGTACATTCTTTAAAGAAAGGGGCGTTTCCTTGAAGGCGAAGTCGGTACATGATAGCAGCTCGCGATATGTTGATTCCGAGATGTGCACTGACAGAGCTAAACACAAAACATCATTTAACTTCATCTTGAGCATGTACAAAATATATTTTAAAGATGTTTGGTCAGTATTTTATACCAATGGTATTAATTGGTCACAAATTGTGCAGTATATTAAGTAAATGAAATGAATTAACATTGCAAAAGGAATTGCAACATTTCATGTAAATAATGTGTTTTTGGACAAAAGATCAAATCACAACTACAACAAAACAAAACGGCAAACATAAAAATCTTAGCCATAGCCGGGAATTGAAGCCGGAACCTCTTGCAGCACAGTCGGAAGCTTTACATCTCGGCCACCGATTTTTTAACTGTTCCAACGTAATGGGTCGAAACATAAACAAACAAAGCCAAATTTGCGGGCCACACTTTTTCAAAAAAATCCATTAATGTTCTATAACATGCATGGATAACTATATTTGGCAGTTTCTCATATTTACGTGAGTAGGTATCGTTAGAGTAAGATGTAAACAATCCTAGTAAAAAATACAGATATAGCATCTTTAAAACCCTATTTTTCGATGAAAGATGTGTGTACAGAGCATAGCAAGGTTCAAAGTAGTTGTATCAACACTATTATTAAAGAATGTTGGTTGGAAACCATTAAATTGCCCATGTTTCCTCATATGCACAGTTTTCGCCGAAGGAAGTAGTGTTTTGATTAATTTCCGATTAATTTCCGATTGTGTTCTGTGTTCTTTTTGTCATATTTATTTAAACAAATATTCCGTACTAGTATTTGGTACGGAACAACTTATAACGAAATTGCAATTTATTTTTATGCCCCCGAAGGGTAGCATTTAGTAATCGACTCCTCCGTCTGTCAGTCAGTCAGTCCGTCCATCCGTCAGTCAGTCATTCAGTCAGTCCGTCCCTTTTTTGTCCGGAGCATAACTTTAAAACTACGCAAGGCATTAACATGAAACTTCATAGATAGATAGTCTCATTGAGGAGAAATGCAGTTCACAAGAACCATAACTCTAGGCATCATACTTTTGGAGTAATTGCTCTTTGTTGATTTTCATACTTAACTATTTAATGTAGGCATTATCAGTACTAAGCTACAATTTGTTAGCTATGGAATACAGTATTAATTTCTGTAGAAGGCAGTTGCCATTTTAGATGTAATCCTCTAAGAAACAAATTTAAAATCACACTGTTGTAACACACTGTGTCCCTAAACCTGTGTCATTTCTGCAGTCGGTGGCATTAGTCACATTCTGTGACAAAGTTCTTGTTGTTTACCAAAATGAATGCCTTGTGTCCACATTATTTTGTGTTGTTTACATCATAAAACGTGATTGTGTTTGCACATATTAACATTTTGTCGTAACACTATCAACACTTGTCGCTTGCATGATTTAATTCGGTTTGCCGGGTTACTTATACCAGCTTTTATAGGTTTATTTGACTTAAAAATATCTGCTCCTCTCCTTTTATAAACTGCATACAACTCGAAATACGTTGAGCAATTGTTTACATCGTTAATGTATTCGTGCTACGCTTAATTATGTAATCTGTTACACACAATATTGACACTAAGAGTCATAATCGAGCATTATCTACATACGGGTTCCTGTGTCGAGGCAGTATCTGGCTTGGTTGACTGGTTCGCCAAAGAGACAGAATCGCGGCAATCCTGCTGTCAACACCCCGCCAACAGCCGCTCC
>Ga0224511_10001054_pt1 | contig 15662 bp, 6 predicted proteins | sample SF_May12_sed_USG_2_FD_169988 | JGI IMG/M metagenome (GOLD analysis project Ga0224511, IMG submission 169988) | Sediment microbial communities from San Francisco Bay, California, United States - SF_May12_sed_USGS_8_1 | ecosystem: Environmental > Aquatic > Marine > Sediment | place: USA...
TAGTTCCTGATAAAAATGTTGATAAGCGACAATCCTCAAAATGGCGATGTCACTTTCAGATAAGATTATACTTTGCACGATTGTATGGTTTGTGAAGCATATCTAATACTATATTATTACGTTAGTCAGCAGTCATTCATGTTGATCAAGGTTATATATGCATGTGTATTGACTGAATTAACAACACGGACGTATAATACATTTCTGTGGAATAACATGAGCCTGCATATTTATAAAGGTATCAACGATGATTTTTTGAGAATTTATTAATATAAAACTGTTAAAAGAAGAACATGTCACTTTCTGCTGATAGATGTTGAGGACAATGTATAATGCTTCTGGCAACAACTCTCTACGGGCCAACCTGACAGTGTACCCAACGCGACCAGAAGTCTGGGACACGAGTGACACGTGCACGGCGTCATGCTGGATGTGGCGGACAGTTCCGGTCGTGCTCTTCCTGGCGGGAATGCTGGGAAACACTCTCACCATCATCGTGGTGATACGTCTCGGGCTAAGGAGGCAGCCCACACTTATGTTTCTCTTCTTTCTCGCCATCACGGACTCGGTGGTCCTCATTACGGGGCTACCACGTTACTGGATCGACTATGTGTTTGACGTTAATATACGTCTTAGTGGCAATGTCGGTTGTAAACTTTATTATTTTATTATCTATGCGTCAATGCAATACTCGTCCTGGATTCTTGTCAGCGTAACTATTGAACGTGTCTTTAAGACGTATTTTCCATTCCGTTACAGACGTTTGTTCACTACGAAGCGCGCCATAGTAGGACTATTAACGTTACTCTTTGTGTTGTGTCTTGTAAATGGACATTTCTTCTTCACGAATGGAATTAACGAATATACAAATGGGACATGTGACTCATTAACGCCAGAGTTTTCATACTTTGACGAGTATGTGTTTGTGTACATTGACCTAAGCATTCTCAGTATTGTGCCATTTATAATTATGGTAATATGTAACATTCTTCTCATAAAAGTTCTTAGAGATATCCAAATTCAGCGACATTCTATGATGCACGCACGCTTCGCCGATAGAGCGAACCATTTTAGTGTTCGGATGACAAAAATGCTGGTAGTGTGTACTATATATTTCCTCGCAGGAACCTTACCTATCAGTATTTACTTTGTCGTGGACTCTTACTTGCTTCCAAAGTATGAAGCGGCGGATGACGTCACGGCGTTGGAGAACATGGACGTCGCGTGGACGGTGACGTATTTGTTCAGCTACTCCAACTACTGCGTCAACTTCTATCTCTACACCGCCATGAACAACAGATTTTACCAGGAGCTTAAAACATTCGTGCTTTGCCTTCCAAGGTAATTTTTTTAACTTTTACCTAACATTTACTACCAAAAATAATACTTAAATAACTAATTTCAAAAAATGTTCACCAACATATTAGAACGAGCCTGATCTTTTGCTTCTAAGAGACTCGTTATATTAAACGATTTCCTCTTTTGATCATAATAATATTTAAAAGCTAATGAATATGTAGAAGAAAAACAAATTTTAAATACTAATGTTATATGTATAGAAGGGAAAAAGTTGTTTTCACTTTCTAAAACTATATTTATTAAAATTAGATTAAAACCCATGTACATGTATTTGTTTATTTAAAAACAATTTTGGTCTGTTGTAATCTTAAAAAAAATAATTAAAAGATGCCCGTAGTTCGCTATGTTTCTTTACATTTTGTTTTGTTTTGTTCAAACACCTTATTTTATACTAATAGAAAAAAACTGGTCATGTTTTCATCCTAATTTTAAATAATATTAAAAGAATGATATTTAGCTGAATTAGGAATCAAAATGTTGGTAATATTTTGAACTGATAATTCATTGCAATATGCAATATTTAAATAAGTTACTACTTATCCATTAAATCGTTAATGGCAACCAATTTCATAAAATGCGTTTTTCAAAGTTGCATAGATGATGTCAGTAGGCGCCTTTGGTGTAAAATTAGATAAACAATTACAAATAGCTGCATGAAGCAATAACTATTTAGTCTAATAATATGGACTTCCTACCAGCTCGCGTCTAGGTTCCCATGCACGACCCCAAGTTCCGTTGTGAACCACGTTCATGCCATAACAAATAAGCGCCAAAACGGTTCCATTTGTGAAATAGAATCACGCGAAATAGTATTTTTAGCTTCAGTTTTACATTTCACACGCGCACATGTTACACTTAGGAGTAAAATATGAAAGTGCAAAATACCGCTGTGTACGTTTCCAGCGTAAATGACGTTGCGGAAACTTAAACGGTACCCACCTATAGACTGGTAATACTTTTGCCCACTGTATGCATTTTAAACGAATCAATGTGGCATCTTAAAGCTAACCCTGTATTGGCGGACATATAACGTTGCCATTTTGAACGTTTCCGGAGGTAAGATAACGTAATAACAAGTTACGTTGTAGAAGGCGTATGTTTTTGTAACTTTTATTTTGAGTTTTGTCTCTGAAGATATCCGGTTCTTCGGAAACATTCTGTAAGACCGCCGATGATTTAAGATTATAAATAAACGTGAGATTTAAATCGGACACGTAACGTTCTAACAAAAGAAGCGATATCTCCTTGATAGTCGGAAATTCATTTAGCTCTAGTGTTTTTAAGATCCAATGTGATTTTCGAATAACGCAATAGACAATGTACCCAAAAATCAATATTTACTCAGGCCCATGAACAAGCGCATGGCGTGCACGACCAAAACGCAATAGATGATAGCCGTTTATGTGAAACGCTTATAACTAAATCAATTCTTTTCTCAACATGTTCCCTGCTTTATGTAAAAAAATGGTTTAAAAAGGTTTATTATTCGAAAGATATTCCGTGAAACGTACATTATCAGTTTCTTGTTTTTAGTAGTACATAATGTATATTGGAGAATCCATCTTTAGTGTTACCTTGTGAACAAATTTTGGATAATAAAATGAATGCTATGGCATACCCCATAAGCCAAAAATTAAAAGAGTCCAAACTTTATGAGTACAGCAAGAGAATAATTTTTAGTTTAGTTAATGTATCGAAACAACATATCGATTTCAGGAACACATAGATCATATAAACGTGCGTATACGAGTCGTGAAACGCCCTATGCATCTTTAACTTGCACTTGAGTTTTTGATGGACCACAATCCTTTGTGCAATTTTCAGGCGAGGGCATTCGTCACAAACTGTGACACTCTCTAGTTCTGTCATAATTATGTTACATGGAACAATACGCGTGCAACAATATGACTCCGCTTCTAGCTAGAAAGCTTTACAACCATCCATGCATCATCCAAACATAACTTATCACTATTAATTCGAACTTGATCTTTGTCACTAAATGAGACAAATACCCCCATTGCCGGCGCCTTTACCACAAGATAATATATTATTATTGCGTATAAACAGTTGTATTAATCTGTAGATTTTGTGCAGTGCACTTATACGAGAAATTCTAGTCTGAAAGGTTTCATGTTTATCTCTTTAGTTTTAGTTATTACAAACTTCAATTTTCAAAATCTATTAGTTTAAAAACAAAGGAAATAGCAACACTACTTATGTTTAGAATAGTTTTTTGTTCAGTGAATTCTGTCTCAAGAGACATATTTACCCATGAAGTATATTGTTTATATCTCTCTCAGTGTTCGAAGTTCACTTGCCCCATCGCAGCCTCAAACCTTGTAGCCCCACACATTTTTCGTATGATTGCACGTATAGTGCAACCGTTAGTCGCACTCGGCTTTAACATTATTCAATATTTCAATTTAATAATTCAATTTATTATTTGACAAATTCAAATAAGACATGTTTAGATTATGTAGTTGCATATTATAGTATATATAAATACATGCTTCGTCTATTTGTGTGTTTTTATGTAAATTTTATTTAATTATTTTCGACGCTGTGATTTTTCAGTAAGGTATTAATTCTTATTAGTTCGGAAAATAAAATGTTAAAATAATTAACGCACTGGCATGAAGATCATTTAGTAATTTAATAATTATTTAGTAGAAAGCGAACGCAGTCGGCTGATTTAAGTCTGCTAAATTGCAAGCCACTTGAAAACAGCTATAAAAGCCGAAACTCGTAAACAATCGACATATACACCTACGCCAAATCATGAAGCATAATCTGTTAATATTTCGTAGATTGATCAACACAGTAGAGTAAAGCAGGTTCACACATCGTATTAAACAACCAAATGTCAACCGCAACCGGTCTCCTAGCAATTGGTAACGAACGCATTGCGAAAAATGCCGGATTTTTAGAAATGTTCACTGTATTTAAAATGATTTAATAATGTTTTTATGATGCAATATGTTTCAAAGAAAACCCGTTTTTAGATAACACTGTTACCCAAGAGGTATCCCATTGCATGTTTGGCAACCCGAATCATTTTCGGTAGCTAGAAGCATCGGGCCACCGTTTATTTCGCACACTGGTCTCTCGTAGCCTTCGAGTTATGATAGTACATGATTGTGTATTATAGTTTGTGATGGGGCATGCACATGAACTGACGTGACAGACATTAGCTTTTCCTATAAAATCCTCAACATTTTCACTACATGACAGCAGATTGTGTTATAAAAGCTTTTCTTTTATGCTTTACGGTGGAATAAACTTATATTCCACTGTTCGTCTATATTTATCACTACAGTGAAAAATATACTTGTTATGCCGTTGTCTCCACAACGCTGACGTTGTTTTGTACCCCGGTACACCTCAATAAACACAACGTAACGTTTATAAAGCTGGGAACAAACGACGTCAATATGATGACGTCATGTTGTTATTGTTTCCCGCGCTATAACGTTTTTGGCTGTTTTAGCCTAAAAGAAACAGAAAATTTGTTGAATATTTGGTGTAAGATAAAAATTTATTTCGCTCGTGATCATAGAAAATCATATTTTCACTCGTGGCTACGCCTCAATTGAAATTTATTTCACGAGTGATCATAGAAAATCATATTTTCAATATATTGCTTTCTATGATCACTCGTGAAATAAATTTCTATCTTACACCAACATTCAACAAATATCCTCTATATCTATAACAAGAAAAACAACAATAGATACACGCCCTCAGACAGACAGATGTTCCGGAGTCTACTTTTCATTCGTCAATCGTGGGAACTAAGAATTGCATACTGCGTTGTTTTGAGATCTATTATAATGTATTACAATTAATAATTTTACTTATAGTTACTTAAATTTCTGTTTTTGTACGATAATTAACGCTTCTCCTCCTCCTCCTTCTTCTCCTTCTCTTCTTCTTCTTCTTCTTCTTCTTCTTCTTCTTCATCTTTTTCTTGTTTAGTAAAATGCAGAAGTTCAAAACACTTAGTATGGACTAGTCTAGGCGTTCGACGTCTTATGTCGATTGTCCACCCATTGCATGGTACAGATAAAACGAGTACAAAGATAGAACAATGGATAGTACTTTTCAAGCACAGATAAAACCAGTCGCAATCAAATGCACATCCAACGTAGGGTTTTTCTGGGTCCTGAACCCTGATAGTATATCATTTATGTTGAGGAAGTGAATGGCTGTCCAAAACTACAAACTCAGATAACATTTGTTAAGGGAAAATTCCCCAAACCACTAAAACATTGGCTTTCTTTTAAACAAGATGATAATAAGGGAAAATAGGACTTTATTTGAATCGTTTTTTAAATCGTTAATCATTACTGACATGTTCGTTTTGAAACGTGCTTAACAACTTAAACAAGTTAAGAACAGTATTGCTTTATTTCCTAACCGCGATAATATTTTAATAAAACTTTCGTCAGGCAAATGTGCCTGGTCTCTACTAGCTGATAACAGCGATTGCAATCGGAGGTGTGAATTGTCACGCCACATATTCCAAAAATATTTTTTATAAAAAAAATTGCAGGTGGTGGAGTCTTAATTTCATTTCTGAACTATGGCACTTATATATGCGGTAGTGCGGAAAACTCAAACTTAAAAACAACAACATCAGAACTGCTCACTTTACACACGAACCAGTAGATTTTTAATTTTAGGCGTTTAAAATGTAAACAACTGCCTCTGTTTGTCTTGACGACCAAACTCCATAACAGCAAAACATATGATGTCACATTGTACAATGCTAAACTGTAAATCCAGGGATTGGATGTCGCTTCAAGCAATTTGATTGCATTGGACAAGCAATTCGACCAAGGTTTTCTCATTTTCCCCACATTTTATCTAATACCTTTATCTAAAAGCAATGTATTGAATGAACGCTACAGAGTTGCACCCCTGGTTGAATATAGAAAGCAAATTTTTTGGCGTGTTACTATCCAAATAAAATATGATATAATACATAAGCTTTTATACAAGCTAAATGCAAATATAATGAATTTTAATATTGTGTTGATAGGTTGGATGAGATGTATTGTTTTTTTTAAATATTTATTCTCTTTCTACCCGGGTCATGGTCTAATCATTCTATTTAGCTCAATGCGAAAAATCACTTTTACACCAAAGCTGGTTCCTTAGATATATTTAATGCATATGACCATATGTCACTGTTCAGGTTAATTACCACATAAATTGATTACCTTTGCTAATCATAGAACATTTTACAAAGCAACATGTTTTTTCTCAATAATACTAGTATTGTTCCGTTAAAAGATACAAGGCACTGAATTTGCAAAAACTCGTGCCAAACCTGTATCGTAACATGTAATTGTATTACATCAACCAATTAAACTAGCATTTGATTTCAGTGCCCGGCGGCGGTTATTGCGGGCCCAGCAGAGGTCAGGTTATCGTGGTGGTTCGGTCAGTCAGGGCCTCGAGCTCTCACTGACCGACGAGTACAGTGCGACTTACAACACCGAGATGACTACCATAGCAACAACGAACGGCATCAGTAACCACTTTGGAACATGTAATGGTAGCTGTACAGGGGTTGACAACAACCACACAGACACGACAATAAGTAATCATGAAGCGACCAACACTATTTTTATTACTGGGACAAATTTGGAATGCACGGGCAGCAAAATTAAGGATACAACAGAGACACATAACGTGATTTCTGCAGACGCTGAATGCAGCTCCCTCGTAGATGAAGAAGGTAGCCTTGCTACAGAGTCACGATACAGAGACCAGGTAGTCAGTGCACCTGGTAACCGCACCAGGATTGTATCTAACGGCTCAACCCGTCCTGTGTGTGAACCTAATGGCAATTCGCAAGACCACAACCTCGTGTGTTATTTTACAGAGACTTTTTAACTCTTCAGAATGATGGTGTATTGATACGTTCCTTACCATATGCATGTGATGCCAGTTTGCAATAAATGATGAAAGGGTTATCAAAATGCTTGAAATATTCTTACTTTTTTGTTAAAACGTTTGGAAATACTTTGTATGATCTTGAACAATTTTGTTATTTTTATTGGCATGCTGGTAAACGTCTTACAACTTGTGTAATCCAACAACACAACTATATACTGGTTTATCCATTAACAATAATCGTCATTTCTATCTGAAAAGTAAGGTAACGGTACAGTAAGTAGTATAGTTAAATATTTTAATTATACACTAATTTATCGAAGTCAACATCAACAAAAATGTGGAAATACATTATATTTAAAAACATACTTTGTTCTGACCCTTTTCCGCTTAAAATTTGACAAGAAAACATGTCCAAACTGTTATATAAATAAATGGTCATTTCTGACTCTTTTGGGTGGTTTCGCAAATCATCATGCACACAAGCACAAACGAAGACATAGATTGTGGATACGAAATATTTTCAAGATTTGAGGAATTATTGGGACATACCACCGCTAAGTCCAGAAGCTTGTGTCCATGTACTCTTTAAGCGACATATCATACAACACAGGGGAATCTCTGATCAATTCAGATTGCTTCCTCGTTGGGAACGTTGTCTGTGAGCGTGAAAATCACTACATGTTGCGATCGACTTCACGCTCGCGTTTTACGATTACGTTGCTGTCCACAATAACTTCCAGTTCACTCCGATATACTATTAGAGCACATCTAAAATAGATTGTTCTATACTTAACGTTTGCATTTTACGTTCTCGTAACATTATTATAGATGGCTTTCCGGCCTGTGTAAAGGGTTATTTATACAGAATGGCCAATACTTTAAACGACCATTCTTATCATTATCTGCATGGTGTAAACATCTACATGTAGACTTTCTCCTTTAGAAAATGTGTTTAGGAAGTATCGTTTACATAAAAAATAAACTATTTTGCTAAACTTTAAAAAATAAAAATAGTTTTCATGTAAAACACGTATACATTTTTTCTCTCAAAAATGTAAATAGCACTTATAGCAAATATTCAATTCTTAAAATCTTTAAGTATTATACTTACTTTCACTCTTAATTTTGTGTAGGGAAGTTGAGCATTTATTTGTTTATTGCGCAGGGCTCCAGATAATTATTTTTTCTAGGGAGTAAATGTACGCTCTCCTAAACGAGTGAGGGGGTAAAGTACTCCCTAATTTTAAACCCAGGGAGTAAAGTACTGTCTTATTAAACAATCAAAGTGTAAATGTACAGTAACACATTCTGCTTTTGTTTTTGTGTATTATATTATATGAATATGTTACTGTACATACATCTAAATAATGACTTGTCTTTAGCAGACCTTTGTAAAATACAACTCCGGATACCACTGGGTACAATCAAAGCGTCACATGTTGTGGTTCTCAACGAAGACATGTAGTTGTTACTCAACGAAAACTTATATAAATAGCATGATCCTCATCCTCAAATTGAAATTGACTTCGTTGAGAAACATATACATTAAAAGTGGTCTTCGTTGAGCACCACACACATTTTAATGTATATGTTTCTCAACGAAGTCAAAATCAATTTAAGGATTAGGATCACGCTATTTATACCCGGGCATTGGTACCATAAAGTCAGCACTATAGAATTGTACCATAGACGTCATATGCGAGGCAGACGTCTATTTAGTCAGGCTTAAGGTCAAGGTCACTGATCGGGTTTAAACTTGTGCAATAATAATGTTATGTTAAAACAGGTAAATCTCGTCATGTTCTCTCTGAAATATAAGAGCAGTGTAAGGTATTAAAATACTTTCCATCAAAGCATCATTTTTTGACATGACATTAAAATGTCAAGCATTTTTCAGAGTAACAAAAAGCTGTTCTTTGGCCAAAGTCAATACCAACAAATCAATGTTATCAAGTACTTTAACAAAATGCTATTATTTGGCCAAAGTCAATACCAACAAATCAAGGTTATCAAGTGCTTTAACAAAACGCTGTTCTTTGGCCAAAGTCAATACCAACAAATCAATGTTATCAATTGCGTTTAGTTAGACCGGGCGGGTAATCGCGCTGCTCCCGACATTTAATTTGTAAATAAATATCCGCCATCTTGAATGAAAAAAGTAGGGTTTTCCCAGTTTTCTTCGATCTTGTTGATGCTGCCATTAAAATTTATAGTAATGAACAGGTTCCACAGTTTTCTTGATCCAACGGTATATTTGTTGTGCGGCAAGGTTTGCGAATATAAAAGTTACACGGGAATGAAAAAACGAAGCGAGAGAAAATTTCCGTGCAGGGTGCAGAGTAAAATCCACTTTTTGCAATTTGGTTATGAAAATCGGCGTATTATCGAGAAAACCAACCTGCTTTAATTGTAGAATACATAACACATCTTATACAAAAGTTTTGAACAACCTTATTATTGCCAAAATGAAAATGTCAATGTTTTGATCGAATTGCTTGGGAGCCGAGTAATATGGTGAAGGCTGGGGAGCAGAGCAAAACGCTCAATTACACGGACCTGTTTAAAATTGATCAGATAACCCTGCACGAGATTTTTCTCTCGCTTTAGAGTTTTATTTTAAGGTAACTTTTATCTTCGCAAATATTCGCTTAACTATTATCTACATTAATTTAATTTGCAACTGAAGCTATTCAGAGTATAAATACATGTACATTTTCATATTCCTGTCAAGACGCATACTATACAAAATGTTTGAGAAGACGTAATATATATTTGGTAAACAAAGTTACCTTTTAACTTTTTAGAAATCATCATTTTGATACAAGACAGAGAATCAGACTGGCTAGAAGATAAAAATATGACCGCGTCTCCTCACACAGAAAGGCAATCCATCACGTCTCATTAGGGGTTCGTTGGGAAAGGTCAAGATGTTATATGACAAAGATGCTCCCCTGTCGGCGAATGGGCATTTCAGATGACAATAATTAAATGATATCCTCAAACATTAGAGCATGTCTTCATCATATGTTCTTTCATTTTCATTTTTTTGTAGTTTATCTTGTTTTCATTTTCCTTGAATGCGTGTGTCTAAATAGCGTTTTAACCACCCTGCTGTTAATTACCTATTGTAATCAAATATATAATTATGCAATGTTAACTCTCCAATATCGGATGGTAATTTAGTTTATTTCATTCATTCTTTCATATGAAGTTTTATCCATAATGATCACTGAGTGTTTTTTAATTTGCAGTCGGTTTTTGTTTTAAATATATCATGAATAAGTGTCAATCTATCAGAATATTATAGAAAACAACTGAAGGGGTATTGTGCATCTGATTCTTACCAGAGCTCGTGGGTTCACAAGTACTAGCCCTGAACAAGGCTGTATCTGCTCTCTTATTTAGGTCTTAATTTATATGTCTGACAACTGAACAACACACAGTTCAATAATAATGGTGGAAGTTCGTCAGCTTTAAATTAGTTCGATTATCTGTCAATCTTAGTTTCACCCTCAAAAACAAACTGTTGTTTTAAATTAGAGTTAAATAAAACTTTAAGCATAAGACAACACCTTTCGAAACTGCAAAACACTACATTGGAAATTATTGTTTTAAAAGCTATACATTACCGATTAGTTAAAAAAAAATCTGGACGCACTGCAATCCATTCATATATTATCATTTGTTGATATTGTAAATAGGCGGACTCAAAACAATGTACATATTAAGAAGATAAACCTAAAACGAAGATGCACTCTAGCGCAAAGACATAACACAAACTTGACTAATCAAATGTAGATATTTATTTTTCATTTGACATTCTATCAAATATATAACATTTAAACATAACATATTAAAACAATGACTACAAAGAGATCAAAGAACATATTGAACACAATTGTGAAAATATCACAATCTTTGATTTAGCATCATTTACAAAAATATCACATACAAAATATTGGTCAAATTAAGGATCATTAAAACAAATAAAATCTTCTAATCACTTTTAAAGAATTATATATACATGTACATGTATATGTATTTTGATTAAGCTTTATTTACAATAGACCACCTATGAATCGTAGACAAAATATTGGTCACATTGAGGGTAATTACAAAGTAAAAACTTCTAATCACTTTCAAAGAATCACAAAGAATTAAAAAGTAAAAGTCATTATTCATCAAAAGAGCCAAACCCTCAAAACAGTATTAATAACTGTTTTAATTTGAAAGATAAAAACCTAAGTATATAAAATACCAGCAAACAAAACAACAATATGACTAGAGTCACTTTTAAAGAATTACAAATGCATGTATATGCATTTTGATTAAGCATTATTTACAATAGATCACATATTAATCACAGACAAGATATGGGTCACATTTAGGGTAGACACGCTGTTGTATCAAACATGGATTTTATATCCGTATCATTCGCGCATTTTAATTAGGGGAAAACTGACATTTTAATAAACCTTTGATATTTAAATAAATCGTGCATTTCAGATTTAGAGTAGAAAGCTGAAAAAGTGCATATACTAATATTAAGACCTTCGATTTGCCAAGAATTTAGCATAATTTTGCGTTAGCTTCCAAAACGTAAATGATAAAATAAAAGTTCGAAAACGTACAATTGGTTTTGGATCGCGGCAATTAAAGAGGATCGGTCGTTGGATGCATGGGCAATGTCATAAAGTTCAATTAGATGCAGCGTTGTGATACGATGTCCAATGATGAGCTGCAGTGAAATCGTGTTAAATTTTTTTATTGGAATATATTAATCTGTTCAATCGAACAGTCTTATTGCCTACGGTATTTTTAAGCATCACGTTTAAAACAAAAACAACATGCCTGTAATCACAGCATAAGGGGTCACACTCGGCCACTGAATGAAAAAAATGACCAACAATAGGCAGCGGGGAGTGTTTGTTTAATTAGATTTCTATTATCAAATAATTATTATTTTATAACTAAGACGACGTAGACAAACACCGCACATTATTCTTCATAAATAGAAAGAACATGCATAAGGGTAGACCTAGAAGTGGCATTTCGAACAAGATGAATCTCTTCAGAAACGTTCCCATAGGTTTGGGTATAATTGTTGTGCTCGCGGCCAGTCACGGATGTTATGGTTTACAAGGTAAGCCTATATTTATTATCTTATATAAATGCTCAAATAAATAAAGCAACCCATGTTTTACAAGAAGCCAAAAAGGCTTACAATAAATACACACTTGTAAAGTTTTACTGAACTCTGTAATCCAGAGTTGTTTTAATTTTCAAATGCTGTGGAAACTATGCAATCTCTGATTCATGGTATCATAGTCCACCCATAGTTCATCAAATTAATAATTTTGCAATATGCAATATGGTCAATCAGAGATATTGATATATACAAACAAATAGACATTTTGGCAAATATAATTAGAATTGTTCTTATTTTTAGGTTACTTAAGTTGTACGTATATATCAAATAATGTTTACCCTATATATGAAAATACAAAAAACGGATGTTATACATTCTCCCACAAAAATGAAAACAAGACCGATGTCCTCTTGTTTTTATTTTATTGTTCACTTTGTTTAGACATAGGCTGCTGGCATACAAAGTTTTACCAAAATCTAATATCAGGACAAAAATGTGAAACTGTCACACAACCCTTTAGAATAAAAAACCTTTTTCACAACTGATTATAGAAATCATCACCGCTATTACACAACTCAGTATCGGTTCTGTAAAAGGCGATTTTTAAGCGGATTGGTGTTAAATATCGCGGTAACGCAAGGGGTTCGTTTCGCTCGATGAGCGATATTTTACGGCAGGCAGGCAGTTAACGAATAGGATTTTATTTGGATAGATGCTTAATTTGAAGTCAAACTTCGCTAAAAGTGGGAAAAAAACATTATATTCTAAATGGCTGATTGCTATACAACGCCTATGACAATGACCCAACATTTTAACAGCAGAAATATTTGACAATCGTAAAATAAGCGTGATTTGATGGCAATCGAAATGAACTTATAAATGTTCACTTTTTATGTGTTTTATTGATTAACATATACTCGATCATATTTGTTTAAAAATTATCCTAGAACTTTTCGAGGAATTTCTGTTTTTTTACATGGTAATCTGCGAGAACAAGCGGACATGTATATATATTGTTTACAACATTTTTCTTAGAAAATCTCTTCCATTTATACTAGATTAATAGATCATGGCGCTTTACCGTGACATGTTGTTTTTAATTGAGTATGACCTTTGTGAGTACAGATCGACGTAATGCAGTGCGCTTTAGCAAGAGCGCCCGTGTTATTTGTTTCTATTATATGAATAAATACCAATAACGAAAATGTTATTTGTATGTTTGTTTAATTAAATTCATTAATTAAATTAACTTAATTACTATAAATAAAAGTTGAATTGATAGACAAGTTAAACAAAATTAATATTTTATTTATAATCATATACAATTTTACATACACTCAAACAAATTTCCAACGTCCCATTTTCTATTTGACACTGAAGGCTGATTACTAAACGTAATATTACGAAATTTCCCTACAATGTACATTCACAAAGCCTCTTTTCCACGCTTTTTAAAAAATTAATGAACCGTCGGTGACTTTATGACGTCACTTGTGATTTTGACGAATTTTATGGTAAATATAAAAAACACAAAATGTTTTAATTTATTGCAGAATCAAATGCATGCGTTTGACGTTAATGCAGGTTGCAAAATAAATGGAAAGGATGTTTAAAGAAAAAATGTTGTACACAATGTGGACAAGTCATGTTTATGGGCACCATGACGAAATGGCCTGTACAAAAACACAAAGAACATCACAAAACACGAAATATACAAAGACGCAATTTTAAAACGAGCTGATTTAAGCAAGGATTGCCAAAATTGTTTTATATTTTTAACATAGCATAAATGCATAACAAATAATCAAACAAATATGTTTTCCAGACAAACTGTGTTTCGGAAAGCGTTTGTTAAACATTGATGACGTCATCAATTATGCCAGCGTTTTTAATGACGCGTGTTGTTTTTGTTCATCAAAATAAGTCAAGAATGGAAGAAAACATTATGTCCTATCCAAATTTGATAATCTATAAACAATTACTTCGCTTTATTATGACCGCAGCGGTGGCTCAGTGGTTAGAGCGTTCGCCCCGTGAGCGGGAGGTTGTGGGTTCGATCCCCGACCGCGTCATACCAAAGACGTTATAAAAATGGTACCAGAGACTTCCTTGCTTGGCGCTCAGCATATAAGGACAGATCTGGCTTCTCTCTCCTCTCAAACCTCGTTCAAAAACGAGATGGATACCATCCGGAATGAGCGGTCGAGAGTGATTAATATACATGTAAGTTGGAATAACTTGTTTCGCAATCGACCTTAAATAAATAAGTTTAAATCAATTACTTCGCTAAATATAAATAACGCGTCACTCCAACATCAGTATAAACAACCCGCGCCGACCGGAAGTGCTTATAGTACGTGCGCCGAAATCGCATAGACGTGACTTCACCAGCACAGGCATGTTCATATGAAGTTGTTACTTAATGGAAATGTAAAGAAGAGCGGCTGAAATTGTTTGTTTTTTGTTTTGTGCTTATCTAAACGTGTTTCGTTGCGCCATTTAGGTACAAATGTTTTTTTACGAAATCATTACCATGGTAACATAAACACTAAGAACAAAATTGTGTGAATGGTATAATAATGCTTGGGTTAAATACTTTGTACAATAAATTATTAATAAATCACAGTTAAATACGTTTTTCTGGGAGTTTTTCGCGGTTTTGTGAATTTCAAAAATGGGGTTATCGTATTAAAACAGTACTTTCTAAGATACAAACTAACGTATGGGTTAAACTTATATCGATAAATGATTTCAACTGTTGTAATTTACATATGTTGAAAAGTTGATGTATGTCGGATAATACTTCTGACCATTTTACTTCTGTTTTAAGTTGTTAGGATAATTTTTATGCTTTTTCCATATGTATTTATTTAACTTTTAAATACTACATTTAATGTTTATTTCAGATTTTAATAATTCTTATGTAACTCTTTTGTATTTACTATGTTTGAACTTTTATATCCTCATAATAATATATTGCATTACCGGCATTTGTAAAGCACTTTTGAACGTGTAAATATGCATGAAACGAGTGCTATATAAATTTGGTATAATAATAATAATAATAATAATAATAATAATAATAAAAATAATAATAATAATAATAATAATAATAATAATAATAATAATAATAATTAATACCCTCTAAAGGAAATGCCTCTTTTTATGCTTTAAGAATAAGGATAAGGATTTACAAAAGAAAAATAACTAGTGACATTTTAAATGTTATCTGTTCACTGCCGTTTAAATT
>Ga0224511_10001055_pt1 | contig 15656 bp, 14 predicted proteins | sample SF_May12_sed_USG_2_FD_169988 | JGI IMG/M metagenome (GOLD analysis project Ga0224511, IMG submission 169988) | Sediment microbial communities from San Francisco Bay, California, United States - SF_May12_sed_USGS_8_1 | ecosystem: Environmental > Aquatic > Marine > Sediment | place: USA...
ATTGAATGCAGCTGAGCCAGTTATTGAGAGAATAAGAATATCGAATGCATTCCGATTGTAACTGATACTGACTTCTATACTGAATCTTCATAAGGTAATCGTTACCATTTTCATTCCACAAAAATGGAACAAGTCACGGATATGGGTACAGAATTGTATTCAATATTTCCACCCCTGTATTTTATTAGACCAAAGGAAATAGATGCAGATTGACAAAAATGGTGGATAGAAGAAGGGCCAAAGGGCAACCTAGTAATCAGTACCGGGCTACAGTGGCGGCTGCATGTATTATTACAAACTACGTCAGGTTATCTCACCTTGATTGCAGTTTTGTATAGACCGGCCATTGACAGGATAACCTTCTTCCGTATGTTAACGTTATCATCATAAAGTAATATGTTCAAATTGCCTATGATCTTCGACAAGATATCTCCATCCACCTTGCTACAATCAAAATGAATATAATAAGCCTATAGGAAAACGGTTCGGACCTAAAATCAAAAGAAATGGCTGCTTGATAAAATAGCAGAAACATACTGCTAAATATCTACAGCTGTTCTGGTGGGTGAAGTGTTTTGATCCAATATGAAAAATGGTTTTTTACACAGATAACCTAAATACTTAGGTCTTTTTTGTTACATGGAATCCAGAGATTTCGTTTGGTCATACAAAAGCAGATGTCAGATAATCCAGTAAACAATCCAGTTCAAGGCCCTGGGTATCCATTATGGTGTAGAATTGGTAACGAAGGGACAGGCAATGTACACTCACCAGGCATGCTCTAAAAAAGTGATGACATATTTTCTTACATCCAATGCTTTATCAGATTGAAAACCAAGCATTTCCTAAAACAGAGTCAATGGCAGTCTATTATGAATTTAGATAGATTTAGTATGAGTGACTCGTGGTCCTGGTATTTCCAATAGGCGAGCCAAAAATTTAGGTGGGCACTTTTACATGAGGTATTATATAGGCACACAACAGTTAAAAAAAGGGACCCTCATTATAGCTCCACATTCATACATCAACTTTTGATTGGAAACCAACCTATATTTGAGCATGAACATGATTAACTCACATCAAAGAAATTGTCGAGAAGATTAGGATCCCTGTGAATAATCAGCTCCTCCACTTGTTTCAAAAGAATGACCTTAGTTGCTGCATGCTTCTCAAGGGATGCTGTGTTGAGCAATTCCACAACCTGGAAAGAAAAAAACTTCCGTGGTGAAACTCAAAAAGACTTGTAAGCCTATTTGACAGAGTTACGCGGTGCCTTAAAGGGATTAATACATGCCCGAACGTGTCTTCAGTTGTTTGCATATAATGAAGCCTACCATGAACTGGCCTCGGGATAGGAAATTAACACAGCCGTTGATGTTGATCAGACCAGCTGAAGATTCGAAATCCCAATGACTGTCTCCTATTCAAATAATGAGCACATAGAAGAATGTGCCCGCCTCTAGTTTTAAAGCAGCTCAATTGTAACTTATGGAACAGAAAACCAATATGTCACCGCCCACAAAGTATCACGGTCACGTGACTTGCACACAATCTAAGTTTTCTAATTTATCTAGGGCCCTTTGAAGACAATGAGATTCAGACGAAATGAGTCCAGGTATTATTAGTGAATGAATGACTATATCAGTCAACACTCCATCATTAACGTCGAATATAAATAATAAAGCAACCCTAGTAAAAGTAAGAAATAATGACCCGAGTTAAAAATCACCAAAAGCATAAGCTACTACATTAAGTGAAGCACTAAATTAGTGTAATAAATAAATAAATAAACTGAGTGTGAGCAATAATTAAAAGAGTGATTATTTAAAAAGAGCAAAAATAAATGAATAAATTAACTTTTAAGTCAAAATTACACAAGTTTATTAATGAGTCATTAATGGGTCGTCGACTGATTGAATGTGATTGTGACTGTGAGTGTGAGTCAGTTCAGTAACTTCAGTTGCTAGATGATACAGCTACGCTAGTGAGCCACGTCAAGTAAATGCTAATGACTAAATCAGTAAATGAGTAAATCTAATCATTACTGTCATAACTCATATGACACATGACTCAGTATCAAGTCATATGACTGTTAACACTTGGTTGTTGGGAGCCAGAGTGAGTCACTCAGTCAGTTACTTACTAAGTTAAAGTTAAGTAAGTTAATAATTGGTTAATTACTCAATCACTCACTGACTCAGTAACTGAGTAAGTTAGTACTTAACTTAGCCTTAGGTTAGTAGTTGGTCAGTGGAGCTGAAATTGAACTGGAAAGAAAACCCAGTGGTAAGCATTCTTTCGTTTGGACTGCGATGAAATACATACCTGGTCATAAGAGCTTTTCTCTGCGATAGGATCCATATCGGAAAGCTGTATATCACAGTACGGTCAACGGTATTTTAGCCGAAACTTTTAATCAAATATCAAATGTGATTCATTTTCTCACCATGTCATCGACCATGACCTTTTACTAAAAAGTAGAGGCCGCTGCTTTGTTATGACCACTTTCGACTCGATGCGAAAAAATATACGTCTCGCTTCGCTAACATATCACGGTCGGTGTTTGATCATCTGCTTACGACTATGTGAAGGTCGTTTTATGCAACGGTAACATCAGTGCTTATACTGGTGCACTTTTCTCGGTTTTTACTTTACTGTTTAACAATGCAACGTCTATTTTCTAGATCATCACTGTTCACACATCAATCCGTTCGCTTACTATGCTCACAGACAAATATCCAAGAGAAACTAGCCGTTATGGTCAAGGAGAATAAAATTGTGCTCTTCATGAAGGGAACACCAGATCAACCTCAGTGTGGATTCAGTAGAGCTGTCTGCCAAATCTTGGACATTCATGAAGTCGACAGAAAACTCATATCTGCTCACAATGTATTGGAGGACGAAGAAATCAGACAGGGTATGCTGACTGAAATCAAAGCCGGAGCAATCTTTGCTTGGGAGTTGAGATTTACTTTTACACTCGCTAACTTGACTAATGACTTGTCTTAACTCTTAGGTTAGTCTTATCAATAATCATGTTATTATGACTCACCGAGTGTGACTTACAATGAGTCACACCACACGATTTTACAATGACGAGTCCTGGCTTAACTTCATTCTTCAGTCAGCAAGAGTGGTACTACCACTGCTCATTTTTGATCCTTTCCTTATACTCACTGAGTACATACCTCTAGTCTAAAGAGTAAAGGGCTCTGAGTCTGACCAAGTACACCATTCTCTTGTTTACCTTACTTAGTTACTAGTTACATTGATTACATTGATACATGGATTACCGTCTCATACTCGTATCATTGTCGTGTCGGTGGTTGGTAGTTGGTTGGTAATCCAAGTGCCGTTCACAATATTTACTGTTTATATAATCAGGATTTTTGTTGGCGAAACCCCCTCCTGTGGTCAGTTGAATATTAAAACTTTTTACTCCATACCAATGTTTTATTGGGTAGGATCTCGCCCCACTGTGAGAAGGTGTCCTCAATGCCAACTTGTGATTGTAAATATCAAACCCAAGAGATAATGCGTGCAAGAACTGCCTCTCCTGTTAACGCTTACCTTGTTACAGTTCTAAAAGTTGAAAACCCATGTAAAAAACCCGCAATAGTTTTCATGTCTTTCTCCCCAAAGAACTACATGTGCTGCGTTCGCATTGCGATATATCCAAGTGCACTGTAGAATGGGATCTTATTCTTACAGGTATCAAAGACTTTACAAGCTGGCCTACTATACCACAAGTGTTTATGGGTGGGGAGTTTGTTGGAGGATGTGACATTATGCTGGATTTACATAAGTCTGGAGAACTCATAGATCAGCTAAGGGAATTAGGGATAACTTCAGTCCTGGGCAATTGAGCTACTGTTCTGTTTATTGTCTGCCCATGGCACTAGGTCTAGAAAAACCGGCTCTAAAAAAACATGACTTGGTGGAATTGTGTGCACTTCTATTTCATGGTATATAGCGCCATATACTATCAATTAAAATATTAATGATATGATCGGTATTTTGGATCTTCACATGCAAATGACTGACTGTTAAATGAACAGTGGGGCTTCTATCACCTGGTCCCCTTTCATAGAAATCAGGATAAAATATGATATCATTGATATGTACATACATGAAACCAATAATGGCATAGCACTTCAAATAAATCAGGGATGTCATTTCAAATTGTTCACCAACTAGTTTCAAAAAATGAGTGCACCGTATGTACAGTATTTACAATGTTATAATCGCAAGGACTTTGCGTCCGCTATATCCACTTTCATTAACTGCAGCACCTTGCTCTCCTGATATTTGAGGTTAGGTTGTCCACATTCTGAGGATCGGTATATCTTGTCGTCAGAGAATAGAAGATGAATCTAAAAAGAGAATGTACAGAATGCCCGTGTGAGCTCCAAATATTTCTGTGAATTCGTGAATGCGCAGCCAGTTTTCAGTACTCAGGCACTTTGTTGTACTAGTTAATAGACCTCCCAAACCAGTTGGAGCGGTAGGAGCTAGGAATTATGTGAGGAGCTCATTCTCACAGAGGGCGCTCAGTGTTGCTAGGACTTAAACCTCTGATCTTGAGCCAAATGCTCTAGCCATTGAGTTATCCCAAAGGTTTCCCTGCTCCAAAGGGCCACCAGGACATTTCGTGCCAGGAACTCTCGTGGCTCACGATATATCAGACTGTTGGACTTTTTTGTAAGTCGTTCATGGTGTGTATCAACTAAATGGCAAACTGCATTTATAGATGGCTGGTGATTTGCTGGTAGGGATTCGGATAAATGGGATTGGGAGAAAAAAGAAAACAATCATACAAGCATTGATGTCCTCACTACGGTTAATACTCTAGAACAGGTCTTCAAAGATATGTCTAAAGAACCAAGAGAGAATGGTTACCACCTCACTCCACCCCGTACCAACTGCATGCTGTCTTAAATGTAATAGGAATTTTGTGTCAGCTTTTCCAATACCGGACATACTAATGTGAAGTTGTTTGCCCATGTCAAGTGTTAATCGCTACGCTATTACTGCATGAGCGTGTATGAAAAATACCATATACGTGGTTTATTGTAATATTTATCAGACATCAGCTAGGAAGACGGGTGATGGTTACCTCTCAGTGACACTACAGCAGACTCGCGAGCAGTTTGGTTTGATCGAGGGAGTTCTTAGTAAAAAAGAAGCCAACACAGCCTGTTCATTCGGTGGCTATCCATACACAGCCATATCTATATGGATGAGAATTTATATCGCAAGTCCTTTAAATTGAGGGTTCACTGATATATTGTAAAACTTACGGCACCGGAACCAGTAACAGCATGGAGCCGGCAAGTTTAGCTGAACCGAAACCTGTAAGGGCAAGTATTCCATACGCATGAAGTAACCAGTGGATTATCAGTATAGCTATAGAGCGGCCGTCTGACAGATGCGTCTTTATAAGATGATAACTCGTCTGAAATAAAAGCCATAAATAACAATAATGCATTCAGAGGTGTGCAGGGTTTCCCCATTTTAAGGCGAACCAAACTTAGAAAAACAATTAATCATGCTTTTAGGTCCATCTACCACCCTTAATCAACACGGATCTGAATATTGATAAAAAATTGCAAAATATATTAAAATTGCTTACTCGGAAGATGTGCCCATAAATTATTGTATTGCAGTGAAATTCATACAGCGCGCAAACTCTGGTACCATTTAGCAATACCTTTGGACTCGGGAGTATGAAAAGTGGTCTGTACTATGCACACATTAGCAATATCCAGAAGACTAATGCGGACCTGAGTTTGAACCCCGGAGAGTGGGTCGCCCCACAAACAAGTTAACTCATTACTGTAACTAGTGTATTGGGAATTACATATTGTCTTCATTGTCATTTAGACGACCACTGCAGAGGCCAATTGGTCATCGGCGTTATCCTTGCTTCGATAGAGAGTGAGATTAAATGTGTTTGCCAAACTAGGTATTCTGGCTGTCGGATGGATTAATATAACCGCTCTAAAAACCCGTAATCTTCATGTCAAAGGGCAGTTTAGCTCTGAAACAAACTGGATGTAGCAAATTGTGGATAGGGAAATTACGACTAAATCATAGCTGGTTTTTATGGACAAAACGATTTTGCCTAAAGCAACTACCGAAATTCATGAATACATTGCTCAGTTGCTAGTCACCCAAAAAGAGAAACTTGACTGTGTGCTAATTTGTTCACATATTGAGCATTCAGCCAAGCACAAGCGTTTTGCCTGCAGGGGCACTTTGGGTGACTTCGCAATGGTGGATGACTGGCGCTCACCTGATTCTCAATCTTGGTCAAATATAACAGGAGAGAAAGAACAGAGCCTCCTAACGTAAGGTATGGGTATGTGTAATCTAAAAGGAAAATGTCATTGGTGTTACCTGAATGCTCTGCCTTGGTAAACCTTTTTCATGTAAAACGCACCGTCAAGCAATATGCGAGCAGCTATTGAGCAGACACAAACAATACATTTATCCGGCCAGCTTGGAAAAAGTTGCATCATAGTTTTACGTGCATCATGGGAGGTTCCCAATAACACATTCTTTCTAGGCCTCAATACGCCCCACGCAGGTATGAATTTCCCACCCACAACTCCATTCAAATAACCTGTGCATACTGTGATTTAACTTAATGGCTTAACACTACAAGGCTATTGTGGAAAGTAAGCCAAGGGCATGAATGTTTACTCGTGCACGCGGTTATGAATACACATGCGGTTAGAGCACTTCAAAAGAACCTGTTCCGATAACACGCAACATTTGGTCCTAGATATATACTGTCTATGGAAAGACAACTCCAAACCAATACTGTTCCAAAATTAGTGTGAAAAATGGACCAAGTGTCCTAGATACTGAACCATAGGTGATTGACCGCCCGGTAATGTGCCTAAAGTACATACATCAATCTGATAATTCGGCCCCGCGCTGCGGTATCAATCATGGAGGATGCCAATTGAGTTATGCATTTTTGAACATCTGATGGCGTGACACAATGAAAGACAAATTCATGATTGTGTCATCATGATCTGTGGTCCATGCAGGAAGGACCTAATAGGAAGGTTATGACGCACCCAAACCTATTATCCAACCATCTAAATATTATCCTTTACCCAATACTTCCTCTATAACGACTATTTTCCCTATCACATAAATCGGGAGCAGGACATCTCAACAAACGCATGTTAGAAGATCAGAGTTTCAATTTAAATTGATTTAGAAAAACGATATGTATCCATCATGTGACTGTGTGTTACAGAGGAAGTGTTTGAAGTTACGCAGAAGACCCGTTGCTCAAAACAATCAAAAACCTTAGTAAAAACTCTCAAACAAATGTGGGTGGGTGTAAGCGGAATATATACCAACAGTGTACAGTGGAAATCCTGAATCCTTTTGAAAAGCTCAGCATGCCAATTTTTCACAACATAAATTGACGTGTGGCATAGCACTTCAAATGGCAACCCATAACAGTAAGCAAGAAATTACTTATCACTCACATAGAAGCCCTCCTAGGCAAGCCTGTATCACCACCAGAGCTGGAAGGAAGTAGAGTGCGCTGTAAACGGACTGAGAGACATCCAGATCACGTTTCATGAGTGACCGATGAGAGAAGAGAGGCCTGAATAAACCCATCATCGGTAACTGGAACGCGTAATATATCATCAGTATAGTATACCTGAAATATAACCAGTTACATGTGTTAGCTCACAGCACCATGTACCACTGATAAACATTTCAACCCATCAGGGAGGAGCGGTGCCTTAGCGGGTAGCGCATTTGGACCAGATTGATGAGGTGAACCGATTCTCGTTTTAAGCTGCCACTAATACCGTAATTGTAGTTTGCGAATGCAAGGACAGCCAATGCAATTCCTTTGCCAATTTTCACTGCAATCCATCGGGTTGGGCGTTTAAATTCACTTGTCCACAATTCACTCATTTGCTACACCACACCGCTATCGACTTATTTTCAGAAATACAGTGTCTAAAGCGACTTCTCTACATTAGTTCAATCCACCTTTGCTACCATGATCTCAACACAGGCGCTCATGAAATTACTGGAAAAGCGTGCGAAACTAATCTCTGCACCATAATTTAAGCACTATTTTGAGCCAAATATAATTCCATAATAGCCTTGTGTCGTTACAGTTGTTTCATGACTTGCGTCTCATTAGACATTGATTAATTTTCTCGCACAGAAAACCTTTATATCCATCAATGCAATCAGCATTACTTCCATCCTTACTATTGGTATTGAGGAGATATTTTGGTAACCTCATTATCTGGTTTAATATTGATTATATTGACCACTCATAAGAGGATTTAGCGAGCTACCTTATGCACCGTTTGTTTTTTATCAATGACCCGAAGAAGAAAATAAACAGCTAAACTAACAATACTTCATCAAAATGAAGAATTCGCATAACTAAGCCATAATTCAGTCAATCAAACATCATTAGCTAATGATATAATTAACAGATCTTTTAGCTATGTATGGATTCTGATATGGTAATTAAAGCATTCCAATGCCCAATAGGATCACTCTGTTAGGCGATTACAGTATTTACTCATTACACTTTTGTTACACTACGTCGCCTTTTCTTACAGGTGTGAATTCCAGACTACCATTCAATTACTACTGTTATGGTGTATTGTCATAACACGATAATTGGTTTGGGGCGTGTACGGCGGCAACGGTAAGGTAATCAACACCTACGCCTTCCAGACCAAACCCTTTCTATTCACCAAAGGCAAGCCTCGACTATTCATACAAGCACCAGATAAGCGTACTATCAAAGGTCTGTGTGCTTAATTTTTAAAGTAGAAAAACCTGGTGCCAAAGCTTGACGATGAATCAATCAACCATGCAGCTGATGGGTGAGGTGGTGGCTTAGCGGATAGCACACTGCGCAGGTCTCCGGTTCTATCCCCATTTGGGCGCCATTTTGTCCTTCATCAGACTTGGATCACCACATTAGATAATGGAAGCTCACCAATTGAGTTGCCTTTTACAGGGATACGCTGGAAACATTACTTGTTAATGCAATCCGCACGACTCCTGTATTATACCATCAGACAATTAATGTGTCTTCACATCCGGTGGGATCAGGGTCAAATGGAGATATAGCCTAACATAGGGCAATAAACCAGTCGCCTTGCGACCGACAAATATTAGTCTCATCATGACAATGCATACGGTCAATGGTGCAGTGAGAGAGTACGTTTTATGAAGGGAGCATTCATGCGACTTGCCTGTGATTCTCATTCAATCAAAGTCTATTCAAGTCATGACGTCAATTAATTTATAGCGCTTTTCATGAGACAGCAGCGCTTGCACAGATGGAATATATTTAGATAATTCATTGATAACCGGCCCATTCAACTCTATTCAACTAAGGATTTGCCTACAATTAAGTGTAATTTTAATATAAAAATTCATAGATCAGTCTGAAAGCCGTGTAGAATGTATTATGGACTAATGTATGGTATCGGGTTAGGAGAAATTCTTGGTCAAGGTCTGAGTCACGATTCCCTGAACGATGGCAGAAAATACGAACCTGTAGGCTGTGCTGGCCTGGTTTCCGTTTTGGAAGCATGTTTTACCGAAAAACTGCTATATCAGTTCATGCAATAAGGTCAGAATCTACGCCCCGTGAATATTTTAGCTCATGAACATCTTTACCCTAACAACAGCCATTCTCGGGCACTGTTTTTGAAAAAAGGCTTGTTCAAACATTAGAGATTTGAGATTATGTTAGTATATCCCGAAATGACAGGAATTCTGGTGCAAATTCAAAATTCATCAATCTCTAGTATTTCTCGATTTCGGAATCAATGATCTACCTTTCATCACACTTACAGGGGGTAGACCACCTCCTGTGTACAGTGGTGACGAGGTGGGTTATAGAAGACGGGATACCAGTCCCTCAGTCCCTGTACGCCGCAGGAATGCAGGCGAAGACTACCAACGGGTCGCATTATAACCAGAGCGAGCATAGCGGAGAGAAGACATTCAATCAGAGCCGACGTGTGAAGCAACAACATCCTCCGGCTAAAACAAGAAGTTAAGTCTGACACCGAAGGTGAAATGATGGTTAAGTGGATAGAACAGTGTGCTTAGTGGAAAGTACGGTGTGCTTAGTTGATACCACACGGTGCTTAGTAGATAGCAAACTGTGCTTAGGACCTTAAACTCCCAGTCAGGCATCACCTTGTTATTTCACCCTGAATTCGGATCACATTGATAAATATAGAAGACTTACATATAGGCATAAGCGCGGCTCTTGGGGGCAGGCAGAAATCTCCATAAATGCCTCTAGGAAATACTAGGGTGCTTTCTCATCCCATTTCAATAGGCTTCCTAAGCCTGAGACCTGTTGGAGCGGTAGAAGCTATGTGAGGAGGTCCTTCTCTGCTCTGCATGATTCGAACCAAGGATCTTCCGATCTTGACCCACACGCTCTAGCCATTGAGCTGTCTCATTATCCCATCTACTTAAGCGCTAACCTTTTTCTGTTGGTGCTGTAGTCAATGGAGATACCATGGAGTAGCAGCGGAATCATGGCCATGAAGCCCAGATACATCCAAGCATGGGCTGACAGGGACTGCACACATCTTGTGCATATGGACTCCTCCGAGCGATAGCCCCAACTACAGGACTGGTAATAAAGATGCCAAGTGTTAATCATACAGCTTAAACCAAGAAGAATTTCTACGTTTTTAAAATTAATTATTGTGAAATTGTGTTGCAATCTTATAACACAAGTGATTTCCTTGGTTTAGTTGACTTGATATTATCAAGCCACTACTACTTTGCCATTCTACAACCTCACCCACCTGCCCTTGTTCTACTTACACCGCATTCCGAGGAGTCATTTTTCAGTATGGTGATCCCACAGAATCCCTCACATTCCATCACAAAACAACTATCTACAAAGTTGAGAGCTGAAAACGAGCTTCCTTGCGGTAAACCATACTCGATTCAAAAGTGGTTTGATCAGCTATTCATAAATACAATATTTCCCATATATTAAAAATAGGGTGCTTACTGGATGCCTAACTTTAGTAACAACCAACATACTCGAAAAGCCATCTGTGTCGTGGTTATTGATTGCTCAACTCACTAAGTTACCAACTTAGTCAGTACTCATTCAGCAAGTGATGAGTGAAAAACATATGGTTGACCCCTTGTCGCTAGTCTAGTTAACCATGTGTGACTGTGACAACTGTCACCTATGAGAGGGTACCCTCATGTGAATCTGAATCAGTAAATCAGTGGCGTAGTTTTGACGACTGCGATCTGACTCCTTGTCGTGTCGGACTCCCGAGTTACTTAGGTATCAGGGTTACGAAGTAATTCTATCAACTCAGTAACCATACAACACTAACTCACTGTAAGTGTAAGACTTCGTCCATGGTCATGGAAAGAGTGATGAACAGAATTTAGTTGAGACTAGATTAATTGGACACTCAGTCAGAACCCGGATACTAACGAGAGCTGTACGGGTTTACTTTATGATCACCGGTCTGGCCTGGTCAGGTGAGTGCCGAGGTAAAACTAGAACTCACGGTCGCTCTAGCAACCCTCATCAAATTACCTATTATGATGACGTAACCTTTTTATGTTCGAACTGGCGGTTTACTTAGATACTCGTGGTTTTCTCTTCCACGTTTAAATATACCGTTTACTTCCTATGGAGAGATAATAAGCGAGGCATACTACTCACTCAAAAACAAACCAAAAATCAACAGACAAGAAACATTCTGGTTTAGTTTGAGTTCCGCTCTTTGATATGAGGCCTCAGTCTATTCGCTACTAGTGAATCGTCTCGCCTCTTAAATCACCCGATTTAACAGTAGAAATGATATATATTGAGTCGCTATCTAGTTGCGTGATGGCGACTGTTGGTTCAATCCCCTAACAGAGTATACTACTAATACTAATTCTATGGAGTTACCTAATAAATTAGTTATCTCGTCCAATTTTAACCATTTCCAGATCTATAAGTCATGCCTAATGCTGCTGCCCCCTCCAATCTATTGTTATGAATGTCAAATCGACACATTTGGATTGTTTGTACCCCTGACATAAACATGACATGATAATATTCAGACGTGTCTCCGGCTCTGGCCTACGGAAATGGTTTTTTCTATATAGACTTGTGAGGCTCATGTCTCTTGCCTTTGTAATCCTTCAGAGTATCCTGAATACTCCTCACAATTTTGATTATGATGACAATCAATCACTTTTGGCTATATGTTTAATGCGCATAGGCTGACTTGGGATATGATCAGCCTGGGATTATCATCAAAACACAAATTGGAAATAAATATGTTATTAAATCAAAAGGTCTGTACAAAATGTTCAATGCGTAAGGAAGGATTGGCAAGAAAACCACAAAACTAAAAGCCTTCTTAATCTCTCTGCGCTACCATAGCTAACTTAGGTGATCAATATCATCAGAGCGCCATGTGATCATGTGACCTTGTGTGCGGTAGGGAGCATGGTATTTTCACATCACGGAGACCACAGCTAGTGGACAATAATGAATTAGGAATTCCCATGCACTCATCCTGTCACATTTAGAAAAGCTCTACGATATTATTGTGGTATTGTGTAGAGCTCATGTATATCTCCCCATTGGAATTTTGATTCAGGGGTATGGATTACGGGTTATTGACAGCAATGGCAGCCGCCCAATTGCCTCTGGGATCACAGTTTACCTCACTCTGGTTCGTATGACCTGCTGAGGAAAGCCAAATTTGATTTAGGATTGACTATGGGTAACTCACTTATCTCAAGTGGTGGGGAATACCTTGGGATTCCCCTTTGTCTATCCAGCGTAGGTAACTCCCGTGTGTAAAGCTGGAAATAGATTCTGTATACGTCGTTCCATTTTCCACAACCGTGGGTAGAATTTAGGCTCTACAAATAATTTTAGCCGATTTCAGAGCCTCGTGAGACCCACACAGGCTTCTATCCAGGAGTGTCATAATCAAGCTATGACGGGCCTGCATGTCTGATAAAAATTCTCTAAGCTATCATTAATACATCATTACAATTACTGACTACTCATTCTATGGCCAACTCCCCAATGGCACTGTCTGTGTCGGTTGTTTACTCATAAGAATAACCCACACAGCGCTAGGTGGTCATCAACACTTTGGCTACGGTGGGCTGTATCAAAATACACGGACGATCATTATCACAATCTTTCATTGACTTCACCTCCTTTTGTATCCTGGCCCGCATCAAGGGCGTGCAGTAATTGGCCTACTGAGTCTTTTGATTCAGTGTTTCCCATGCAGGATGCACCATTGGGAGACTGTCTGCTTGCACCCGTGTATCCCATAGAGAAGATCACTCTGTAAATAGGCCTCCTTTATTTAACCGGCGTTGGTGTTGGGAAGGAGAAAGTTTTTACACGAATTCAGAATCGAGTCACAGACCTCCGGTTCGAGGCCCAGTAAGCTATCCACTTCAGTGACAACCTGGTGCTGGCAACTTTCTACCAGTCGCAAGCCTAGACAAGAAAACTGAGGCACGGGTATTTGATCATAGGAAACTCGGTCACCTAACAATTCACTGCGCACAAAATACCTATGTGCCCATATCCATACCTTGTTTTCCGCAACAGGCATTCATAAAAAAACAAAAAAAGCAAAATCAATCAATCTATTCATATATTAATAAGAAACACTTGCCATTGACTTATGAGCATTAATAATCATGCTGACATTCGCAAAAACCTCCTGCTGGTTTGCTATACAGCACCATCTCAGAGCCTCACGGCCACATATGTTAGATCAGACACAGGCCTGAAGCAGAGAAAAGAACTTGTCAACTAGAAGTTGTCTTCTCTCGCCCATGTAAGGTCCGCTTTGACGTATACGCAATATGATAGGATAAGATAATCGTAGTGGTTTTGGCTTGACATACTCTCAGATTTTCATTCAGCAAAAGTAAAACTCTCTCTTCACAGCCGTTGGTGATTTAAATTAATTCATAGTCAGTCGATTTAAGCCTGTAATGCAGCTCTATGTACAGCAGAACAGTGACGCGACACAGTGTCACTGAACAAAAGTTGTCTTTTAAAACCAGTGACCATAGTCATAAATGATGAATATTTAGCAGTTTTTTAAAACTCTTCACTTGTATATGCGTATGGGACTACACTCGATGGGAATTATGAAATTAGATATGCTGTATGGTGGTCTATCTTTTAGTGAATCAGTTCAGAAAAAAATTAGGTTACACATTTATGCATAGAGATTCACACCTCAGGGCAAAAACTGGGAGGTATCAGTTCAAAACTATGGTTTTCACTTGAAATTCAGAGTGCATTTTATAACTTAATAAACCAAGCAAAAAGTCTTATAAAATGTCCAAATGATTTTAGACAGCTTTTCTCTTATAGGCACAGAATGTGTACATGACGAGGACGGTGTAGATTTTCTTTGTTTTATCCTGCGCTGATTGAATGTCCACAGTGCAGCTGGGTGTGTCTATATAGGTAGTCTTAATGATAAGGTTTTTCCATTACCCTAGAACTGTTAGAATGATGTTGAAATAATTTTAGATTGAGATTACTATGGACAGTGTTACCCACTACATACTTTATTTATGGCTGTTTTTATACATTGCCTGTTCCGCTAGTTTACTGGTTTGCTGGTTTACCAAATATATTCAAGTACACACAGCAAAGTGCATATCGCATTTGGGTAAGTTAGTGAAAGTCGAATACAGAGACAGTAAATATACCACACCCAGGTTTTCTCTTCTTTCTTAACTTCTTTGCCAACACCTGGATGCTCGGGGTGAACATTTTTGCGCAGAGTCGAATGTACTCAACACTTAATTTGTTTTTTTCGATTTTTCCTGCTCCGCTCGGTATTGGTTTTCTGTGAACATTTGTCCTGATCCAGGAATCATCACTTTGGTCTATAAATCTTGGCTCCTGACTCTGATTGGATCCAAGCTGAACTAAATCAGGCATTGATTGGCTGGTTAGACGTTAGCTGTCAGATTATTGGTGGGTGGGATTGAGTAGCATTATAGATTGCCTATCGCACACGCTCATTGGTATATATAGAGCAGTGAACAAAATTCAGTTCATTAGACCCATTGTGACTATTCAGTAGCACGTGCTACTGACTTGTAGCAATATCAGGATTTTCTTCTCTAGCTGTTGAGGGATTACGCAAAGTTTCGGATCATTCACATCACAGTAAGTAACTTCGATTTATTTAGCAAATTCTAGTATCTTATTTCAATACAGAACAGATTTTAAAATCTGCTGCCATCAGCTTATATTCAGAGTCCAGTTTTACCATTTTGGTGATGAACTCATAGTTTACAATCGGTCTCTGGCGTTTTGTAGGCATGATGGCGAAACGCATAGCTGTTATAGGCGCCGGTTGTTCAGGGTTGGCTTCCATTAAGGCGTGCTTGGAAGAAGGTTTACTACCACAATGCTTTGAGATGTCAGGTGACATTGGTGGACTCTGGAACTACACCGAAAAAACACCAGACCAGGATCGCAAACACGCCAGTGTGTACAAGTCCTGCTCAATTAACACGAGTAAAGAAATGATGGCATTCTCAGACTTTCCTATTCCCGTGGACTTTCCTCCATTTATGCC
>Ga0224511_10001056_pt1 | contig 15654 bp, 11 predicted proteins | sample SF_May12_sed_USG_2_FD_169988 | JGI IMG/M metagenome (GOLD analysis project Ga0224511, IMG submission 169988) | Sediment microbial communities from San Francisco Bay, California, United States - SF_May12_sed_USGS_8_1 | ecosystem: Environmental > Aquatic > Marine > Sediment | place: USA...
TATAATTAATTTTATAATTATTATTTTAATAATAATAATTATCAATATCATAACTTTAAAAAAAAATAATAATAATAAAATAATATTAATAAAATAATAATAATAATAATAATAATAATAATAATAATAATAATAATAATAAATTTTATTTAATCTTTAATTGATTTTAAATTACATTACGTGGCTACAATATTGATAATAAAAGATGCTTAACAACTCACTAAATCGCAATTTAATTTATTGCTTCAAACAAGTGACGTTTGTTTTCAAAATGCAAATGGTTATGAATAACAATTTAAATAGTTTCAAAATCGACGTCACATCCATTGTATATGAGAATTATGGGCCCAAGACTGCATTCATCTAGATAATGAATAACGTCTTAAATTGTTTTTAAAATCGGAGTCACATATATGAATATTATGGTCTCCAGCCTGCATTCAACTTGTCTAAATTTCACAACTAATGGAAGAGTCAGTTTTAACTAAACTCGGGCAGCGAAAGCTTGCAACATCTATGGAAACATTATTGGTTTATACGGTTTTGAACTGTGTGGCATGCAAACAGCCATATAACCCAACCCCTTATATGGAAGGAAAGTTCAAAAAATTAGTGCATGTTTATACTATTTTTACATATATATTGTTGTATAACTTACATGATGACCAAGACAAAAAGTTGTATCTGTTTATAATTAATTAGGTTGCAAACTCGTACTGGAGAGGCACACTTTAAGGTTTGTCATAATTGTTCTGGTGTGGTGAGCTGATTATACCAGTGCATTATACCTAGGGGAATGACGGCGCATGTACGTGACCTACCTGAAGGTAACACGTCGGGGGATTTGAATCTCTATCAGCTTGCAAGATACACCAAGAATCAGCAGCTGTACTCATGCGAGCTTTGTACGCTTCCCAACCAGGATATGCGCTTGATGCCGTGAAGTAGCTGTCTGGCACGGGGTTGGGGCCGTCTAGCAGTGGTTTCTCAACAGTACACGTTAATCCTGGATTACAGAAAATGGGTAAATAAGATACATTCGGGAAAAAGCACCGTGCACCCAAGGTACCAGTTGTTTTGTGATCTATGTTTTAGTAATTTAAACGCATACGTATTTGTATTATTTTGAATAGTGCAATATATATTCATAAATATTTTAAGCCGAAATGTGTCAAGATGTAAGCAGGTAAAACTATATACCCCAAGTAGATAATAATTAGTTTACTGTTGTATAATATGTCCATATCCTAATCTTGTGTTTCGCTTCGACAAGTCTAGGCACTTATGAGCGCTCTGTATTCATAATATTTGTTGCAATTAGTGCATACTTATATCACGTTTAATTTAAAGGTCGCCACACTAAGTACCTACATATACTGCGTATGTTGTTGTAATTGCTGTTACACCTATTGGCAACTGTATAAAGTTACAATTGCCGACATACTTAGAACCACAATAATGCAAGCTTAGTATTAGTCTTAAATATTTTGTAAAAATTATAGTAGAGACACAGTCCAGCTGACATTATTAGCCCGCGACTACTACTTGAGGAATCTTATTTAAAGCTATAGGCTTGCCCAAATTAGACATTACCTTATCCTACTTTGTAATAACTTGTCCATAACCTACACTTGTATCTCGTTTCGACATGTTTAGGCATTCATGGACATCAAAGGTCATATTTAATTAAGGACATATATGTAGCAGATATCACATCTTTTACAAGTATCCCAATCCTCTCCGAGTACATACAGAAACCATATGTAATCTCTTTTAATGCAGGATTGGTTGTCTACTAGCATCATCGCAACAGTTTTTGAACCATAATCACAAAGACTCATAAACATCTTCTTATCTTACCCTACTTAGCAGTTAGTCATACTATTTATTATTAAGACATTGAACACTGCAACCTTACCTTACTAATTAGTTCACGTTATACCCAGCCATGAAGAAGTCATATTCATACTTTACAACTCAACTAACATTTACCTTATCCAGTCCGCTATCAAGTTCACTTCCTGCCCATCTATAAGTTCTACCATCTTATTTATTCCTACGCACTAATACTACATCCACCCATTCCACCATGACGAACAACTGTTACAACTTTATCTATTTTTTCTTTCGCATCTCATCATTTCCATTCTCTCTTTCTCTATTCTGACACAGGTATATCGGCATAGAGGCACCTCTCATTTGTTGCTGGATTTGCTCCCGCCATCACATAACTGAATGTCAATTGACTTAGGAACTTTCAGAACGAGGGTAGGTTTGTTCTGCTACTTTCAGAACGAAATGAAAGGCTATAGCTCTTTTAACCAGTTTGAACTTTGTTGTTGACTATCAATGCTATTACTTCTAAGTGGTGATGTTCATGAAAATCCTGGTCCAAGCACTTCCAGCACATCGTCTTTGGACACATTCGTTCCAGCACAAGGGAATCTAAGTTTAGTAGACTACAATGTACAGAGCATTCTAAACAAGAAGGATATTCTATTCGGAGATCTCCGCAATTACGACATTCTGCCCTTTAATGAGACATGGCTTAATACTAATACTAACTCGTCGGATTTGCCGTTTCCCTCTTTTCATACCCCCTTTAGGAGAGACCGAGAAAGTGATCCACATGGTGGAATTATAGTTTATGTCAAGTCTGATATATTTGTTCTTGAAAGACGCGATCTGGAGGTTAATGATGTAGAGTGTCTATGGCTCCAACTTAAAATCTAATCAAGACGTCTTCTTATTGGTACTTTTTATAGAACACCTTGTACAACGTTACTTGACAACATAAAAACGTCAATATCACTTGCTTTTGATACAGGTATTAAAACATTATTGTTACTGGAGACTTTAACCTTGATATAAATAAAGCTGTCTCTAGCCAGAAGATTGACTCTTTATGCATGCAATTCGGCATGTCACAAATCATTCGTGACTCTACGCATTACACTGAAAATTCCCAATCTCTTATTGACATTTTCTTAGTAACCTCTCCAGACGATGTGATAGATTGTGGTGTCGGTGAACCTTTCTTGGATCAAAATGAAAGTTTCCACTGCCAAATTTACTGTATTTTACATTTAAACAGAACAACTGCTTCCACCTTTAGACGTGAGGTTTGGAAATTTTTCCAAGGTTACAGCCTTCGACTCTTCGAAATCGTATTTCTACATTTTTTGGCACTCCTGTTTTAACAAAGATATAGATATATATATATATGCTGCAAACTTTACACGAGAGTTTATGTTCCTTTGTGATCTATGTATTCCGTCGAAGGCTGTAACAATTAGGAAGAATGATCCTCCGTGGTTTTACAACGAGTTGAGAAAATCATTACGTCAACGAAGACGTGCGTATAATTTGGCTAAACTCTCACACTCTCACATTCTATGGACACAATACAAACAATTACGTAATAAAACAACAAGTCTCATTCGAACAGCCAAACAACAATATTTTCAAAAACTTGCCTCACATATTCACACCACCACCACCACCACCACGGACTTTTGGAAAACCATGAAAATATTTGTCAATCCCATCACGACTCCCAAGGACCTTCCACCACTTGTACACAATGGCACCATATACGAAACAAATCAAGATAAGGCAAACATTCTCATTCGCAGAAAATACAAGCTCACAATGTTTTTTTAAAATGTATCATTCTCTTGTACCAAGTCATCTGTCAAGTCTTATACCCAGGCATGTTGGTGATATGACCACTTACAATCTTCGCAACTCCTCTAGCTTGCGAAACATTTTCTGTCGTACACAGCTTTTGTCTAAATCTTTCCTTCCGTCCACAATCAGCTCATGGAACTCTCTACCTGATACCACTAGCAACGCACCATCTTTGGCTTCATTTAAACAACGCCTGAACACGAGCATAAAATTTGTTCCGTCATTTTACTATTCAGGAGATCGTAACTCATGTGTACAGCACGCAAGGCTCCGAATGCACTGCAGACACCTGAATGAACATCTGTTTTCCAAGCACCTTTTTGACAGTTCGCTCTGTTCATGTGGCAGTATTGAAGACACATTTTATTTCTTTCTGACATGCCCCCTATATCTTATACAGCGCTTTGAATTGTATAACCAATTGTTTGCTTTCAGACCTATTACCATCCAACTTCTTCTGTATGGCTGCAAACGCAATTCAGATGACACCAATTCATATATCTTCAAATGCGTCCATAACTATATTCGACATACAAAACGCTTTTAATACCAGTACACATGTTAGCATGGACAAACCGTGCCTTTTCGCCGATATCACCTGTGCACAAATGCGGCCAGAATACACCTGATCCTACCTCCTTTCCTCATCTTCTTATCCAATTTCTGCACTACTCCATCTTTCTCTACACTATATACCTACAATTTAAATATAACTACGCATATAACTTTCATATCTTATCATATAAGTTATACGTCTTCTCGTCATTACTAATCACTCTGAATATTAGTGTGCGTCTATTTGACAAATAATATCCTATTACTTTTTTCTTTTTTTGAACAAAAAGTAAATATCCTCACCACTGAAATAACTGCAAAGTTTTTTTAGCTTTTTGAGGAACAAATGTATACTTAACATAAATCCTACATTCATTTATTTATTCAGTGACAAACAATAAAGGTAAGCATAACTAACGGCAAGGTCAACAGAAGCGAGACAATGTATAAGCTATTATAGCTTCCTTCTCAATTCTGTAGTACTCACATTCCTTGTACAAATATGTTTATCCCAGTATTTGTATCCTTTAAATGTATCATTGTACAGGAAATATGTCATTATTATTGTGTTTTTCTAAATAAATATTGTTTAAACTAAACTATATACATTTGATGTTTCAGATACTACGAGTGACTGTATATTCTAAAAGACTGCCAAGAAGTAATTTATATGCTACAATGCTAAAATATTCAGTATGCTCATTCTATAATCTTCGTATAACTTTTACTAAAAATCAGTGAATGTTTTCGAATTTTCAAGATTTATAAGGATGGTGTAATGTCTATTATTCGAACGGAACAACGGTTCCGTTTTGACACGTTTCCCAGGCGGCTACCCGTTTCACTGCTATACTTTTATTACCTGTTCGTGACAATTTTAAAAATCAAAGTTATTGGTTAAAATTAATTTTACATAGCCGTAACCGTAAGACGTTATCGTTAACGCGCCGTTATGCTGCAAACGTTGCCGGTATTTAATGCGGCTCTTTTGAAATATTTTTTTTAAGACAGAAAAAATCAAAACAAAATCAAGACAACCGAAAGAATATTTGCTACAGAGCTTACGTGAAATTCTTAAATTTTGTAAGTGTACCATATACTCAGTGCCAGCCGTTTTCATAATTTTCGTACAGCTTTGTTTGTGTTGAAATGTGATCATTTGGAAGGACCAGTTATTTCTTATTTTAAGTGCCGTTTTGTAAAGGTTAAAAATATTAACGATAGCAGGGATACATCTATAAATAGTGTGCGTATGAAGTTTGGATTGTTTTACTATATAATACTTCCATTACCAGCAAATGCAAAGTAAAACAATTGAAATATAAATATGTGGCTTACCAGCAGTCGTGGTTGGAGTGGTTTGAGGCTCAGTCGTGGTTTGCGGCGCAGTGGTGGTCAGAGGCGCACTCGTGGTTTGAGGCTCAGCCGTAGTTTGAGGCTCAGCCGTGGTTTGAGGCTCAGCCGTGGTTTGAGGCTCAGCCGTGGTTTGAGGCGGTGACGTGGTTTGAGGCGGTGACGTGGTTTGAGGCGCAGTGGTGGTCAGAGGCGCACTCGTGGTTTGAGTAGGAGGTGTGGTACCTGTATGCAAGTGTTTTATTGGCATTTAACGTGCGTGTTTGTTGTGTACGAAACAATAGTAATGAATTTAAATAGGTACGTACGATTTATTTTAATTGAAATTTACCAAGCAAATATTTGTGTTCGAGTGTTATCATTTTTATCGGTAACGCCAACTGTCACAAATAACAGAAAGAAATTGCAACATTATAATATATATCAAAACTAAACATACATTCTTGTTCTGAAAACAAGAAGACGCCAAACTCTTCATCTGCGTCGAGCAGATCTTCTGGTCCGTCGTTGCTGAGAAAACACGTCTGAGTAGATTTGTCGTAGCCCGCAACGCTGCATCGGTTTTGCCGTTTCTCCTCGAAACATTTCCTAACACACTTAATGTCCGAGTACGATTGCAAAATCATATAACTTGTTGCCACCATTTTGCCCTTGGAAAATTGAGTTTTTGCAGTTTGTACACTTGCCATGCACATTGCACTTTCCCAAAGAAGAACAATGGCAGCAAGGTACGCAGCAGATAAAAACACCATTTTATCTTATTTGACGTTACTATGCAATAGCTTCTTTCACAAGCCAACGCCAGACCATTGTGCGCCACGTTTTGTCGTCGTCTACTGCGCGGATTAAAGATTCACAAGCTTTATATCGTTGTGGAGAGACACGCGACTTAAATTGTATTCTTGTTGACACCATAACAACACGTGAAAAAATTAATTCACGTATTGACGAATTGCAAAGATATCATGAGAGCCTTACAGATGTCATCCATATTCTGTTCATGTTTGTTTGCCATCATTGAGCGATGAACTGTCATTTGCTGAGTGGTAGATTGTAATAATTTATTATGCAGCTAATGTTTGTTTTTGATTCTAATCCTATTAATCAAGTATTTAATTTTGTTGAATAGTAAACGCTTGTTAATTGCAACAGTTCTGCTTATAATTCAGAGCGCAGTACAGAAGGATTGGGTCAAAACTGTTAGTTGCGACTTTTTTAAAGTAACAACTAAAAATAACTAGATATTTACTTCTTAGTTGTGAAGAAATAGTACTTATTATATACAACACGAAAATACACAACGTCAATGAAATTCGCCAATTGGTCAGAAGATTTATTTCGAAGTTAACTTGAACAAGAATTTTTTTTTTTTAAATTTTGCTATCTGTTTGCAAGTTGTACCATTTAAAAGAATACCGACGAGTAGAAAATGTGATGTGTGATTAAAGAAAAAGACAAACATTGCCCGTATTTTATCATTTATGTTAATACAATAAAATGTCAGTCCTTTTATGTTTTAGTGTAAAACTATTATGTTTATATTAACGAGGTGTGTTCGTAACGTTCCTGGACGATCCTTTATTTTCACATTAGTTTGTTAAGGTTAAAGTTGCGTAATGGACTGCAAAGGATTCACATTTGTATTTCTATCAAAATTCTATCAAGAATTTCCTCATTAAAATGCTATGTGTATCATGATTATACTTTTTAACCATAGAAAAACAATTTTAACAATGGAAGTAACCTATATTTGCTTTAATTAAATTAAAGGGAAGTAATATCACACCGTATTACCTCCCTTAAATATGAATACAATGCAAATTTTCAATCTTGTTTATAAAGTCAAAAAAGTAAAAACTGAGAAAAGCGATGTGGTGGATCGTCTTCAAATGGCATATATTTAAATAATAAAAGGTTTTTTTAAAACCTCTTCTTGGCTTTAAGTATGTGAATCCATTGCACTCCAATAACCTTAATTTCCATAAGTATTATAGCAAAAAAAGCCCCATGTTAATACTTATTTACAAAGTAAATTATGTAACCCTATCGGGGCCGAGTGCAATAAATACCGTTTCTATAGCAACATATTCCTTTTATCTATTCTCAGCTTTGTTAGCAATGATAATAATTCCTTATTTTTGTGCGAACGTTAAAATGACGCCGAAGGATACATAAGGGAAATCAACATACAGAAGTTATAAGAAGTTTTGTTTTCGCGTGGCATAAGTTAATAGATTACATGTTTGTCCCTATATATTTTCTTTTTCCAACGATACAAATTTTGTTCTGATCACACGTCGACTTGTTTGTTTTTTCTTACTTGTTCAAGAACATATATATCGTAAATCCTTGTTTATTTAAATCGTCCAGAAATATGGTGCCGAAAGAGCAAAGTTGACGAGTTCGTATAATGAGAAAACTGGGTGTTTCCAGGGCAATCGTATTTTTGAAAATATTTGATTTCAACCCCTTTATTTGTAAAATTATTGTAATAATTAACACGATTTTCATGCGCGAAAAACCTTCTGTTCAATGTTTTCCACGTTTTTTTTTAAATCTTCCGACAAGCTGATTGCAGAAACAAAATGCGCTATCGGTATAAGTCAAAAAATCGTGTCACGTGTTTAAAGATTGTTATACTGTTTTTTTGTGTTTTTGTTTTAAAGGAACAGTTAAAGTTTAATCTTACTCATCAATACACATCAATGTCGAAAGAAACTATAACCATACCGCTTTTTAAATAGTTTAGAGTTGGTTTAGCGAATCCCAAGCGAAGTGTTCGGCCATTACGAGTCAGCATTTCACAGCTTAAACATGTCTTAGTCCAAGCAACCTGTTTCATATTTTTGAGCCTTGTGCTGTGATACTCTATGGGTGTGAATGATGTGATGATAACGTGTGAAATGGCACTTTTTTTATAGCGAGTATGCATTAATCACAGAAGCAAAACTGAATGTGAATTGTAATAAAAGAAAAGACACAAACACCATGACGTTTCTTTAAACCAAGTGTTCGTTGAATTTATCATATGATGATGGCTTGAAATTAAATGTAGACGAGAAACTTAACACAACACCAGTCGAGCATTATGTCCAAAGAATTATTGTTTTTCCCTTTCACCAGTTTAAGTTTATTTACTACAGCTGGTGTTAAGTGTATATGTGACGGCTGTAAAATGTCGATCCGTACTTTATCAGTGTGTAGTAGTCCTCAGAGATCATGGATTGTATGTTGTTTATATTTGAAAATTGAGCTCCGCTCATGCGCCAGGGGACTTCAGTGATGTGGCATCATTCATTAGTACTGATGAACAGCTTCGATAAAACCGAGGCTGCTGTTTTCTCGTGCAGGCAATGCTATCTGGGGGCTTTCCCGTTCATCAGTACATTTCAATAAAACCGAGGCTGCTATTTTCCCATGCAGGCTATGTTTCATGAGGGGTTCCCTCCGTCATTTTGATTTACGTATAGCAAGCTTTCTTACAAAGCATGACTTATGTCCGGCTAAATAGAGTCTAGCACAGCCGCTTGTTCTCCGTACCTTTGCTTCCAAACGACAACCATGCCGAACAAAAGTATCAACATTATTGTTTAGCTGATTACATTTGTATAGCATGTTCAATGCCCAAAAAGACAGAATTATATTCGTTTTTATTGACATACGCTCATGAGCCTATAAAAAGCTGACCAATGATTGTTACATATTGTTCAAATATTTTATCTCCGTGTGTCTCGCCTGGTTTCCGTGAGTCTCGCCTGGTTTTCGTGTGTCTCGCCTGGTTTCCGTGAGTCTCGCCTGGTTTCCGTGTGGCTCGCCTGGTTTCCGTGAGTCTCGCCTGGTTTCCGTGTGTCTCGCCTGGTTTCTCTTTGTCTCGCCTGGAATCGAACCGTCATTACTACAACTGAATAATCGTTTTCCTGTTTTCATCAAAGGGCGGTGTTACAGTTTTTGTTTGTAATAGAACTGCAAATGACTGCATTAGACGTGCGTTCGTACAGTATTATACACAATGTATTGTATAATTGCCAATTGTGTTTACATTTTATAACAGTTAACATAACGAGTCTAGAAACGCAAACACCTTTCTGAAACCCTATTGTTTAATATTATTCGACAGCAACACCCTTTTTTTAGAATTGCATCGATATTAATGTTATTAAATTAATAGTGATGGTACTTTATTACGAAATCAATCACACTTGTGGACGTGACAAGCAAAACGAATGTTTGTTTTAATCCTTGTAGTCTGAGCTTTTGTCAGTGAAGACAAAAGTTGACGTATTGCGAGGAGTTGTAAATGATCGAAGTATTGAAATTCGCCTCTTCCTTTGTTTCAAATTTGAATGCAAAAAACCCCAGTGAAATTGCAATTCAGAATCTAAAACAAACAGTTAAACTAACACAAAACACGCAAAATGTATAACCTCAATTTAAACGAATGCATGTTTTTCACAGATGAATAATGGTAGAACTAAAACATAAAATACAAAAAAAACTTAATCTTCAATGAGGATTGACCTAATGCATTTTGTAGTCCTGAGTATGCTTACGTTTTCTGTCCATAAATGATATTATAAAGACCTAATTGTTTTCGAAGCGTTTCTATTCATATTTTATATGAAATATTTTGTGACAATTTCACCGTGTAAGCTGCAAAACCATATTTCTAACAATCTTTTAAACTTGTTTCATGTGCTTATAGTGCGAATATATATTTTGTACGGCTGTGGTTAGGTACGCACGCGTATATTATTTAAAAGAGCCGTTTAATTCGAAATTAAATTGCAGTATTGATTTGCTGGTATCTCCGCAATAAATTAGGTCTTTTTAATTATAGTCCTGATCTGTCACTGAATACAAGGCATATAAAACCTTTAAAACATTTTGGTTTGACAAATATCCCATTTGAATGTATGGGTACTCAATCAATCAAATACACATATTGAATACTCGAAACAAAGGTGTCAGTTCTTGTTAATAGCAGACACTCAGAAAACGTCGATAGATGGATAATCAAGATTGTCAACAAATTATAATAATTATACACTATTTTTTATAGATATTAAATTATTTAGACTGATTAAAACCATACTAAACTAGAAATAAAGACAAACAGTTATAGAAATCTCTTTGACTAGTTCCATGAACGAAACGTTTTAATATTAAAACAGTTACATTACAATTTTAAACAGTCTACTCATTGTCTGTCATGGTCATGTTCATTATTTATATTATATTGTATTATTATGTTTACGGAGATAAACTGTATATTCTTAATTCTAAACAAAACTATTTTTTTCTTCGTCTTCTCTAAACAGATCCGTATTACCAGGAGAGCGATACCTCTTGACATTGAAACGCCGGTAATGAAGGAGTTCAAATGCTCTATTCCTAAAATAGATCAAATTAAGGACTACAATGGAAATAAGGGATTCCTTATCCCTTTTTGTGTTATGCTTTGTAATAAATGTTCATTGTCATAGCAATTAATTGCTTCATGTTTCAGTATTCATGTTGTTTTTAATGTTATGTTTGTATATTTTATACAGAAATAAATATATCTATTTATCTATCAATTGTTAAGCTTTTCGTAAAGGTATTGTTACGGTATAGCTGTAATAGCTTCTGCTTCTTGTAGAATTCTGCATTGTGTATCTGTTATATGTCAGGATTATTATGCTGCCCTTTCTTCTGTAGCTGCTATCTGGTGGTTAGGCGTAGAAAAAAAATTGTTTGTTTCCACTAACCCGACCGACCCTAATTTTTCATGCCGACCCTAAAGTTTTTTTCAGCTCAATTTCAGAAAAAAATCCTAATTAAACCTAATTTTGAGACTTTTTTTCAATTAATTGCAGTTTTGTTGACAATTCATCAAGATAATGGTGTTTAAGGTAAGACCTTTGTAATGGACTATGAAAGATTTTTTATCCAAAAATAAACAAGATTTTTTCATTAAAATGTTATATATTATGCTCTTACTTTTCAACCGTGGAAAAATCTTTTAAAAATAAAAGTAACCTTTATTTGCTTAAATTGATTTAAAGGGAAGTAATTTTACATCTAATTATCTCCCTTAAAAATGAACAAAATAAAAATTTTCAATCTTGTTTATTAAATAAAAAAAGCAAAAACTAAGAAAAGTTGTCCGGTGGATTGTCTTAAAATGGCATATATTTAAATAAACAAAGGTTTATAAAACCTCTTCCTAGCTGCAAATATGTGAATCCATTACACAGGTCTCACCTTAACTTGTTTTTTTAACCAGTTAAAGTAAAAAGAACAAAAATGAACATGTTTGCAATATAAAAATGAGTAACTTTCTTTGAAAAATAGAAAAAAAGTTAATGAGAAAAAAAAGTTATGCCGACCGACCCTACCTAATTTTTATGGCGATGTTAGTGGAAACAAAGAACTTTTTTTTACGCCTTACTCTTTTAATAGCTGGTTTCAGTGTTTAAGTGAATATTCTGTATCAATGATATTTCGGTAATTAAATGAACAGCAAACTGTTGTGTTGAATAAAAAACGAGATCAGTGTGATTCTGGAACTTTTATTGAGTTGTCGACCGAGACATCAAATGAATTCAGTGTAAACAGGACAATCAGTAGCATATTCATTGATCGATGTATCTGATAAAAGTGGAAAATTCGCGGAACACAGCAAAATAGTCAGGCTTGACACGGCATGTACGAAATCAATGGAGTGTGAATGGAGTCTAAAATAGAGCAAGTAGGAAACTTGTTGTTATTATAAACTCGTCTGAATATGAGATCTCTTGTCTTGTAATATATTCTGATTAACTTATTTGGTATGATGATGTCTTAAAGTTGTTCTAACTTTTATATTTTCAGCAAACAGACGGTCATAGACTGTAGGCCTTGAGTTTCTTGGAATGACTGAGCTCCCGAAATGAAAATTCCAGCCATTATATACTCGGAGCTGTCCCATACTGCTGCCCCGCCCAAATTTTGGGACAAACTGGGCCTGGCCCAAGAAATCGATGGGACAATTCGGAACAAGGCCCAAAAATGACCAAATGACGTCATCAGTGTCATCTTTTTGGGACAAACTGGCTGGGCGCCAATACTTAAAGATGGCGTCATCTGAATTCGCGTTTACTATGAAATTTTGGAGTGGAATAACAGCTTAACTATCATAATTAGGGCTAGATTTGACTTAAGTTCAGTGCTAAATTAAGAAGAATAGTAAAATGAATAATCACCTGTCGGCGAAACATGACTTCTATGGAGAAAAATGAAGATGAAAACTACTGTCAAATCTGAAGGATGTGTGAACTAGAGCGTAACTGTCAAGGACAGTAAACAAATATGACTTCCAAAAACAGGAAGTTTATCTTAGAATTAACAAATGAGTGAAAACTAGACAAGTTTTGCTGTCTTTAACCGCGAGTTACAACATTTAAATAGCTCAAAATGCATTGCCATTTCATGCATAGATCAAATGCACAATGCAGCAAAAATTCAAATCCTAGTCATACAAGTTGTGTATATACAAATAGGTAAGTATTAAATAGTTTTACAACATATTTACCATCATCGAATATGCTGGGGCATATCATATTGAGCTGTTTTAATAACCATAATTACAATAACGTCTTTTTATGTTCTTTTGATGTAAAGGTGTCAAATGGTCTTGCCTGGTTGGAGAGAGTAAATGCGTTTCTTGCCTTCTCCAAAAATGTTGAGAAAGTGTGAGGTTTGCTATAGCTTAAAGCTGGTTTAAACTCCCAATGAAAACCATTGACGTACCAATGCGGTAACTCAACATTTCTTGGAGATTTCATTTAAGAAATTATGAATTAAAAAATAAATCCGAAAAAACACAAAAAAATAGTGTTTTTTTCTAAATGCCTGTTGCGTCATGGTGTTCTAAGTGTTTATGTGTCGTTATGTGTGTTTGTTTACATACGGGCCATTTTGTCATGGTGCCCTTAAACTTGACGTATCTGCATTGTTTTCAACATTCTTCCTTTGAACATCTCTTTAAATTATATCGTATAAATTATCTTAGAGGTCCTGCTATTGCCAAGGACAAAGTTGATTTTCGTCGAATGTTTGCAAGTTATAAGTATTTCATAAAAATATACGCGCGACAAATGTGGTAGATTTCGCCTCAACAAATCGGAATAGATAATGTCGCAAGTGACCAGCGTTAAGAAGCCTATTTCATATGAACATGCATACATGAAAGTCATCTATATGAAGTAAATTTCGTCGCGTAACTAGTGGACTAGGCAAGCTTGCTCAGTGCATGTATTTCAGACAGTCGTCACCGTGTATAGGCCTTTTGTGTTGTCGTGAAAGCTGGTACTTTTAGTTGCAACGCGAACCACTTTACTTAATACATAAAACCGATGTTTATTAGAAAAGTCATTCATTTTAATAACAAGAGTAATAATAAATGCATAAAGAAGATCAGTCAATCCGTTGCGGCGTGCAGAAGTTTGTTCTAACTAATCCAGGAAATCTGGTTGGGTGTACGGACCGCCGTGATTCATCTTGTTTATAACGGATTAAAATAGATTAAACAAACAAACAAAAAGCGTATGCACTATATATACAGCCTTTAGTTTCGCCTTTAGAGCACCGGAATCGTAATCCGGAGGTCATCTGGATGACTAGCGTTGTGCGTTGAGCCTATTGGGCTTATCACTGGATCTGTTTTTATTTTGAATAAAGGCCTTAAAATCACGAATCCCTTTAAGTTCAACCTCTGGCACGTTTGTTTATACTGATGTATTAAGGGTCGATAGCAAAAGTTGTTGTTATAAATTATACTAATTGATATTTACCAATCATTTCATATGTACTTAACCGCATTTTTGAACGAAGTTTGAGAATATAAATGAGTTAGAATTATTTACATAAAGAACGATAACAGATACACATATTGTACCACTTTATAACGTGTTTTAATGCCTCAGGCCAACGCTTTATCATTGGACCACCTTTGCGGTCTCAAACAAGGACTGTGACTATAATGAGTAGAAACAATACACAGGGAATGCTACTGACTATGATAATATTTTAGAATTGTTGCAAAGGAACCTTAGGCCAGTACACGAGCTATATTAGTGACTAATGAGTTAGAAGGGTTTATCTCAACTACGTCGTTCGTTGTTTTATATTTTTGTGACATGTATCATTGTATTTACATACAACTGGTATTAAATACGACATGTCCGAATATAAATGACAAAAGTAACTGATTTCAAATTTACGAAATCCATTATCAAAGTAAACACACGGTTACAGTTTTCTGGATAATTAAAGAAAGGCAAAGTGCATCGCCACGAACATTTTTGTGGCAGTTAATGTATCTAGCTTCACTGAACAGACAGAGACATAGTTTTCATTAAAGAAAAACAAGGATCTAACATGATTCTGAATGCATTTAAGTTAGGAAAAACTCCGTAAATTTTACACCTATAATTTAAATAAAGTATTTTAACAGAATAATGATATTGTTACAATGTATGCTTAATTGTGGACAGCAAATGAGAATGTATTTTTAATGAAGAGGTATATTTGTCAATAACCATCGACGAACGTCCATTACAAACTTGTTAACAATATGACAGTCCCAACAAAAGGGACATAATGTTGCAGGAGAATTATTACAAAACGAACACCTTTCGTCATCATTTCAAGTTCGGTTGTCACCTTAACGTCATATATTGTTTCAGCTACATTTTTGGTCTTTAATCAAGATGTTAAATGCTATCTGCATCGGTAGGTGTTGAATAATATAGTGTTTTTTTCTTGGAGAAATCATTTAAGAAATTATAAATAAATAAAAAATAAACTAAGAAAAATCCGAAAAACACAAAAAATAGGGCTTTTTTTCTAAATGTCTGTTGCGTCTTGGTGTTGTACGTGTTTTTGTGTGTTGGGTTTTGTACGGGACATTTTGTTATGGAGCCCTTAAACTTGACATATCTACATTGTTTACAACTTTGTTTCTTTGAACATCTCTTCAATTTATATTTGTTCGTCAGTACAGGCTGATTAAAATCCATGTAATTGAACGTATTG
>Ga0224511_10001057_pt1 | contig 15646 bp, 2 predicted proteins | sample SF_May12_sed_USG_2_FD_169988 | JGI IMG/M metagenome (GOLD analysis project Ga0224511, IMG submission 169988) | Sediment microbial communities from San Francisco Bay, California, United States - SF_May12_sed_USGS_8_1 | ecosystem: Environmental > Aquatic > Marine > Sediment | place: USA...
CCCCCCCCCCTTACATAATGCCCACTGCGTCAAGTTAGGCTTGCGTACTGCGTACGGCCTAATGTTGGTCTTGGGTACAACGTACCTTTTAACATAAAAACAACCTGTTTGACGTTTCCATTTACATGAAAAACAGTTTGTGGCATGCACAGGTACAATCATTCTGGCAAACGTAAGTTTCGTTGTGTTTGTTTAATATGTTTAATGTTTCGATCGCAATTATCGATGTTTGTCTTATGAATGATGAAATGTCGAGTATAAGCGCGAGCGGATCGAGCGCGCGCAGTGGCGTAGCTTGAGCCTTATTGAAGTTAAGCACTGTTAAAAACAGTGTTAATAGAAGGGGGGTCCGGGGGTCCTCCCCCGGCAAATTCTTATTTGCGTAAGTCAAATCTGCGCGATTCTGGGCTAGTTCAGCGTGCATTTTGATACAAAAATTTCAGACACATACGTTGTTCATTCTGACCTTCATTTTAAAAAAGAGTTTGAAGAATGGAAATAGTCACCTCGAATTATAGCTACTGAAGATAGCTTTTTAAATACAAATCGCAAGCAAAAATAATAAAAGAAGCTTTGGCTACACCAGGGGTCGAACCCGCACCGTCGCCTTATTCACTGTACTTACCGGACGGTCCGGACCTTTATTCCGTTAGAAGTGGGCAGCCGCTTTAACGGAATAATGATCATTAAAACACATTGATATTTCTCAAGACCACAATCACATTTTAAAGGTCTGTGTTTATAAATAACATTTATTGTTATGAACTAGTAAAATACCTTTTATACCATGTAGTAAAACTTAGATCAACACTAGCTTAACGCAAGAATACTGACTGTCTATAATGTATTCAATTGATACATTGTCACAAAGCAATACTGTGCATTGTGTAACAAATTTACTATATATATTTTAGAGCGAAATAAACACACCAACACAAAATAAGCACAGATAATCAGAGCCATTTTAGTAGTGCGTCCTGTGCAGTCTGCCGTTCATCATATGTTTAGCAATCTTTTCCTCCTTGCTGTCATATGATGAAGTTAACATAAGTATTCGTTGACTACACTCAAACAAAGAAATTAATGCTGGATTTGGCCAAATAAACTTATTTACTCATTATGAATATAAACGCGCGAGCGGAGCGAGCGAACATTTTTTGCATCATATTTAACTCAACCATCGCGTTTAGATTGGATATTTAAACAATAACAAGTTGTTAGAATGACGTAATGAGAGGGCGATCGAAGCGAGCGAGAAAAAAAAGGTGTACCGGTATTGTTAAAATGAAATAAACATATTTAAAACTTTACCCCTAACCCCCATTTGACGAAGATTTTTATTGCATTTTTCGACTTTTTAGGCTCTTTTATTTTTCGGATTACAGTTTTTCACCTTACGCACGTGCGTACTTGAGTATGGCAAGCTACGCCACTGAGACCCAGGCGATCAACAGCTTCGTAGAAAGGAGTTACAAACAGTGGCTGTCCGTGCTCAACACTTTGGATTTGTTTCAATACCTAACCATCTAAATCCAGTATCTCCAAGCCGTTGCCTTCCCAGTATGTCACAACAAGTGTATTGCGCACATTACTAATACCACGACAATTGTTTCTTGACTTAAAACTAGTTGTCAATGCAAGGCCTCCTTGTACAATGATCTTCTGTATTTCGCCTTCATTGGGCACGATACAGCAAACCGTTGTTCTGGTATCGCACAAACGTCATATGGCGGTGAGGAAACACGAACAATGGATACGAGTTGACAGGACTTAAAATCAAGGATCTTCACCGATTTATTATTGCTTTCACACAGACTCATTTTGTTGTTTTTCACCAGCGTCACAGAGACTACAGTTGATTGTGTCCGTCGACAATTCTACTGAAATGTCTGCCTGCCACTGAATATCATCTGTATTCAGCGGAAATGCTGACATAGAATCTGGATTCCCAGAAGTCATTCCTTCTGATTTTAACCTGCGTAAAAGTTCCTCATACCGTGATTTCCACTCATCCCGTTCTCTGGTAACGTGGTCTAATACTTCTTCTTTTTCTTTCAGTGCTTTTTTAATTTCTCGATCCATTGCTTTTTTCTTTATCAAATATCCCTGTTCTGTCAAAGTTTGACCTTTCAATGTCAATTGCCCTTTTAAACTTGCAACCTCTGTTGAGTGCTGTAGTTTTAAATCACACATTTGTTCTTCATATTTCCGAACATGCCTACGAATATCGATGGCGTGCTCACTTTCCCTACGACGCAGCTTCTTTTTAAGATTAATGTTTTCGTCTATAACTTTTTTTCTTACTTTTTCTAACGATTGTACGAATTTGTCCTCTCGGGTTAAAAAGCGCACTGATTCTTCTAACACAATCTTGTCTCTTTGAAGCTTAGCTATCATTTTATCTTTTTGAATGGCGTGTTTATTCGCTTCCTGCAGTCTCAGTTCTAGGTCATTGAGCTCAAGTTTCTTTTCACGCAGTTCGTGTTTAAGGCTTTTGATTTCATGTCCAATACGAAGTTCAAACATGCTGTGTCTTTTCTCTAACTTTTGAATTTTGTTTTCCAGCTCTCTCTTTTCCTCTTCTAATTTATTTATTTTTTCTTTTTCTCGATCAGAGTCTTCTGTCGCCGATTGTAGTCGCAATTTTATTTCACTACACTGTAGTTCCAATGACCTTATTACGATGTCCTTATTAGCGTGATCACGGTCTTTAATCATAATTTCCTCCTTAAGCCTGTCAAACTGTGATCCAAGAATGTTTTCGAGACCGACCTGCCACTCACGGTCACTAGTTTGCTCTGACACAATTGGGTTGGATTCAAGATATTCTGTTCTAGGTATTTGAAGAGCATATTCACACACATTTAATCGACGCAGTAAATCAACCCGGGAGGCTTCCAAATATTGTAGCTTTTGACTTGCCTTATGCGCCACTAAATCGGAATTTGCATTTATAAGATTCCTTATTACACTATGATCATAGTTTTGGGCATCGTCTAATGCCTTTCGGAATGAACACAACTGTGCTTGATGTCCGTTGTCTATATCGTTGTTCCCATGAACCACTTTTGGTTCGGTTTCGTCAGGAAATAGTGCAGCCATTGCACTAGATTTAAGCGACCATCTTACGATTCGTAAGTTGCCTCATTGGTCGCTTGATAATAAGCTGTAAAATATAATAGATTACACATTTACATAGGTTAATATTAGATTACTACTAATCCGACAGAACGACCATTTAAGCTAGCAATTAAACTGCACTGCAATTCTTACATCAGAAATTATTTCTTAATCTACATATCTGGATCTGCAATTTAAGACAACAGGTGTTCAAACAAAACAAAACAACAAAATATATACATACACCTCCATTCTATTTTTTTCGCATACATGTCAACGCATAAATCCAATTCTGTTTTAAGACTTTGTTTAAGTTTGAACACAACCTTTCGACGGTTGATTACTACAACAAATATGAGGACGTCGTCATTTGTAAATGGTTTTGCTTGATAAAGTTTATCGAAAATTTCGATAAATAGTATCTATAATTACTGCGACACGTTAAAGGGCGGTCTAGATGAAAGAGTATTAAGATTAAAATATCAAACCTTAGATAAAGACATGCAATATGTGAATGTCTTTATGTGAAATCCTCAACATAAGAAGGAAAATCTAGGACAGTATTTTTATGACAGTTGATAAATCCAACTCGACCCAACTTTTCTTTATTGCACAAATGACACATTTAACTTAATATACAAACTCAACATTTCCGACATACTGCACGCAAATACTGTAAAACAATAAAATACTGTTAAAATAAAATAAGACAGTTTGTAATGATATAAGCAAACTAAACGCCGTCTTGTTGTGTGACACAAACATGTCTTTTCGAAAATCATTTTTCTCTTGTTTACAACCTTTTTCGGACATCAAGAGCAATTTTGTGTTACTTTGATATGTTCTTTAGCGGTTGGCAATGTGTTTAAAGTGTAATATAACTGCTGAGCAACTCATCCAAAAACACAAGGCTTAAATTTATTTATGTTAAATGAGGTTTTAATTATTATTAAGTTATTTTACTTTGCACATTGGCTCACACTAAAAGTCATTTCAGGATCATAGGTCATTGTCATTAAGATATTTGAGAACATCTTTCATATTAAAGGTATATCCATACTTTGTTTCTTTATTTGTTCAAGACTTACTAGAATATTGAAAAATATGTACACGGTAATATTTTTTGCTTTCGAAAAATAATTAAGGTGTGAAAGTCAATGACTATTTTCGGTTAAGATATATCGATTAAAGAAATATCCGTCCTCGTCAACTGTGGAATGCAGATATCATGTAGCATTTCATTATGCGTTATACTGTTTTTGTACCGAAACAACACTGTTTGGTGTATTATATGGCTATTTATATCGATAATATGTTTATGTTGTGACGTTTGATATTTGTGTCAAAGTCTGAGATTTTGGGTAAAATTGCCAATCACGAAGACCAATGACGTTAAAATAGCATATCAAATAAAACTGTACATAATTTTGAAAGAGGTTTTATTAACCTACGAAAACTGATAAAAGCAGCTCGGTGTCACAATTCTTTCAGAATGACATGAACATAATAATCATCTGTGCATAATTATCTTCATGATATTAGTTACAAATAGATTGATACAAATTTACCGCCTTAATAGTTGACATATACAGCGTTTATTTTCTTTGAGGCATGTTTTTCAAAGCAGTGAAATATACATGGTAACATTTAATGATAGACATGCAAAACAAAATAATGCCACATCACTGATTCCCCCTCCCCCCTAGCGCATGCGAACAATTATATTTACAAATCAAAACAATAATATTTAATCCATGATACCATAGCACAAAAGAATAATTATATAATAATGTATTACGGGGCAACTTTTTACAGCCACTACACAAGCACTAGACATCAGCTGAAACTACAATGCAATACGTCCGTGACAGTCGAAATGTATGCTTTAATTATAAAGTTGAAAATAAATAATACAACTACATGTATTAACTTCATTTGAGGCATTAGAAATAAGTATTTGAATAAATAAAAAGCATATATTAGTTTACACTTTACATGACGGAAGTAAAACTTTATTGACAGTGTTATTAAAACTAACCACTTTCTACAAAGTTAGGATATTAACATTACCAGATGATACATAAGTAAGTGAAAAGAAAAGATTATATTTGGGTTTCAACTTACCATTATTCCTGGTATATGTATGCATTATAAAGTGCAGATTAACATTACTTACATCATGATGATACTAGTTTGCTATACAGTAAGTGAAGGGGTCTTAGGTTTCAGTTGCTGCTATATTCCGTTTGCTTAATTGATTAAGGATGAAATTAAATAGTAATTTATTATGATATAAATTAAAACATCAATACCTTCTTTGACTATGTTAAGCATGTAGTTATAAAACTCATTCCATTATTTAGATCATTATTTGTATGTTGGTATTTGGTAGTCTTTGAAAGACATTATTTGCATAATTGAATCTTTTTTTCTTTTCTACATCTTTAATAATAAGTTATACATGTGCTGAAAACTGTACAATATTCATTGTGCTTTTTTGTTCACGATCTGTTTATATCAAAACTACACTTAGTTATATTGCAAGTAGTGTTGCAAATTTGTGTTAGTAATATTGAACTGATCAAACTTCTTAAACTAAACTGAGTGGATGCTTTTATTCTGAAGAAAATCTTGTACATTCATTCCACAGAATACTTTGAATGTGATCTTTCTAACTGGTGTCCAATGGGTTGACAAGTTTGCTGATAAACCCAGAAATCCATGGTCTTTCATTTTAATATTTTGTCTTCACTTTGTAAAATTCGACAGACTTTTAATATTCAGTTTTTAAACAAACATTGATTGTTAACGCACAAGAAATATTTAGCATTATTGGTTTTCGCGGACAGTTTGTTTTCTGATAGATTTCCATTTCTTTATCAATTGCCTTTTGCCATTTACAATATAAACTCATAATAAGAATCAAGTTTTTTTTCTTGTCTCTCCGTTTAAGATTCTTTTGTCGGAGAAACTTAACTCAACTGCATTGTAGCAGACGAAAAGATAAATTCAAAAGATGACCACATCAATATGTTGTAATAAATTAAACTGAGAAAAAGGAAAGCCCACAGGAAGCATAGCCTGCATGGAAAAATAGCACCCTCGGTTTTATTGAAGTTGTAAACCTTATTGGGGGGAGAGGGGTAAAGGTTGCGGGCTCGATCCCAGACTGGCCGTAATAAAAATACACATAAGCGTTACATCGGCATAATACACAAACTCGCACACAGTAAATGTCTTTAAAAGAACAACTGTTTAAACTATGTAAATTATTAACTCTGGTTGATATATCGCATGAAATGCTTTTTCAAAGTTAGTTCATATTTTTTCAAGGATAACGACAAACATGTAGTTAAAGTGTATTTTGTACTTAGGCGAAATATCAGTACAAGAGTTAATTATAAGAGCTTGAACATGTACAAGTGTTGGTATGTTTACGTTTGCCATCAGTAAAATCCTCTTGCCCACATACTGTAACAAAACAAATGCAAAAGTAAAGAAAATTCCTTAGTTGACACTGACAACATGTACAGCACACTAATAACAAACAGTCTCCTCATTGAAAAATGTTTTTCGCAAACTGTTAATGCTCTAAAAACCGATGCGTTTTGAAACAAAAAACCCACAACAGTTCAGTTCAATTCAGTTTATTGGCATATCAGCATATGTACACGATTTTGGCCAAAATATTAACAGCAAAAGAGAGAATGATGGCCAAGGTAATTAGATACACAAACATATAAACAGAATATAACAAGTTAAAGCATCTGCATTAGTGGTATCAGTTCTTCTTAACATAGCAAAGTACACGAATATAGAAACATTTATTATAGTTCTAACAGATTTAGAAGACAATAATTTCGAAAAGGTTGAAATTGTGTTAAATGACGCAGGCATTTGATATTCAGTTCTTAAATCACGATATAAAGGACAAATACAAAGAAAGTGAAATTCAGATTCTACAATGATCATCGAACAGTACTTGCATTTCCGCTCCATTCTATTAGAATTTATATAACGACCTGTTTCAATTTCTAAAGAATGAGAAGCTAACCTAAATCTTGACAAAGCTTTTTTAAATTTATCCTCATGGACATCAATATAAAGCTCATGCTCAAAATAACATAACAATAAATGATTGCATGTATTAAATGCCGTAAAGTGTGTAAAGAACTGTTTAATTTGTGACAGCTAGTCAATGATTCTGATATTTAGATTTGATTGATTTACGTGATATTCACACTGAACGCTGGAAGAAATCACCTCATTGCATGACATGTCTGATGTAGCATAAAAATTGAACACAATTGGTCTTTGTCTTGAACGGCGATGAAACTTGTAATCCATTGGTGTTGCGTGTTTCGAAATGTTTTTGTCATTATCTTTCTATAGGCTACCGCACAATTGACACTGTCATTGACACTTTTGTACAGATTTGCTTCCATTGTGTATTTGTTTTTAATAACAGCACCGTCGAATGATTGCCAATGATAGATACTACTTTTTGATAGAAGAAAAAGAAGCTTTTCACCACGTACGCAATAAGTAGACAACCACGTTTTCTTTTAACGATAAAAATGAAACTCATGTCAAATAAAACATTGTGTTATGTCTTATTAGAAGCAGTAATTTTAGATATATTAAAAAATTGTTAATTATAGTGACATGTGTTATATACAGTTTTGTATTAATAAATATATCTCACAAAAGGACAAAACACCCTGCCTAATGAACCTATAAGTCACATTAAAACAAAAAAAAATTATATTGATATTACATACAATGTTCAACATATCAGTAACAACTTGGCTATATGGATTGATGATTTATGATCAGAAACAGCATATACTAGTATGTGATTTCTGCTAGAAAACATATGATCAACTGGAATAAAAAATATTTGTGTATACGTCAGAAGAATAACGTAATATTTTCAATTATCTTGACTTTTTGATACCATGTGTAAAGCTGAGCGGATAAGTGTGGTATAAATAAAAATATTTACATGTCAATTTACATGATAGTTTGTAGAGAACCTACAATAGTAAAATAAAAGGTCAGGCAATTTAATTCACTCGCTATACAATCTTCAACTGGACGGTTTGTTCCCTTCATTATTACACAGCGGCTGTTCAATTACCATGTTAATTGTATCACTTTATAATCAGTGGGGGTCTATCAGGGGCGTAGATAGCATTCTGACATTGGGGCGGCAAACCCTACGTCGGTAAATTAACGCTTATTTTGGTCACGACGGATTCAGACCCACATGTTTTACACATATATAATAGATAACAGTTACGTTTTAAAATAACATACCCATTAGTTTTCAAAGGTATTTTCTCAATTACTTAGCATGATAAATAAGTAACAAAACAAACATAAATAAAACACATGGATACTCAAATACATGTTGTAACGTACAGAAAATTTCTAGCACACATACCGTAAAACGTCAACAAATGTCACGTCACTAGGCAAACGACGTTTATATGGGTTCAGCCGTAACACTTTGCCGCAATAAAAAAAAACTTTCCTAATAGTAAAATCATTTTACGTGTTTCCGGTTATAGTGTGAGTTATTGTATAAGTAGCCATATTTTTTTATTTAAAATTTGTTTCAAATAAAATATCGAGCGAAGCGAGCGAAAAGGAATGAGGAAATTGAGCATTTGGGGCATACAAATCATATATACACGACCCCTCGACCTGCTAGTAATGTGTCACGCTAAAATTAACTTAAATTGCAATTAATTGACTTCTACAATTCTTAAAGGCAGATAAAAAAGATAAAAACAATGCACCACAGAGTTATTGCTTAAATCAAAACGTATCCTTTGCACCAGAAATGGATCCAATATAGTTTACAAGTTACCAGTAACAAAACAAAACAGATTCTTACCAATCACTATAGACGAACAACGGGGATTAAACAAACACCATGAACGCCGGGTTATAATTGCTGCAATAAAGGCACTGATCATCAGGGCAATCGTTGCACAAAAAATAAATTAATCAACGGGCGATTGCCAGACTCTCAACCCGTGTTTGTGACACAGATTTCTAACTAATCCGTTGTGACCACGTCCGAGCAGACCGGCGGAGATGTTTACTGAACGTGCAAGGTAAAATTTGTGTGGGACGCCGAAAAACCCGTCATTTCTGTATAACGACGACTAGCCAAAATATTGGGGCGGCGGCCGACGCCCCTGCCGCCCCGTCATCTACGCCCCTGGGTCTATTGGTTTTTGTTTTTAATTTTGCATTTTTTTTTAGATATATGTTCTCAAAGTTGGCTCTTTTCTTGCTCAGCCAGTTTTTTTTACCACTTTCCTGTTTTGGACAGCAGGTTTCTCGAACAGGAAAATTGCAAACATATTATTTATTCAAGTTCCCTTCCAAAAAATATGTAAGCTCTTTATGTTTTTTTTTAATTTTAAACTGAACATTTAATTTAATGGTAATGTGTTGAGATCGTTTGTCTGATGTGCATGGAGTATCATCGAACGACAAAATCTTAAGTAGTGTTCTTTGGCCTCCTTTTCAACCTAAAGGAACAAAATTAGGAGGAAAGAGTCATTGTCTAGTTTTCATTTATTTGTATATATTGCGCCTACATTTGTAAGAATGAAACGTCTATATTGAGTACTTCTTTACGTAGGTCCATAACAAGTCATAACCCAAAAATTCGGCCCGTCAACTCGGCCCAAGATAATTAATAAGACTTCGACATCGTCGTATACATGTATACAACGTTTTGCCATGAAATATAGAGTAGACAGATTGCTATTAGTTTGTGTAGTTTATGCTCATGTTTTATCATTTGGCAGTTTTTAGCACTGCATCCTGGACGCAATTTGTCATCAATGATGCGGTTGTTGTTTGAATAACTTATTGCATTTAAATTAGTCAATATATCATGCACACAATCCTTACTGCAATGATGTAGTAGTTTATTTCAAAGCATGAACAGGTGCGCCGGAAACCTGTGACAAACGCAAACATCATAAAAGTGTTATCTTACCCAATCTTACTTAAGTTTGTTAACTTACTTTAAGTAATTCTCGCTTGAGCGTGCGCCATTACGCTGTTATCTGAACTGGTATCTTTGGACGTATCATAATTTATAAAACTTGCCCAAAAATGCATTTTAAGTGCACTCTAAACTTATCATTTTCCCACATATCTTCCATTTTGTGTTTGTACTTTTCATGTTCTCAGGTTTTAAAAAGTGGCCGAATATTTGGGTAGACTTAGTGAAGAAAAATGCTCTTGTTAGGTACGTTTCACTTTTGAACATATTATACACTTGAAATAAATATTTTGACATGAAACTGGAACATTAAACATGTCTTGAACCCAGGATAATGTGTTCCAATTTTTTTTTGAAAAAAATATCAACACAACAGTATTGCACAAAAAAACCTCAAACAGTGGCTGTAATTGCGTACACATTGATTGGTGTCAATTGGTTGATAACAACAGTCTTATCAATGATCAAATGCCACACGAAGTGAACGCACAACACATTATATAGATTAGAATTATATTTGCGTCAACTGTTTTATACGGTAGGTGACATTTGTATCGTTTCAGGGTAAAAATTGCAAACAGGTGGTTTAATGCCAAAATTGCATGTAAACCAAAGAACGTGTTTTTTTTTAAATTTAACATAAGATGTAACATTATAATTCTAACAATTGAGCCTGGTCGTGCATCAGAAAAAAATGCAGGCGTGATTTTAAAAGATGAGTATTTAATTAAACCCTCAAATAAAATTGCAAAGCGATTGCCCAATTGATATATTTTGGTAGTTCCTTAAGGTATCCTTATGGCAAAGGAAAATGAAAATAAATGCGAGATTTACGAAGAGCGCCTATTCGCGAACGCAAATCATCACATCATCAATCACCTAAAATAATTGCCTCCATTGATATTTGTTCTTTGCTGGTGTAGGTTCAGAAGGCAATAAATAAGAACATAAATATGAAATATTGTTTATTACATTATACTTTTTTTAGGGTAAGCACAAAATATAAAATAGAAGTAGTTAATTGGTACAGTATGCTTTTTAACTATTTTGAAATTTCTGGATCGTAAATACATAAACGCTTGGATATGCATGCATAATCAGTAAATATTTATCACAACTAAGCAACAAAAGTATTTACATGAGCACTACAGTGAAACTAAAAACATATAACTTTTCATTGTGTTCCACAAGTTTACACAAATTGTCTGTGCAAAGGTTTGCTTGCCAATTTAATTTAACTTAATATAGTGTAGTAGGAATATCCCGATGGCAGAAAAACGAAGTGTCTGTTTTCTAAGCAAAGAAGTGAAAATATGTAGTGTTTTTTATATTTCCAACAACTATTATATATATTTGAAGAGATATTTTGAAATATTTGTAATTAATGATTTTTTAGTATATTCTGCTTTAAAGGGTTATGCGGGAGTTTCCTATTTTTCTTGAATTAAGATTTTGATAATACTTTGTAATACCAACAGCTTATGTCTTAACTGAGTGAAAATGTTTTAAGCATAAGGTCATCGGTCTGGTTTTGATTGTATAACACAATGTATATCATGTTATTTTGACTTCAATATAGGTTTTATAGTATTAAATTAAATTTACATAAACAGTAAGAAAAATCAATTAATTGCCATGTCTAAACGTTTGTATACACTAATATCTGTTTATTGAAAACAATGCAAACATTTAGCAATTTGATGAATTTGGGGGAAATTGTGATCTTTCTATATCAACAGCTGGAGTCAGGGAAGCGCCTTTTTACAAGTTTTTGACACATTTTTGAAAATAAACTAAAGATCTGGAATTAAGATTTCAGCAATTTTTTAATGTACACTGAACAACTTTTCTAATTGGTCGCTTAATATAAAGTGGAATAGTTTCCGTATAATTAAATTGATAAATCAAAAATGAGTCTGTTGGTTGCTACAATAATGGCACGAGTGAACGTTTCGAGGACACGCCTATCCAAAGCATTCGAATAACAAAGTCTTTGTATAGATAAGTTACTACATCTACCATATTGGAACGTGATCGACACATATTCTTACCCCTTGTCACCTACAGAGTGACCAAAGGTCATGATACTGTTATAGATTCACATGTTTGCATCTTTGTAAACGTTTTATGAACTTGTATTTTAAAAAGTTGACATAGTAGGAATATTCAACATTATTTTTTTTTACCTTTTTACCTTAGTTTATGTTTGTTTTATTCTCCAATAACTTTTAAGTGAAGTTTGCTCGGTAAAGCGTGTCAAGCCCTGTTACACCAGTGTAGCAGCCTTACAGGCTAAATCGCTCCCACAGCGCGCTCACACAGCGTCAAACTTGCAGAAGGCGAGGATACAAGCTGTGTAGTCGCCAGCAACGCTGTGTTCGCGTTGTGTCATGGCCTAAAGTGCTTTGTCTTAGCGAACATTTTGAACATGTTCAAAGACAACGCCGCGGCTTGGCGTTTGCACGGCGCCCTAAAGAGCGCGCCATGGAAGGCGGTGTTTCAACGCTGCATGGTCTTCTACAGCGCTATGAATGGATCGAGTGCACGCCGCGTGCTCGCTGTGGGAAGGCGGCATTTGCATAAAGTTTTGATCATATACAAGTTATCGTAAAAAGTATTATACTAAATTTCTATGCAAATGAACCATTGAGTTAAGTTGATATTAGATACAGTAAATTGTATTTGGAATGTTTTGTTTTGTTTACAATGAAATTATTTTATAACAGACGCTCGCTTTTTCACTAATTATGCTTACCAACCATTCATCTTTCTGTATTTTGTATTTAGAAGATGCAGATAATTCTTTGAACCTATTGTTTGTGGATATTGACATCGACTTGACTTTTCAAAATAACATATATTAACGATCTATTACACACCTTTTAATGACAAATCCCACACCCTTCTACCATCTCGGCAATTTATTGTATGTGGATATTGACCCAACTTTTGAATAATCGATAACTCATTTAACGTTCGTATTCGATAAAAATAATATATTCTTGGATAAAGGTCAGGTCGGAGTCAATATCCACATACAATACAAAACGCCATTGATTCAACAAGTGCATGCGTTTACGGCCGAGAAGGAAAGGCGTGGTAAATAGACGTGAAATAGATAACTAATAAATTCAAATTAAGAAGGCCAAGTCCGGGTTCGGCAAGCTATAGTCTATTGTTACAGGACAAAACCAATGAATTGCCAATATATATTAAAAACATTCCAACTTCAATCTCATATTCCTCTAGATATGTATGTTTAATATTCGACTATGCAATCCATGATGTTTACAAATCAGCATCGACTTTATTGCTCCTGAAGTCATTTGTAATGATGGTTTGAGTGATATCATAATCGTTAAACAGTCTGATTTAATTTATTGATGCATGTTCAATTGACTGTCACAAGGGTGCTTAGGGATTATATTTGTTATGCACATGGTGTTTTATAAAGGAATAAGAGAAGCAGTATTTTCGTTTATTTATATCAAATACACTAAAAACATTATATAGATAAAATAATATATATAGATATAATACCTTATTATGTAGCACATTAATATGTTAAGCACATAGAGCACAATATATACAAATAAAGCATTTAGACTAAAGTCCGATATTAAGTGTTCGTCCGTCATCGTTTACCTAGTACGTTGCCTAACATATGAACTGTGATTGAAAAGTGGTAACACATGTTAGTATCATTTTGTTGATAGTGTTTTTGTTGTGTTTGTAATTTCTATTTATCGCATTACACCATTGATTCTATTTGGCACGTTTCCCACCACCGACTGATTGATTTAGGTCGGTTTCGTACTTGCCTGGTAAAGTAAGGGTAGACAACATCGCTCCGTCGATGAGGTTGAATGTGCCAGAAACGAACGAAGACAGGTCGCTCAGCAGGTAGAGAACGGGCCACACCGACTCCATGAGCTCACACATACGACCACGCGGATTAATTTCTGCAACCATTTTGTCCAGATTAAACCCTTCATCTATACGAGATTCGAAGTACTCGGTGCGTACCCAGGTCGGGTTAACAGAGTTGACGCGAATATTGTGAACACCGAGTTCCGCCGCGAACTGCTTGGTGATCATGTCGACGGCTAATTTAGTGACGCAGTACGGAAGAATCCCGCGTAACGCCCTATGGCCAAGTGTACTGGAAAGGTTCACAATGGAACCTGGCTTGCCTGCTTTAACCATCGTTGATCCAACAATTTGGATTGTGTTTATCATTCCGTATATCTGAACGTCGACATATTCAGCAATTGACTCCCGTGGGTAGTCCAACGCGCTTTGTGTTATGAAATTGACCTTTCCAGCGTTGTTCACAAGTCCATCCAACGGCTCCAGATCTTTCAGTTTGTCTCGAATTTCATCCCAATTCCTCATGTCTGCCTGAATAGGCTTGATTCCAGGACATTGTTGAACTAAGCTATCCAATGGCTCTTTTGATCTATTCAGGGCATACACAATACTGCCCTGCTTTTTTAACGTTTCAGCGATTGCTCGTCCTATCCCCCGGCCCGCGCCCGTCACTAAAATTTTCTTTCCTGCAAGATTTAGAGACATGCTGATAATTAATACAAATTTCGCCTTTATCGTTAACCAAGAAGTATTCAAGACTTGTAAGCCTGCTAACGCTGTTGAACAGTCACTCGGTTGTGTGTAAATCTTAAATTCTCTCCACGGGTAGAATCATCAACTTAACAGTATTTTCCCAACGCTCTAGGCCACGCTTTTGATTTATTTATTCATCAAATTATGAAGCGATAATAATGATCGAAGGAAAATATAATTAAAATTAGAATCAAGCAATATATTTAAACGGCAAACTTGGTAACAGCCCAGATCAAGCAGCATTTAGTTGGTGCGGACACTTACACTTCTGAGCAATATTCCATAATTCGGTATTATTTTAAACCTGTATAAACATTTTGTTAGAAGTAAGGGTTGACATATCCCACCAATACACGCCAAAGGATTACAACGCTGAACGTATTAGTGGGTATATTGACAGTGTTACTCTTATAATCATCAACAAAGTACATATTATAATATGTACTTTTTCACGCTGACATTTACTTATTGTATGAATATTTGTTTTTGTGTATTTTAACAAGCTTTAAGTCTTTATTTATGTATTTGTATTAGTGATTATAATTCTAAATGCAAGATTGTGATATATGTTTTGATGAGCAGTTCACTTCATAAGTGGCTAGCCATACAGTTCACTTTGTAAATAGTTATTGAAAGCAGCCTCAATCGGAAGGTTCCATTCAACTCCTATATATTGAGTATTGTCCTTTTTTCTTTTTTCATCAACATTTTGATACACGGTGTGCAGAAGGTTTTTCAGATATATGAACTTAATACTATTTCATGTTTATCTATTAAACAAGATTATAAAAAACAAACTTTCTAGAAAAAGGCAAGGAGCAGTGTGTGTTGCAGCTTGTACATACAGTATGTCAAAAGGCATACGTTCTT
>Ga0224511_10001058_pt1 | contig 15633 bp, 8 predicted proteins | sample SF_May12_sed_USG_2_FD_169988 | JGI IMG/M metagenome (GOLD analysis project Ga0224511, IMG submission 169988) | Sediment microbial communities from San Francisco Bay, California, United States - SF_May12_sed_USGS_8_1 | ecosystem: Environmental > Aquatic > Marine > Sediment | place: USA...
CCAGTTTATAGTAAAATGTTTGACATATTACCCAATAATTATTATGTTAGCCTCACTACGTCCAGATGCTGGGGTGTTCACTTTGCGAGTCATACCTGCACATATATTTACTAATCCGCAGAGTTATTCGTGCGTAACTTTTAAGAATAAAGTGATATTCTTTCATTTGTAGCGTTAATGATGCATCATTTAATGTTAATGAAAAACGAATACAGCACGCAATCTGGTTTCAAGAGAAAGATATGTTGCAACTTTTTCAAGAACTACTTTTAAGTGTAAAAGTGTAAAATCGGAAAGAATGCTTTGCGATGCGGTTAGAAGTAAACAACAATGTTATCTTGTAAGTTGACTTGAGCATTTGCTTTGTGTACAAGATAAGACTTGCAAGGTTTTCCTGCCTATGTCTGTCATTACACAAGTAATAAATCTCCCTAAGTAGTATATTTGTAATGGATGCACAGATTTGCAGCTAGGCAGAAGTTTAAAAAACTTTTTTTTACTTAAATATATGCCATTTAGAGACGATCCACCACACCGCTTTCCACAGTTTTTGCTTTTTTGATTTTATAAACAAGATTGAAAAAAAAATTTCTATTCATATAAAAGGGAGGTAATAAGGTGTAAAATTGTTTCCCTTTAATTTAACTGAAGCGATATAAAGGTAACTTGCATTTTAAAAATAAATTTCTATGGTTGAAAAGTAAAATCATAATACAAATCACATTTAATGAGAAATATCTTATTGATATTTTGATAAAAAATACAAATGTGTAACCCTCGAAGTCCATTACAAGTATTCTACCTTAATGGAATTTGAAGACATCACTTACTTTCTAACAAAGTTGGCCAAAATAGCTGTTCACTGATCGTTGAAAATAATCATTGAAAGTTTTCTGTTATCTGTGTAAGATTTATGTACAAGTACTTAGCTTTGTGTTATTTTTTTCCTTTTCCAATCCTACGTCGTTTGTCTTGTTTACTATTCAAACAGACCTGAATAGTAACAACAAAATGAAATTGAAATTAAAGTGCACACTGAGTATTCTTGCCTCCAAAGCTACACCGATGATATTCCTATTTTTTAGCTCACCTGAGCACAAAGTGCTCAGCGTGAGCTATTGTGACCGGCCTTTGTCCGTCGTGCGTCGTCCGTCGTCCGTCAACTGTTTTACTTAAACATCTTCTCCTCTGAAACCGCTCATTGGATTTTAACCAATCTTCACAGGAATGATCCCTATGTGGTCCTCTACAAAAGTTGTTCAAGCCGTCCCAGTTGGTTGCATAAGTAGGTCACTGGGTCAAAAAAATGGTTTTCAAAATGCAATTTTCAAAAATCTTTTTGTCTTAAACTCCAAGGCCCAGAGCTTTCATATTTGGAATATAGCATCATCTAGAGGTTCTCTACCAAAGTTGTTCAAAGTATGGCCCATGGGGGTCAAAATTGACCCCGCCCCGGGCGTCACAATTTTACATAAAATAATATAAGGAAAAGTTCAAACGACATCTTCTCTTGAACCGCTAATGATAATTTGACCAAACTCAACAGGAATGGTCCCTGGGTGGTCTCCTTCCAAAATTGTTCAAATGGTTCTGATTGGTTGCATATGTAGGTCACGGGGTCAAACAATAGGTTTACAAAAGGCAATTTTCAAAAATCTTCTTGTCTGAGACTATAAGGCCCTGAGCTTTCATATTTGGTATATAACATTATCTAGAGGTCCTCTACCAATATTTGGTGGACTACATTAGTGGTCCTCTGTAAATGGCTCCACTGTGATCCTTGCCCTTTTTCTCAGGTGAGCGACCTACGGCCCTTTGGTCCCTCTTGTTTTCCTTTTTGTGTTTTCATTGTTGACGGTTGCCTCAGTTAAGGTCTTTTCATTGTGTACACACATGGCCTTACTGACCTGCGTATTTACACTCTAAGAATCATGGAATCGCACTTCTTTCAAGCTACTTTCACTATCCTCCATGTTCATGATAGATGATGATAAGAGAAACTGTTTGAACATTGAAATTTTCGACTTTTTTTTATTAAAATGTTTTTTTGCCTCAATTTAACAAATTTTATAAAAAGAAGACCAACATTTTAAAATGTATTATTCATTTACCTTAACGTTTTATACACGTAAACGATATATTAAAGACAATTTCCAAATTCGTCAATCCTACGCGGAACTGTATTCGCGGAAGCACAAATACCCCAAAAAGGGGGTAATCCTGCGATCTAGTATAGAGGTGATAATAACGTAGTGACGTCACCATCTATGTATAGAATGAAGGTTTTTTGTGATTTAGGCAAACATAAAGAAAAAACGTTTCTCAGATCGGTTTTCAAAGAACGGTTGTATGAGTAGCATTTATTTTCCCTTTTTGCGGGGCTTGTACAGACTTTTGAGTATTTTTTTGCATATGATTTATTTGTGAAAAGTACATGTAGGTAGATTCTAAACACTTTTTCTGGCATAGACTTGCTTTAACACAGTCTATAGTATATATATATATGTCCGCGAAGAGCTTTTTTAAAGGAATGAAATCTGAACGCGAATATATCAGCTAGCAGAGTCTATTAACACAACTTTTTTTTCAATTTTGACTGCCTACGCAGCTGAAATACTCCTGTAATTTACTTGTCGCTATTTAGGAAGTTAGTTCTTTTTTTATATTTAGTCAACAACTTTATTTTGTTTATTCTTCAAATTGGAAAATCAAAGTTTTCTGAATGGGAACGTTAACTGGCACCTTTTACTGCATCAATGCAGTTATTGATTGTTTTATGCAGCATCTGTGTATCTAGTTCATAAATTGTTTAAAGATTATTATTTTAATAATAGCCTGTGATTTTCGCATTAACATCATGACAGCAAAAGCATTCAAATATTATTGAAACGTAAAAAAATGCTTCTTAAAGTTAGCTTTGATACTAACGCTAACTCATAAGCGTCACATCAGCGTTAACTAACACTAACGTCGACGCAGCTTCCAACAACCCACTAACGTAGACAACCTTAGCAAGCGTTAACGCTGATGATTTTACGCTTACACGTAAGCGTTAACGTAAGTAACTTAACGATAGCTTTGAACAACCGGGCTATTATGTCACTTAACTGTGACGTCACGATGTTGTTGAATGAAATATCGCTACACTCTAGTTTTAATATAAAGAAATAATTAGCACTGTTTGCTTATGGTTGTAGGCACCATAATTGTACATGAAATAAAATATGCAAGAAAAGTATTTGCTGGTGTAGATCGGAAAATCCAAGGTTGTGACAGAAGCAAGAATTAATATATGCTCTTCGAACGCAAAAGCATTTACACTGTTGCATTTATTTTACGCATTTTTGATAGAAATGAATGTGTAACTTGATTATATATCAATTTAAACAGGAAGAAACTAACAAAGTAATCAACAAAAGACAGACGAAAGTTGACGTTGAGTGGGCTACACGAGAATGTAATCGACTGATGAACACAACATTGGTCAACATGTGTGACGAGATTCCGGGCTTCAACACTGTTTCCTTCAGAGCTGACTGCGTAGCTGATGCTTTGGTATGTGTGTCGAATTTACCTTATGAGAATTATATATAAAACATTTTGAAACACGCTGATGAATAGAAACTAGTATTTCTGTTCCTGGTAGGATACCGAATTTCGGTTCACGAGTAAAAAATGTCCTGAGTGGCAAAGCCATGAGTAAAATCTGTTTTGATAACAAGCGATCGAAACCTCCGTATAAGAGTTTATTCTCAATATTTGCGCTGAAAATTGGAATCAATCGATTAAAACAAACTCCTAAATAGTAAATATAAAAAGCTATGCCCGTAATGAGATAAATTGTAAAACAAAGAAAGAACACTACATTGTTAACAAATTGTAGTTTTTGAAGATTTTAATATTTGGTTTTAGTTTCATGTGTCTTGATAATGTCTGACTTACCAATTGTAGCTCTCATCATCACTTGATTTAACCGTAAACCATGTGGATGCAATAAGACAGAACTGCATTAAGCACGTTGAGTTTCACCAGCCAATTCCGGAAGAAGTGCTACAGGAAGCAAGAGCAGCCCTTCCTGCTGAGTGGTTCAACGAATCAACAACTGTTTCATCAGTTACCACTACTAATGCTCCTGATGAATTGGACGCAGTGTTTACAGACACCTTACGACGTCTTAAAGAAATCGACTGTCCCTTTAATTGCAATGAAAACGGTCAATGTCAAAACGGTATTACAATTTACTTCATTCTTTTAGCTCATTGTTAAAATCCAGGGACACATATAATGTGGCAACTTTTTTTCTGTTTGATTGAGAACTATATTTGATTCTATTAACCACAGTGGAGTTATCATTGTTGTAAAATTGACTTATAAAACACATCAAAGTTTCACTTGAGTAGTAGTAGTATTTTAACAGAAAGTAGAAAAATTAGACTGTGCGTTACAGTACTGTTCTAAAAAATACTTTTTAGTATTCTTACCGTCTAGACAAACAGTATTCTAAACAGTCTAAACGAACAGTAAAGTTATTGGTCATATTGCCCGACTTCTATACTAATCAGTGATTCCGCGTATTAATTATCTAAGTATAATATAATTTAGGTCAACATAGTTGTACTGACCGGAGACAAGTAACCGGAGTCCGATTTGTCCTTTTTTAGATTAGGGCGTGAAAATAAGTGTTAACAGTACACCACCACCACCAACAACAACAACAACTGTTACACATTATATCAAATAAACTTGTACAATATACGCGTTATTATCGACAATCCATTTTATAACAACAATTCCAGGGAGTTGTACATGCAATGAAAACTTTTACGGTGAAGATTGCGGATTTGACATTCGGATTCCCCCCTGGATCGATGGCATACCTGATTTTGGAATTTGCAACATAAAGGAAAGAGAGTGCGCAGTAACTTCAGTACTGGGATATGGATTTGTAAACACTCAATCATGCTTATGTCGACTTTTGCCTTTTCAGGTATATATTATTAGCTTACTGTCAAATACATATCGATAATACTAACATGTAGGGAATTTAGTTTATTTAACAACTTATACATCATAACTGCGTAATTGTTTTATTATTTTTGCCAGCTGTACATGTATGTTTTTCATTGACCACAAATTAATTTACTTTATATTAGGCAAATACAGGTTCTCCATGTTGGTTCTGCTGCCATACCATTTGCACTACATATGTGTATTCCTGCTTTTGTAGATAAATGACAAAAACGCAATCAAAATTGAAGAAGCACAAACTAATGTCGGAGAAGTAGAATCGGTGTCGGAAGTAAGGTGTAAGTTACCTCAAGGCAGAAATCGGCGTTCTGTTGATGATGATGTATCGGATACTTTTATAGCACGTGGCTTCCGCGTGTCAGTAAGCAATGATGGCATCACCTACAGCGAGGACGACGTGTTGGTGATTGTGGACTCCACGTGCGTCAGTTGTACAGTGGACGAATCTACAACAACGTGCGTTGTACAAGTATGTATCTTGTAATAGGTTTGTAACCAGCAAAGAAATTAATCAAATGTTTTTTAATATTCTACTACAAAATAAACATGCATAAGCGATGTATAATCTTTTTACAAACTAATTCGTTTTCCTTATATAACAGTACAATAAAAAACTTTCGTTTCAAAAGTATGGGATAAAAAAAGTGCACATCTTTGAGAACAATGGGCTTTATAGAAAAAACAATGGGCTTTTTAAAAACACAACTATCTTTTGGACACAGCTTCATACACGATTGATTTATTGAACTTTAATAGTACATGCATGCATTAAATCAATCACAATACATAAATCCTTAGTATTTGGACAGTAATTGACTCAATAACCCATACAGTTCTATTTATTTGATTTGTCTTAAGAATTTTGATAAATGCTCCTCAGACTCTGCTATGCTCCAGTGTGACTCGGGATTCGAACCCGGGACCTCAACAGAGCAATAAATTAAGTGCTTATATTGAAACGTTATGTATTTAAACGTATACAATTTAATACGATTCGGGTGTGACTTGGGCAACAAAGTTGTTCTATCGTTTATAATATACATGTAGCATTATGATGTTATGTGGCATAATTTGTGTTATTAAAACATCTTGTCGAAATAGACATAGCAATTTTAACTCCGAACAACTTTCGCTCCAAATGTATTTGTTCGTGTTTCAGTCCGGATTCTGTGTTTTCGAGGGTCTGTGCTACGTTCCGGGAGATAATCGAACCAATTTCTCGTGTCGAACTGACGCCAATGGTCAGACCACGTGGGACATCTTTGCGGGTATGTGATTGTTTAAATGTTTTAAGCAGATTTGAAAGCCTCCAGTAAATTATCATTTATTATCCTTAATTTCTGACTGTTAAACATATGGTCTCAAGTTCATAACAATGGTATCATTGTATGTTTTTCATATTGATATGTATATTTTGATCTTTATAAAATAATGATAGATAAAATATTACCTTGTGCATTTCATTCCTTTTATAAAAAGGAAGATTTCATAGCTGTTTTCACTCACAAACAAACACAAATTAAAAACGATCTCCTTAACGCTAATCTATTTTTGTTTCTTGGTCAACCAGTAAACGTTATCCTTTGGACTACTTTTCAACCTCCGTTTAGGCAATGTATTATACTGTGTTTCAAACAGTAACTAATGTAAGTTTACATTACATGTGTCAATTAGGGCTGTCATTGATTTGACCGATATTGATTTATCATTATTATATCGATATACATTTTAAAATATCGATTCATCGATACACATTTTAAAATATCGATATATCGGCATGAAAATTTCTCAAGAAAAATAATGTCGTTGTTTTCATAAAAATCACTGTTTTATAATCAACGGAGTGTCTAAAGACAAAAACTTTTGTAATTAGACCGTTTTAAGGCTTTTTTAAAACTAGATTTTAATTAAAATGTTGCTAAACAGTAATATACTATAATCATTCTTCACATACACATGACCTGATCCACATTCCTTTGCATTGTCTAATGAAAACGCAAAAACAGAATCATGTAAGTTACGGCATGTACCGGAGTTATATGCCTTAAATAGCAATATTGTCTGATACCTTTAATTATTATTCTGTTTGCGTTCACTAAAAAGTGCAAGTATATATGGCTAAATTGAGAACACTCAGTAAATGTAATTAAATCATTTAAGATGTTATGTCTACATCCTCATCAACTTATAATCCGTCACGAATTTTGCTGTATTTTAAATACTCGTATACTAAATAATATAGAATTGCAAAAAGAATGACAACTTTTAAAGACAAATATTGTCTTTAGTCTAACAAGTAAATACAAAACAAAAACAACACAAAGAGACAAATTTAAGCTATTTAACCGTTTCTAAAATCGCATGAACATAAACAATAACAGTCTTATTTGCAGGCAACCATTCAATAAAGTTGTTTTATCGCTGATATTGTAAAATGTATAAATAAATATATGTGAAAAATTATCATATTTAGAGGATTATTATGGTAAGAATGTAAACATATCTGGTCTCAAGATATATTTAAATACCAAGTTATATGAAAAAATTGAAAACACAAGTTTAAACATTTAATGTGATAGTAACATCCATTTTTCAAGCTTTTAACTGAAATGATGTAAATAAAAAGTATAGCTATGAAGAAACATATGCATAAATATACATACTGTTTACATTGTAATGTGCAGTCAAAGCTGTTTTAAAAATTCAATTTGAAGCTATTTTTCATCGATATGTCGATATATCAATATATCGTCGATATTTTTCTTTCGATATATCGATATCATCGATACGCTAAATGGCGTATTAATGACAACACTAGTGTCAATGACAAAATGCATTTATGCATTAAATACATTGTTTTTAATGAAAATAGCATTTTAACATTTTAGTACATTGTACAGAAGCACACAAGTTGATAATTCGCTGTACCGATAGCGCTATGTAGGCAGATCTAGCACATCTTTATAACACATAACCAGTGCAGACTTATCGCAAAACTTGTTCTATAATTTTACAGCACATTTACATTTAAAAACGATTTGCTATGAACATTTTGAATGGTAAGGAAATTGGAGTTTGATCTCTGGATTAAAATCGGGAAAATGCGATTGAAACCCCGGAAAATCTAACAACACTTATCTAATTCATGTTAGAATATACAGATCAAGAAGACCACAACCGACCGACGCCCTATGTCCAGTGGTGGATGATAGTCGCTCCACTCGGTGCCCTGACTGCTATTGTTGTTGTCATTGGGATTGGCTGCTGCTTATGCAAATCGTCAGTACTATCTATTCTATGGACATTATTATGTACACACACACACACACACACACACACACACCAAGAATTTTATTACAATGATATTGCTACTGGATTTTAAACAAACTAAAATTATACCAATAAATCGACAAGTATATCTTTACTAAGTAAATCACTTGTATAAAAGCATTGTAACTACACGTATACTCAATGTTCAACATGTAGCAATGTCTAATATGTATTATAAATTAACAAAAAAACGTTGTCATACAAAACTTTTGTGTGCAGGAAAAGACAATAGACGTGAACCATCGCCATATGAACTTGCCGTAGGAGAGTCTACACCTCCATAAAGTTATCAGAAGGTAGTGAGCATGTCTACTCGACCTCAGATGCCCACGTCATCACTTGTTCAGCGACCCACCAGACCGATCTGGCAACGACAACGCAAACATGAAGTTTCAAATCAAACCAACGGTGTACCATACCCATGTGATGATGTGAATCACATTCAAGACTTAGATTAATGATCGGTAGTTTGCGGATATGAACCTTTTCTTGTAGATTATTGGCAGACAGACACCATATTCCAGATATTTTACTTAACGCACATTACATCTTTAATTTACGATTCATTGATTCATGATGTACATAGTTAATTAACTACAGAAAAATGATGACATAGTGTGTTTGACATGCATGATTGGTTTTGAGTGCTTGAAAAAGGTGTTTTGCAAACCTGACAAAGTACATTGCTAACATACTTATGCAACCAAAATCAGTATTTTAAAAGGAAAGACCGTTATTATCAACATTTAATTTTCAGTTCACTACATTGACCTAGTTAAGGTAGACTATATAACCAAATGATTGTATTAATTTTTTATTAATGTCATAACATTCGTAGCAAAACACTGAATTCAAAGACACATATTTTTGTATAAGCATCTGTCCAAGTCTGCCATTTTTGATCCAATTGTCTATTTTGACGATATTAAAAATTTGGTTGGTTTCATTTGAAATGATTATTTTCTAGATTACATCTGAATGTTTAAAGTAAATATTTTCCTTTTTTTATGTAAATTTCACATTAATTGTACTTTTTTACTTTTGCATGTTTTAATAATATAATCAAAATATTCTGTAATGACAATATATGTTTATATTATTCTTAAACAGTTTTGAGATTTGCGCATTTTAAAAAGTTTTTGTAGGGAGATGATCTGTTTATACATACAATGTACCGCATGCTGTAAATATGTGCTTCAACAAATGAATTCATTATTTGATGAATACCATAACCTTCATTTTCATTTATTATCTACCCTTTTACCTTAATAAATAATCTGCTAGATCTATATAAAACATTTAAAAAAGCGTTTCCGTCTAGAAATTGTGTTAACAATTTTATGTTTGTTATTATGAAAATAAACTTGATTTCTCGGAATAACACCGCACCAGCATACAATTACAGAGTCACAAAAATGTATTTGAATTAATATATATTAGTTTATTTGTTGGTTAAAATGCACATTACACGTTTATATTGGAAGTTTCTTAGTGTTGTATCAATTGTAGTTTCATATATGCTTTTGTAGATATTTTGGCAATCATCAGGTTCAATGATTTCATTTCGAAATATAATATATTATATGCTCCCATTTTATTTCTGATGCAGGTTTTTCTGGTTATTCTTCAAGTTTGTTGTTCATAAAAGCGTTTACTTTATTGGTAGTTTGTATCTTTGTTGAAAATATTTGTGGTTGTATTAAGTTTATACCGTTTTCAGTTAATTCTGTTTTCGTTTTGTTAGGAATTGAACTTATGATTTAATAATATTTTGAAATACTCAGTTTATTGATATCGTATAAATCTGAAAAAAAAAAGTTAAAATCGTAAATTAATCGTGTTCAGTAGTCAATAAAATGTTCAAGATACAGTATAGTTACCTTTTGCATGCCTGTTATTGTAGAAATACGTCTTGCCGTTCTGTGTAATATTTTTATTATTCCATGTTATTGTTTTTGCAATAAGTTTTGTTTTCTTAGTATGAAAACTTTCTTGAACATTTATCCATGCTAAAAGTATGTTTTTTAATAATACATCTTCATCAGATATTACTTTTATTAATTATTCATTCAACTCACAATCTAATATTATTTTGTTACCATAATTTTATTTTTTAATTTAAACTTTCCATTGACCATTGTTTGCTTTATCTTGATATCCTTTTCCCAGTTGGCTTTAGTTGCTTGTAAAAGCATTTTTCAGTTTGTAAGTTTCAATCCACCAAGTTCATAGTGTTCATACAATAGAACGTTTTATTTTACCTGGCTTTCCATTCCAAAAAAAATAAATGAAAATGTCTTTTTGTACTTCTTCAATCAATTTCATGTTAGGGTTATTGAGAACAGTTATGCAAAAGATGGTTTTATGAATAAAAACAAGATTAGAATGGTTTGTCAAAAGGTTGTCACTTCATTATCAAACATCCACCTGTTAAAAGTAAATATAATATATATGACAAGTTATCTTTTTCATATGTATGCATCCAGGCTTTATGTATATCCTGTGTTTTGTAAGCTTCTCAAAATAAAGTGTGTCAAACGCTGCTGCTTTATTGTCCTTTTTAAGATAAAATGTTTGTACCTTTTGGCCAGAATAGTTTACTTCTTATATTTGAATAATATTTAAGCAGTGAAACATACTCCCGTAAATATGTATAATACCAAACGTTGTTATCAATGCATGTTAAAATATAACAGAAACAATGAATTCGTTGAAATTGTGTGACCCGCAAATTCGGCTGTGTTTATTTATTCTTCGTCCACTTGCGTTTATTAACTTATCGACCATTTGCGTTGAAACAGAGACAGCAAGCGATCATTGTGTACTCACCGGTCTTACTGAACTGTGTAGGTCTAAAATAGCCTTTGTGGAATTTTTGTATCCTCAGAATAAAAAGATAATAGGGGAATAATTTCCAGGAGCTGTAAACACTAACTTTTTCCAGAATTTTATTTAGTTATTAGTTTGTGTTGAAAGATCATGAAATGAATTAAAGTTTAGGCAGAAAAACATTTTGATTTCTTAGAGAGTACTTAGTAACACTTGGGTGGGGAATGTAAACATCCGGTCCAAGAAAATGTTTAAAAAAGTAGCCGAAAACAGTGTATTTTGTTATCTATTGAGTTCTTTTTTGCACGACACGCAACCTATCATTTTAATTGTATAAATCAACTCGCATTGGAATGATCTTTAGAAAAAGGTATGTGGGGATCTGTGAGCGGCGGATTTTAAAATATTTTTCGTTGAAGTTGACTAAGTTACTATACGGTATATAGCCCAGATCATTGGTGGTTTACAGCGATAATTTCACTATCCTCCACGTCCATGATGGATGATGAAAAGAGAAAGTGAAAGTAGAATTTTCGACTTGTTTTATTAAAATATTTTGCCTCAATTGAACAAATATAATTAAATAGACATACATTTTAAAATGTATGTTTTATTTACTTTTAAGTTTTATACACGTAAACGATATATTAAAGGCATTTTTCCAAATTCTTTAATCCTACGCGGAACTATATTTGCGGAAGCACAATTCCCCTATATCGGGAGTAATCCTGTGGCCTAGTATAGAGGTGATAATAATGTAGTGACGTCCCCATCTATGTATAGAAGGAGCACGCGATATAGCAAGCGTACAATAACCCCGACTTGACCTTTATGCAAGAATATATTATCTATCGAATACGAACGCAAAATTAGTTATCGATAATGCAATCGCTGACAATCGACAAAGATCGCGCATGTTTGTTGAACAATCATAATGTTTATGTATTCAATACAAGAATGTGGCTTAACAGTTCCGGCGTGGCCGAGGGGTTACCTTGCAATGGACCGTTCCGCAAATGTCAATCATTATCATTTATAACAGTACATGGTCAATTTTAATCCAATAGATTAGGATTAAATTGTCAGGTGACAATCTGACCTAGAAAACACAAAAGAAAGACCCCTTCACAAGCCTTCACAAGATCAAAGCAAATCTACCGCATTGGGCGGAGTTTGAAATTTTGCGGAACGGTGCATGCCTGTGATCGAAAAGTCACGGGTTCGAGTCTCAACAGAGAAGTTTTTTTTCAATTATTGGAATACTCAAGTCGACCTTGGATCGAGTGGCAAAGCATGACATTGAGTCTCTCGTGTAATCTCGTAAAACTCGTGAATTCAAAGTAGACTTTTAACATGTATGTGTAAACTTAATGTACTGTTTTGGTTCTGTGCGCACTGTTTTAGTTCCGCTGTATCATTGAATAAAATGTACATAAAACTAAAAAGCTAGTAAATGAACGATTAAATAAAAAGTAAAAAAACAATAAACAAAACAAAAAAAAACAGTTACAAAAAGCACTAAAAATAGCAATAAGAACCAGCATAATTTATTTACCGGTAATGTTAAAACAAACTCCCTGCTTTACCGATTAGGCTAACAAACAGCACATCTATCTGTCGTATAAATTAAGTACTCGTAGATAATTCTTAAGCTTTGAACCTACAAAGCACGATTGATTTTCATTTTCATGCGTAAATTGCGGAGGTGGAAGGAAGTCGTGGTATTGATCGTATATAGGTATGAGCTAGATCGTTAATAGATGCTAATTTTAAAGGTTAAGTCGGGGTTATTGTACGCATGCTATATACTGTCAGTTGACTCTTTGGTGCAGAGATAACGCATCCGCCCGAGGTGCGAGAGGTCCCGGGTTTACTTCCAGGATCTGGCAAGGATTGTTATGTTGTGATTTTGTGTTTTGGTGTTGTTGTGGTTTTACTGTTTTGTACAAATCACATTATTTGTCACGAAACTTCGTTATTCTTTTTTTGCAATGTTAATAAATGAAGTGTATTTATTTTTTGACCGAAAAGAGTTGTTGAGAATGTATTCCTGTTTCAATTCTTAATATGTTGCCCCATTAAAGTGTGCTCCGATTTGATCTGCTAAATTACGATATTTTGTGACGCTCCAAACACCATCGCAATGCACGCGTTATTTAATAGAGCTAATACTAGCTATACCAATCCAATACGAGTTGTGCCGCCGGTTTACGCATGAATATTCAAGCACATCGAAATTCAACCTTAGAAGTGCTGATTTTAGGTGCGCTTTTTTACAGTTGATTACGCTGTTAAAACTTTAAAAATATTTTTCCTGTTGGCTAGAGCAAAGGTCAAAGTACATGTGCATCCCAGAATTTCATAAAAACGCTGATATTTTGCCAAAGAACTTCTTGGTTGAAAATTAAAAGTAAGTAAACTTTATCGAGCACAGACGAGTACACTAATACCAGTGATGTTTTTTTGGTTAGTTCACGTGTGTTGAGCCCAAAAATGATGTCATTTTACACGTACAGCCCCGTATTCTATCCGTAAAATAACATTAAACATCAAACTGAACTCCAGAATCGCAAATTAATATTAAGTAAGTAGATTAAATGAACAAGCACAGAGTTCCGTGTTTAAGAACGCGATAGGCGAGTGGATATATATTTGTTTTGTTTCGGTCGCGACAACTTGGGTTCGATACCAGGTTTCGCCGAATATTTTCCAGGTTATAATTTGTTTTTGTAGGCATCTTGTGTCTTAATTATAAATAATGTATAATTGTGTAGTTGTTTAAAGAGGCAATCTCACAAAATACACGATAACGATTATAAACACGAACAGAACCTGTTGTTTTCATAGTTCAAATATTTGATTTTTGTGTAATCAAAATTTTGTTTCAAATATTTACTTGGTTGTATTTGCTAAATATTGATCAGTTTTGCTACACTTTTTATTATACACATATGAAATATTAATTATTAATAACGTGAACCCATAGCGCCAGTCTCTATGGATCGTTTGAATACAATATGCTTGTTTTTATGAGTCAATTAAGGTTTGTTTTACATATAGAATTCTGTTTTGTCTCTTAGACAATTTAGTTGCTCATATTTAAATGATTAATACTTTAAATCAACTGATTATTGTTCTATAAAATGATGTGTTTTATTGAATTCAAATGTCATTGAACGAAATTATAGAAGAAAAGCTGCTTAGTTTGCATTTTTCGATGAGAACTCAAAAGAGGTTGACATTTTGATCATTTTCAAAACATTGAAATTTTCAGTTGTTGAGGGTGTGCATGTTTCAAAAATAAAGATTTCCTACCGGAGTAACGTTTTACATTTTATTTAAGAATCATATTTAATATTACTAAAAACCGAAATGTAAGAAAGAGCTGTTTAAAAATAGCTTGGCCTAGCTACTAAGAAGTAAGAAATGTGCCGCCTTGTCTCATTGATCTAATCATTTGCAAAGAATAAGTTTCATTATCACACCTCCAACAAGTTTTCAGCCTTCCCATTGGTTAAAATGACGTCACGTGACTGCCCAATATTTTACTATATTGGGTCAGCTACAAAAAATATTGTGTTAGTAAAATTCAAAATGGCTTCCTACATAAATATAAAAAAGTTAATTTTCATAGACTTTCTTTACACAAAGTCTGCTATTTTCCTGTTATAATGACCTTTAAAGGGAATTATTACATACCTTACTATAAATAGTAACAAATTTACGTTGAATAAATTGATCTAATTCTTCTAATAAATAACTATTATTTCGAAGAATTACCAATCAAATACATGCATAAAACATTTACTGTAATGATACTTTATTACATACCTTACTATAAATAGTAACAAATTTACGTTGAATAAAAACGAATACGGGTTTTCAAATGCCGGGCATATTAAAATGGTGTGCCAAATACAGGGTTTCTACTTCCGGGAGGGAAGCCCTCAGGCCAATACTGCCGAAGGTGTGCCAAAACGGGCCCTTGGCATACCATAGCCGTGTTATAACCTATAAATAATATTGTTTAGATAAAAATCAATAAATAAAGTGTGGTGTTTAACCGTATTGACTGTCTAGTGAGGCAGAGTTTTTTTGACAGTCAAGAATATGTAAACAAACGAAAATGCAGAAGACACAAAGTTAATTTTGATTTATTGAATAAATCCGTAGTGTTTTTAAAATTGAATTTGGTAAATGTAATTAGGGTCTATTGCTCAATATGTGTGCAATGTACTGCATTTGCTATTTAAATCTCCAATCGTTCTTTTGACTACGGAAGATTCTGCTGAGAACTGTTTCAAACTTTCATTGTTTACAGTAGTCTCAGAACTGATACCCAAATTACGTTTTCATTACATTTCACTCCATTGGGTATCAGATTATCTTCCTTGGTCGCTCAACCAGGAGCGTTTCTAGTTTTAGAAACGATCATTCTCGGATATT
>Ga0224511_10001059_pt1 | contig 15628 bp, 12 predicted proteins | sample SF_May12_sed_USG_2_FD_169988 | JGI IMG/M metagenome (GOLD analysis project Ga0224511, IMG submission 169988) | Sediment microbial communities from San Francisco Bay, California, United States - SF_May12_sed_USGS_8_1 | ecosystem: Environmental > Aquatic > Marine > Sediment | place: USA...
ATCCTGCTGGTATAGGTGCTGATTGGGCTGTGGATTTTATAAAGTCATATCGTAATTTAATGGTTGGTAACGTAACGCGGGGAGAAAGGATATATATTTCTCGAAAGCCAGGGTTCCCAAGAACGGTTGTAAATAATAATGAAGTTACAAGATTTCTTGTTTCAAAAGGATTTACTGTGATAGATCCTGGTGAATTTGATGCCGCTGATCAAGTGTCTATTTTTAAAGACTGTAAGTTATTGGTTGGTGTGCATGGTGCTGGGTTAACTAATCTGGCCTTTATGGAGAGAGGGGCAGTAATAGAGCTATTGCCGCCTTTGTGTGCTACCACCTCTTATTTCATTCCGGCTAATGTTCTTGGCCATTATTACACAAGTATAATTTGTGATGATCCTGAGCTAAAGGGCTTTTCTTTAGATTATCAAACATGGGAGCACGATGTAGTTTATAATCGGCGTAATATTTATGTAAATATTGATACACTTGATAAGGTTATTAGCCAGTTAATATAGTGGATGCTTGTATTAGGTATTATCACTTTGTGCCTGAAATTGTCCGATTTTAGGTGATTTGTTAGCTTGTGCTTAATATCTACTTTTTATTTTTTAGAATTTCTTCATATATACTGAGCGCTGCATCTGGGTTGCCCTAGGTGCTACTGACTCCTTTGTCTATCAGTACGGCACGATCACATAGTCGGGCAATCTTTTGATGTGAGTGTGTAACCACTGCCACTGGTTTGTTGTGACTGGGTTTTGCCGCCATGGTGAGTTCTGCTTTCTGTTTGAAATTCTGGTCGCAGACATCGAGAGCTGGAATTCCATCTTGCTCACATCAGATGAATATATTCTTATTACTTTACAAAAAAATAGTTGAGATTGTCTGTGTGGCTTATAAGTAATAAGTGGTGACAAAAATCAGAAATTAACAACATGCTTTATATACACTTTTTAAGAATTATTAATGTCCAAAAATTTCCGACTGTTTTTATGAATCTGGCCTAGATAGAAAGGGTTATAGTTTTGTGGGGATGGCTTCTTAAATTCGACACCTCGTAATTTTTTGTATTCTTCCGCATAGTCGTTCCAAGGGTGCTTATCGGGAGTAACATTTGTGGCAACACCACCATGAAATTGATGAAAGCTTGCTTCGCCGAGTAATTTAACTGGTGTTAAGTCTGGGAGGTGTATCGCCTTTGAAAAAACATCTAAGTTTACCAAGCCGCCACCAGCGGTAATGAATTTCTCGTCAAAACCACCGATTTCTAATAACTTTTTTCTAGGTAGTGAAAAACAGTTGGATTCAGCTATAGGGTTTAAAAAGCCGTCTTCTGAAGAACCGGCTAGACAAGAAATGTCAAATAGTTTGTAGCCGTCATTTTTCCAATCTACAGTAGTTAATAAATTATCCTCTACTTTTTGATTATAGCCATTTAATATGGCTTGCCCTTGTGGTTGGTTACCCAAATGCATGCCAATTGTGTATATAAAAGGTTGCTTGAATGATTTTTTGGCTATAAGCATCTTTGATAGTACACCTGGAGATAGTATTCGAGCACCATCAATCATGCAAACAACAGTATTGGCATTAGCCATCGCAATTCCAGTATTCATTGCTTCGCAAGGTGTTGGCCATTTAGATCGTACAAATTTATATCTAAAATTACTCTGAATTGAGCATACCTGTCTAGAGTCAAGTGGTTCAGTTGACCCACTATCAAGAACGATAACTTCGTAATCACTCTTTCTAATGCCGGTTTGGTAATCAGTTGTGAGTGAAAAAAGTGTTCGTGCGGCTTCTCTCCTCATATTAAAGAATGCGATGACAATCGAAAGTTTTGGTGTGTTTTTAGAGTTGAAAAAGTTCATGTTAGGTTAATGATTTTGGCATATAGGTCACTGATTTTATTTGGCAATGTATAGGTGTGATGTGAGTCTATCAAATTATTTCGTAGGCTTTGGTCAAAAAACTCAGATGCTGAGTGACTCATTTCAGTATCGAGCCCTAATATAGTAAGTTTGCTGGTGGTGTCAGTAAGGTAATCTTTGGGGGGTAAGTCAAAATTAACGATAGGAAAGCAATGCTTTTTTGCTAAGTCTAAAAGTTGTTGGTTATAATATAACCACAATGATAAGCCTTTTTCTATCGATATATTATTAGGGTCACGTTTATTCAAGGAATGCGCAACCATGGCAGGGTGTCGAACAGTTCCTATAAATTGTGGTTTGATTGACTCGCTCCAGAAAGGTAAAGTCAATAATGTTCGTGGGTCTTTAAATCCCCAATGTGAGCTATTTGTAGAAGTTAGATTATCGATGATTTCGTCTCTTTCTATGCATTGCTCTTTGGTCCAGCTCGTTGCTAGCACCGGCATATCCCAACTTCCTCCGTTAGTTGCGAGTACATCATTGTTAAGGGACATTATTCTTGCATTTTCCCTGTTACCCTTCTTATTAAAAGGATTCTCGGTAAAAACATCTCCAAGTTCTACACCAAAACGTTGAGTAATACCCGTGAGGCAACTAGTCCCACTGCGATGCATTCCAAGAATAATGATACAAGACATGTGAAAATTTTATCTCTTAATATAGTGTTGTTTTACAAGCATGATAAAAAATCTTTAAGGTGCATGCAATTGTTTGGCAAAGTTAACTGTTTTTTTCTAATCTTTTTTCATAGGTCGCAAGGACTTCTTGCGGGGTGCCTGAAGCAAAACTAATCCCATCATCTATTAATATTGCGCGATCACATAGTCGTGCAATCTGCTGGTGTGAGTGTGTAATAAGTACTACGGTTTGTTGTGACTGGGTTTTTGCCACCATGGTAAGTTCGGCTTTCTGTTTGAAATGCTGGTCGCCGACACCGAGAACCTCGTCTACCAGCAGCACATCCGGACAGATAATAGTGGTGATGGAGAACCCGAGCCTGGCTCGCATACCGGTTGAATAGGATCTGATCGGCTCATAAAAGAAGTCGCCCAGCTCAGAATAATCATGGATCTCATCAATTCTTGATTCAACTTCCCTGCGAGAATAACCCTGTAGCATACCGCTGAGTATGGCGTTGTCTCTTCCGTTGAGGTTAAGGTCAAAACCTGTTTGTAATGCCAGCAGTGAGACTGATGCACCAGAGTTGATCAGCTTGCCGCTATCGGGTTTGATTATTCCTGAGATAACTCTTAATAATGTTGATTTGCCGGCGCCATTTTTACCCAGTATGCCTAAGGTTTCCCCGGGGAAAATATCAAAGGAGACGGATTTTAGTGCATCGAAATAGCTTTTCCGGCTAAATATGCTGCCGCTTCGCTTGTAACGGATTCCTACTTCTTGTAATGAGATGACTGGTTTCATTACTACTCCAGTACAACTCTTGGATAGACGTAACGCAGGCGCTGGAAGATAAAGACCAGTAGTATACATGCCATAGCGCTGCCGATTCCCCAGAGAGATAATGTGATCATGTCTGGTGTCGTATTCTCCATGAAGATCTCACGATAGCACTTGAGCAAAAATGCCATCGGGTTCAGTAAAAAAAATTCTTGCCAGTCTGGTGAAATCCTCCTGTAGTCATAGAAGATACCGGATAAAAACATGAGGAAGGTTAGACCTGTTGGTACCAGATAACTTAAGTCTCGGATAAAAGGAATTAAGGCAGCTACGGCACAGGCAAAGGCGATTATTATCAGCGCCTGTACCAGTATTACGGGGATAAGTGACCACCAGTTAGCGTTGGGACTGTAACCTTGTAGCCAGACGAAACTAATTAATAGCAGGAATACAGGTATCTGCTTGATGCTGAATTGCAGGATACTGACTAGCGGAAATGTGATTGGGCGTAGACCAACTTGAAGCATAAGGTTCTGACCCGCGATAATGCTATTGCTGCTGCCACCAACAACTTTCATAAACCACATCCATGGTATCAAACCGGTTAGTAGGAATACCGTAAAATTTTCTCCACCACGCTTTAATAGTAAGGCAAACACGACATAATAAACCACCATATGCAGTAGTGGCTCCAGTACCCACCAGCCGTAACTGAGATAGTTACGGTGTGTCTCCGAGCGTAGGTTTAACCTGGCATTGACCCATATCAGCTCAAGAAATTGTGCAAGGTTATTCTGCTTGTTTTTTCTTTGCGTGTTGTTGGTTGGCGATTTATCAAAGACATCTTCGCCATATTGATGGGCTAAGGTTAACTGGCGTGCAAGTTTAGGCTGATTCAGTTGTCGGGCTGCTTCTGCGGCACGGTGATAACCGGCAGGTTTTTTTGGGAATTTTGAGCGAACATTTTTCCAGCGTTCAAGCGCAAGCTCCCACTGTCCAGATTGCATAGCCAGTTCAGCATACTGTAGGTATGGTGCAAGTTGTTCAGGTGCGCATTGGCGTGCTTTTGTATTATATTCCAGTGCTAATTCTGGCTTATTATTATGGATAGCAAATTCAGATGATTTTAGCCAGATGCTCATGTTTTCAGGAAAGTCATAACGAGCATCTATTAGTATGGAATCTGCAGTATCCCACTCCCCTTTACGCATAGCGAGCTCTGCTGCCAGGCTCGGTGTGCCTGGATTGCTGGAAAAGTGTTGTTGGGAATATTGTAATAATTCACCAGCTTGCGGTAAGTCTCCTAACTCGATACTGGCTTTAGCACCCTGAAGCCAGGTATCTGGGTGTTCCGGGTAAGCTTTCCGCAATATCGCCCAGCGCCTTGATGCTTCCTCCCAATGTTGTTGTTTTTCGGATTGGCGAGGCCATTCGAATGCCTGTTCAGGCGGGAGTAGTTCGTTGTTATCTTCTGAAGTCAATGTAGATATAGGAGATTATTTAAATTGGCAGAACGAATATGGCAATAAAATCTTGATTGGTTAATAGTTATGTGGATATTACAGTAAAATCGCGAGTTTGTTTATACGTGGTACGAATGTTGAGTTTGTAATCAAGTTTGTATGATTGGTGGGAGGGAGTTTTTTTAACTAAAAAGTTATTAAGACGCACACTTATGATATTCTGTTCAGACTATAAAAGCGTATGGAAATCGATTGTGTATTGTTTGATGTGTAAGATGCGGGTCGGTTCGGCTCGTTCAGCTATTTTTTAGGGTTATTTATTTTGTCTATTATCATCCGGCTGCTGAGTATCGTTCGTAAGTTTTTTCCGATTAAACTGGCGAACGATATTCGAGCTTTAGAAGATGATAGCCTGACCGTGCACACGCTACGCAGTTTTGATGAGTATGTCTTGCACAGGAATTCTCTGCCTGAATATGAAGGTTGTAAAGATTTACATGGTGCAGAGCGAAAAATACAGCAGAACTTGCCATTTTTTTTTATACGAGGTGAGTGTTCGGTCTGTTCATCTGAAAAAAAATTATATACCGATTTTCGCTACGGCAAATTGGTCGATGGTATTAGAGTACCTAACTGGCGTGAACGATTGATCTGTCTTCGTTGTCTGCTAAAGAACCGTCAGCGGGCATCATATCATCTGTTTTTGCGCTTGTGCCGGCCTGATGAGCATTTTGCAATCTATATAACAGAACAGTATGGCCCATACTTCCGCATGTTGAAATCGCGTTTTCCTGCTACGACAGGAAGTGAATACTTTGGTGATTCGATTGCCTTTGGTCAAATTGACAGAAAGGGAAGGAGAAATGAGGATCTATGTGCGCTTTCATTTGAAGATGCCAGTTTTGAAGTAGTATTAACCTATGATGTTCTGGAACATATACCAAACTATAAAGAGGCCCTCTCTGAGATCTGTCGGATTTTGAAACCTGGCGGAAATCTGATGATATCGGTTCCTTTTAACCAGTCTTCAGCCGATAATATCGTTCGAGCAAGATTGAATGCTGATGGTACGGTAGAGCATCTTTTGGAGCCAGAGTACCATGGTAACCCGATAAAAAATGATGGTTGCCTGTGCTTCTATCATTTTGGCTGGGAACTGCTTGACGATTTACGCTTCGCTGGATTCGATGATGCTGGTTTAATGTTTTACTGGTCAAAGAAATACGGTTATCTGGGTGGTGAGCAGATTATGATCTTTGCTAAAAAATCAAAATGAAATCATATGCTTAAAGGTTTGTGTGTCAATAATAGGGTATTCAATTGAGCAAATTATCTATTTTTTCTATTTATGTTTCGCACGCTAGCGACAAGCTCATAAAAAAATTTAGTGACCGTCATAAAAATGAGTTGGGCGATAAAGTCTACTTGATAAATTCGAGTTTAATAGATATCAAGCAGGCTTTATTTCCGGATTTCGAAGTAATCAACCTAGGTGAAAACATCGGTTTCGCAGCTGCAAATAATGTAGGTATAAGTTCTGGTTTGAAACAGGAGCCAGATTTTTTCCTCATCATAAATCCTGATGTACTGTTGCCTGATGGCTGGTTAATTTCAATAAAAACTTATTTGCTGGATGAGCAGTATAAGGATGTCGGTATATTTACTGTGCCGCTTCTGGGATATGACATTGCCGGTGATAAGCCTAGTGGCTTGATAGATAGTTTGGGAATCGAACACACGTGGTATGGAAGGTGGTTTGATGTCTTTCAGGGTAGAGATAAAGATGTGTTGAGTGATGATGATCAGCCTTATGAAGTAGTATCTGCCTGTGGGGCACTGATGCTGATCCGTCGGTCTGTGATTTCTGAATTACTGGCAGATGATGCTTATGTTTTCAATGAATCGTATTTTATGTATAAAGAAGATATAGAGTTGTCTATCAGAGTCAGAGCCTTGGGCAAGAAGATAATGATGGTACCAGCGCCAAAGGCTTTTCATTGCCGAGGCTGGGCCAAAGATAGGTGTGCTTCACCCTATTGGGCTAGAAAGTTGTCTGCCTGTAATGAATTAAAGATGCATTTAAAGTTTTTTTGGAGATTTGTACCTTATTCTGTAGTTAAGAATGTTTATGTTAGGTATTTTGAGCCGCTAATTTTAAGGTGGATAAGTTAAAATAATGTTTTTATTTATATGTCTTAATTTATTACATGAATGTTATTACGCTTAATGATATAGGTTTTGAGGAGGAGTGTGCACGGCTTTCCACTAAAGTACCAGATGTAGGTGATTTAGCTTTGTTGATTGGTGTTAGAAATGGTGGGGTAAGAGTGGCACAAATAGTCTTTGAGAATCTTGTTTGTGAGAATAAGAACCTGAAATATTATGAGGTTGGCGCGTCAAGGTATGCGACAGAATCAAAAAACTCCAATAGTGTAAAGTTACTATTTAATTGTCTACCTTATTTTTTATTGGATTTGTTCCGAGTTTTTGAACGTTATATTGTAAGTTTTAGGATGCTTTTTGTTAGTGCTCCTGATAGGTCTCTTTATCTAGATGATGAGTTGCTGGATTTTCTTACTAACCTTGGTGAAACTAAGTTGCTTATTATTGATGATGCCATAGATTCAGGTGCAACATTGAAAGTTTTATTAGATAAGCTACATTCAATTAATCCAAAGCTTGAATGTAAAGTTGCCGTATTAGTTGTTACACAGAATAATCCCCTAGTTTTTCCTGATGTTTGTTTGTATCAAAATGTTTTATTGCGTTTTCCCTGGTCCAGTGATTACAAGTCATGAAAACTATTGTAGTTGTTGATCTTGATGGTTGCCTGTGTACTGTTAATTCTTTTCGTTATTGGCTTTTTTTTTCTTTAATATTTTTACTGTTTTCGCTTCGTTGGGCAGCATTATATAAGTTCAATTTGTACATTGTTTTACGTATATTTGGCAAGTCTGATCGGGTGAGGATGAAGCGTGATATTTTAAGTGTTACAGAGAATATACCAACTTTTTTTATTAAATTATTTTGCCGCTTTCTTTATCTATTTATCAATCGCAATGTTCTTTCCGAAGTTCGTAAATACGAAAAGTTACAAGTCCCTGTTGTATTATCCACAGCTGCCCCTGCATGTTATGTTAATATTTTTGCTAAAAAAATAGGCTTTTCACATGTGTCTTCAACGCGGTCAGTATTCGGTTTATCATGGAAAGAAAATATTGGTGATGAAAAGTGGGAATCGATTAGGGCTTATTATGGAAAAGAAGTTATTATAGACTGTGTGTTTACAGATCATCATGATGACCTTCCTTTGTTGATGAGGGCGAGAAAACGTGTTTTAGTTCGACCATCTAGAGCAACTCTAGGTAGGATTTCTGGTCTTTTTGACTTTGATGTGCTTTAAATTCGTTGCTTTTTAAGATCTATTGAAATATGGCACGTTTGATATATGTGGATTTGTTCACGAAATTAAAATTTTTATGTTAAATATTCGTAATTGAGATGATTTTTGAAATATAATGGGCATGTGTGAATTTTGGGTGAGTTTCAGGAAAAATGATAAAAAAAGGATTTCTTAAGGGACATGCAAGTGTTCTTAATGCCACTCTTCGACTGATTGACTTATCAGTGGTGTTGATGTGTGGTGTGTTGTCATATTATTCTTCGCCAGCTTATGAAGTGCATAAAAAATTAGGTTTTGAGGGGCTTCCCGAGCACTATCTTAATGTTGTTTTGTTGGCAGTTCTTTTAACGGGTCTCATTTTCCCATTATTCACTATCTATCGGGTATGGCGGGGCTCATCTACCTTGTCTGAGATTAAACATCTCACTATGGCATGGCTTATGATTGGGCTTTTATTGGCCGGGATGGCCTTTGTCACCAAATCTGGTGCGGATTATTCAAGATCATGGATGGGTATATGGTTTACGGCTACGTGGATTTCTTTAGTTGGTTCACGAGTATTGTTACGAATTGTATTGAGATGGTTGCGTTCCAATGGGTTTAATCATCGTCATATCGTTATTGTTGGTACGGGTGAACAGGCTGCGGTTGTGGCTGACCGGCTTCGTCGTTCAACCTGGTTTGGGTTGGAGATTTCGGCATTATTTGGTTCAAATACAAAAAGACTTCCCTCCTGGTTGAAAAATAAAAAAATTATTTCAGATGCCACAGAATTACGTGAGTATGTAGATGAGGGTGGTGTAGATCAGGTTTGGATATCATTGCCGCATAGCGAGGAAAATACAATTCGTGATGTGATAAACGCTTTGGATGGCTCGCCCACAGAAATTCGCTATGTGCCGGATATTTTTGAATATCAATTAATGCATCATTCTCTGTCAGAGGTTGCGGGTGTGCCGGTGGTGAATATTTCGTACTCTGCTATCGATGGTATAAACCAGATTGTTAAAACAATAGAAGATTATGTGTTGGCCTTTTTGTTATTGATTTTGGCCAGTCCTGTTATGTTACTCATTGCCATAGGGGTCAAGTTGAGCTCGCCGGGTACGGTGTTATATCGTCAAAAACGTGTAGGCTGGAATGGTAAGGAGTTTACCATGTTTAAATTTCGTTCTATGCCATTGGAGGCAGAAAAAGAAACGGGGCCAGTCTGGGCTTGTCCACTGGATAATCGTGCAACTAGCTTTGGTTCGTTTTTACGAAAAACCAGTCTGGATGAGTTACCGCAGTTATTTAATATATTAAAAGGCGAAATGTCGTTGATTGGCCCACGTCCTGAGCGTCCGATGTTTGTTGATAAATATAAGGATGAAATCCCTCATTACATGAAAAAACATCTAGTCAAGGCGGGTGTAACTGGATGGGCGCAGGTACATGGTTGGCGTGGTAATACCTGTTTGCATACGCGTATTGAGCATGATTTGTACTATATTGAAAATTGGTCGTTATGGCTCGATATAAAAATAATTATCATGACCGTGTTCCGTGGTTTGGTACATAAAAATGCTTATTAGGCATTAGTTAAAAGGAAATTTATAAACCTCGGTTAGTAGTTAGAGGTTTTTTTAGCTAATTATTTATCTTCTCTCCCCCCCCCACACACACATTCATAAATAAGTCTCTGGTAAGATACGCGGTAAATGAGATATTTGAGTATGTTTTTTAATTTTGGGGCTTGTTGTGAATAAAGTGGTACATTTTAAGCCATGGTACTCTAATTTTAGTTATAAGCTGCCTGAGCTGGTTGCTGGTTTAGCCGTATTTGCTACAGCTGCTGGTGGTGGATCAGTTTCTAGTGTTGCAAGCGCATCTTTAGCAATATTTTTTATATTGAGCCTGTTTTATATTCGTAAATGGCCTGAATTGTGGCGTAGCCTTACCCCTGGTGAGCAGTTGCTACTTGTTGGTCTGGCTTTGTATGCATTTTCGGGCTTAATCAGTTATTACAACGTTGGTGATGTGCGTGAGTATGTAAAACATGCGGGAAGATATGTTCGTTTTTTATTAATCGTGCCAGTTTATTTGCTTTTAACCAATAGTAACTTGCGGTTATTCAGGTATCTTCTTGCGGGTGCGATTGTTGCGGGGCCACTGTGCTTAAGTTTGGCATTTATTTATATTTCTAATAATCCAGGTATGCCGGCAAAGTGGTATTACCACCATATTACTTTTGGTGATGCGGCTATGCTCAATGCTGTGTTTTTGTCTGTAGTGTTGCTCACCTTGAAAACCAGTTCAATAATGAAGGCTGCTATGGCCTTTTCTATTGCCTGTGCTTTGTATGCCTCCATTTTATCGCAGGCAAGAGGCGCCTGGGTGGCATTACCTTTTTGTGGTGCTTTGTTGCTCTATTTAACGGTCAAGCATAATAAATTGAAGATTAAAATAATTTTACCTGTATTATTTTTGTCTGTAGTGGTGATAGCTGTTTCACCAGTTGGAAATATAATGGAAAGCCGAATTAAAGAAGCTGTTCAGGAAGTTGATTCTTTTGTTAGTGGTGAAAGGTTTGACTCATCAGTAGGTGGCAGGTTAGCGATGTGGGATATTGCTATAGATGTGTGGCAGGAGCATCCTATTATCGGAACTGGGTTGGGTGATTTTGACCAGGAAATAGAGTCGAGGCAGGCTCAGGGTATTTATGAGAATATCGAAGTGCATGACAGCACACATAATATTTATTTCCAGGCTTTAGCAACTACAGGTACGGTCGGTTTTCTTGTATTGTGTTTTGCATTGGTGATTCAGCCGTTCCGAGTTTTTTATCAGGCCTCTAGCGAGAAGCTGACACCGGCCAGTTTAGGTGGTTTGATGCTGATCGTGGCCTATGCTGTATTTGGCTTAACCGAGTCATGGATTTTACGATCGCCGGTAGTGGCCATTTATTTAATTTATCTGGTCACTTTGTCTACTGAGATGTCAAAAAATCCTGAACTAGAAGGCTCTGCATCCTAAGCATGGCCTCATTGTATATATTGTGGATATTTTAAGATTATTTCTAATTACTTTTGCGATTAGCTATTGACCTGAAACCCCGACCCAAGTACACTTCCCGCCCGATGTGACAGAGAGCTATCTGGCTCAAAATTCATCGTTGCGTCCCCTTCGTCTAGAGGCCTAGGACACCGGGTTTTCATCTCGGCAACAGGGGTTCGACTCCCCTAGGGGACGCCATTATTACAACGGGCTGGAACTTAAAACTTCCAGCCCTTTTTGTATCTGGAGTCGTGAGAGAGAATGACGGTAAAAGTCAGATTAACAGATATGCAGTACCCCACTACGGGAGCACCAGTTGGATTTCATCCACATATGGTCTCCCGTTTTTTACGCCTTTTGGAGTCTGAATGACCAGTCCAGTTAAAGCTCTATTAGTTCTTGAAGACGGCAGCGTATTTGAAGGCCGTTCGATAGGTGTTTCTGGTGATACTACCGGCGAGGTGGTGTTCAATACCGCGATGACCGGTTACCAGGAAATTCTCACTGATCCTTCATATTCCCATCAAATTGTTACCCTGACTTATCCGCATATTGGTAATGTCGGCACCAATGATGGTGATGCAGAGTCCAATAATGTGCATGCCAGTGGTCTGGTGATTCGCGACCTTGCTCCGGTGATGAGCAACTGGCGCAGTGAACTGAGTCTTGAAGATTACCTGGTGAAACACAATGTTGTCGCCATTGCTGACATTGATACTCGTCGCCTGACTCGCATTCTTCGTGATAAAGGTGCCATGGGCGGCTGTATTATGGCGGGTGATGTTGACAAAGATGTGGCCTTACAAAAAGCCAGAGACTTTGCAGGCCTGAAAGGTATGGATCTGGCGCAGGTGGTGACTGTCGAGCAGAATTACGCCTGGGATGCGGGCGAGTGGGATCTGGATACAAATGCTGCCGTCACGTCAGAAGAGGTGAAACATCATGTTGTTGCTTATGATTTTGGTGTTAAACACAATATATTGAGAATGCTGGCATCGCGTGGTTGTAAAGTCACCGTTGTGCCAGCGAAAACGCCCGCTGCTGATGTGCTGGCGATGAATCCTGATGGTGTCTTTTTGTCCAACGGCCCAGGTGATCCTGAGCCTTGCGATTACGCAATTACCGCTATCAAGGAAATTTTGGAGACTGACCTGCCGGTGTTCGGTATCTGCCTGGGCCACCAGTTGCTGGCGTTGGCCTGTGGCGCACAGACCATGAAAATGAAGTTTGGTCATCATGGTGCCAACCACCCGGTGCAGGATCTGGCTTCCGAACAGGTCATGATCACCAGCCAGAACCATGGTTTTGCCGTTGATGAAGATAGTTTGCCAGATAATTTACGGGCAACACATCGTTCACTGTTTGATGGTTCTCTACAGGGTATTCATCGTACCGACAAACCTGCTTTTGGTTTCCAGGGTCACCCTGAAGCCAGTCCTGGGCCGCATGATATCGCGCCTGTATTTGATCATTTTATTGAGTTGATGGAAGGATAATAGTCCATAGATGAACACGGATAAACGCGGATCAAACTAAAATATGGGTAAGTAAAGAATACGATATAAAGGGATTTTGTTATGGATGATGATTTGTCGGGACGGGTTATTGCTTGCGCGTTTGAGGTAAGTAATACGTTGGGTGCAGGATTTTTTGAGAAGATTTATGAAAAGGCTTTGTGCGTTGAACTTGATAGACAGGGAATAAGATTTCAATGTCAAAAACCTGTGGTTGTAGAATATAAAAATTGCCTTGTTGGTGAATATATCACTGACATAATTGTAGAAGATAGGTTGTTGCTGGAATTAGAAGCTGTTTCTTCATTATGTAGTGAATATGAAGCACAATTGTTGAATTATTTAAAAGCGACTGAGCTATCGCTAGGTTTGTTGCTTAATTTCGGTAAGCCAAAGCTTGGAATAAAACGAATGGTCTGGAACCACAATGAAACAAAAAATATATAACACAATTCATTTTTATCAGCGTTTATCCGCGTTCATCTGTGGACTAAACCATGCCTAAAAGATCCGATATAAAAAGCATTCTGATTATCGGTGCCGGCCCTATTGTCATCGGTCAGGCCTGTGAATTCGATTATTCTGGTGCGCAGGCGTGTAAGGCGCTGAAAGAAGAAGGTCTACGTGTGATTCTGGTGAACTCGAATCCAGCGACCATCATGACCGATCCGGAAATGGCGGATGCGACTTACATCGAGCCGATTACCTGGCAGACCGTGGCCAAAATCATTGAAGTTGAAAAACCCGATGCGCTGCTGCCGACCATGGGTGGTCAGACTGCATTGAACTGTGCGCTCGATCTCGACCGCGAAGGTATACTGGAAAAATTCGGTGTCGAGATGATCGGCGCCAAGAAAGAAGCCATTGATATGGCTGAAGACCGTGAGAAGTTTAAGGTTGCGATGGAAGACATAGGCCTTGATATGCCACGCGCCGCGATTGCCCACAGCATGGAAGAGGCTTATCAGGTGCAGGCGCAGGTGGGTTTCCCGACTATTATTCGTCCTTCCTTTACCATGGGCGGTAGCGGTGGCGGCATCGCTTATAACAGGGAAGAGTTTGAAGAAATCTGTAAGCGTGGCCTCGATTTATCGCCAGTCAATGAGCTGCTGGTTGAAGAATCGATTCTGGGCTGGAAAGAATACGAAATGGAAGTGGTGCGCGACACCAAAGATAACTGCATCATTATCTGCTCAATTGAAAATCTTGACCCCATGGGTATTCATACCGGTGATTCGATTACCGTTGCGCCAGCGCAAACGCTGACCGACAAGGAATACCAGAAGATGCGCGATGCTTCGCTGGCTGTGTTGCGCAAAATTGGTGTTGAAACGGGTGGTTCAAACGTGCAGTGGTCGATCAATCCCGTCGATGGTCGTATGACGATTATCGAAATGAATCCGCGTGTTTCGCGTTCATCGGCGCTGGCTTCGAAAGCGACCGGTTTCCCGATTGCGAAAATCGCTGCCAAGCTGGCGATTGGTTATACACTGGATGAATTGCAAAATGATATTACCGGCGGTGCGACACCGGCATCATTCGAACCTTCGATTGATTACGTGGTCACCAAAATTCCTCGCTTCACTTTCGAGAAATTCCCGCAAGCAGAAAATCGCCTGAACACGCAAATGAAATCGGTTGGCGAAGTCATGTCAATCGGTCGCACCTTCCAGGAATCGTTGCAAAAAGCCCTGCGTGGACTGGAAGTGGATATTGATGGCCTGAGTTCAATTCTGGATGATTCAATGCCAGAGGAAGAAATTGAATCCTTCCTCAATCAGGAATTGAGTCTGGCGGGTGCTGATCGCCTGCTTTATGTCGGCGATGCTTTCCGTCGTGGTTACAGCATAGAGAAAATGTTCGAGCTGACTAAAATTGACCCCTGGTTTTTAATCCAGATTGAAGAACTGATCAAAATTGAAATGGCTTTGAAAGGCCGTGAGCTGAGTTCGCTGGACTACGACGAACTACGTCAGCTAAAACGCAAAGGTTTTTCTGATAGCCGAATTGCCAGTGCATTAGCCGTGTCGCAAGATGAAGTACGCGCACATCGTCATGGCCTGAATATTCGTCCTGTGTATAAACGCGTTGATACTTGCGCCGCAGAATTTTCCACATCGACCGCTTATATGTATTCGACCTATGAGGAAGAATGTGAAGCCCAGCCGAGCGATAAAGAAAAAATTGTTGTCCTCGGTGGCGGCCCTAACCGCATCGGCCAGGGTATCGAGTTTGATTACTGCTGCGTTCACGCGGTCATGTCGATGCGTGAAGATGGTTATGAAACCATTATGATCAACTGTAATCCCGAAACTGTTTCAACCGATTACGACACTTCAGATCGTCTGTATTTTGAATCGCTGACACTGGAAGATGTGTTAGAGGTGATGGATAAAGAAAAACCCAAAGGTGTGATCGTGCAATACGGTGGTCAGACACCGCTGAAACTGGCGCGTGACCTTGAAGCTGCTGGGGTGCCGATTATTGGTACCACGCCCGATTGTATCGACCTTGCTGAAGACCGCGAGCGTTTCCAGCAACTGGTTGAAGAGCTGGGTCTCAAGCAACCGCCCAATCGACTGGCGCGTTCAACCGAAGAAGCGGCGGGTCTAGCGGCTGAAATTGGTTACCCGCTGGTGGTGAGGCCTTCTTATGTGCTGGGTGGCCGCGCCATGGAAATCGTTTATAACGAAACTGATTTGAACCATTACATGCACACCGCGGTTAAAGCCTCAAATGATGCGCCCGTGTTGCTGGATCGTTTCCTCGATGACGCCGTTGAAGTTGATGTCGATGCTGTCTGTGATGGCAAAGAAGTTTTGATCGGTAGCATTATGGAGCATATCGAACAGGCCGGTGTTCACTCGGGTGATTCAGCCTGTTCTT
>Ga0224511_10001060_pt1 | contig 15624 bp, 7 predicted proteins | sample SF_May12_sed_USG_2_FD_169988 | JGI IMG/M metagenome (GOLD analysis project Ga0224511, IMG submission 169988) | Sediment microbial communities from San Francisco Bay, California, United States - SF_May12_sed_USGS_8_1 | ecosystem: Environmental > Aquatic > Marine > Sediment | place: USA...
AGTCCAAATGAGCAATGTTTTCACTGAGTGAGCGAACGGCTCACAGAGCGAGTCATTATACGTGGTGGAATCAGTAAAATTCTGGTTCTGTAGTGGGGTACGCGACTTCTCAAACTCTCTAGTGTTAAAATATAAGGGAGCGTACAATCCATTCAAAACAAATTACTCTTTTTTTAGAAAGGTGTCACCGTGATCCATTTTACTATGAATAATTCTGGCAAATAACTGAGCAGCAGTATGTCACTGGTCGATCGAAAGCAGCAAGGATCTGCATATGCACAAGTTCTTTGCTGGCGTCACTAAACATGATTTTGAAACAAACAAAAATTGCCCAACCAAGCGGAACTTATCAGCACAAACCATATTTGTCTGTTTTATTCAGCGAAGATTTTAGCTTCACCATAACAACTAAAAATTCTGTCTTTATTCTGACAGCTGCATAAATTACCTGGTTTGACTTGAATACAAAGTTCATCTGTTGTAGAGCTAGCTTTGCAACATATCTCAATGTTTCTGAGGTCTGAACCGGACTGGGAGGTTGTAGAGCCGTTACCTGATATTGGTGAGTAGCCTATCATGTTGGTACTATTTTCAGCCGCACATTGATAAAGATAAGCACTTATAAATTCTTTGCACCGAGATTAGCTTTAAAATGTTAACTTTGTAGGCTGTAGAATACAGAAAGGGTACTTCCTCGCGAAAAATAAATCTAATCCAAAAGAAAAATACATCCTCTCCTGGGTAAGTGGGCAATCACTTTCACCCCGTTATTTCAATTTGAGAAACTGATCACTTATTCCGACTAATCTGATTTGTATATGTATATGCATTTCTCAATTGTAGTGCTGGTCTGGGCCGTATTGCTCTATAGACGAAAAAGAGAGGCTGGCACTACTTAAAACCCTGGAGACTTTACAGCATACATATCTGTATCCTACCAAGCTGGCATTCGGTAGTAAAGCCGGAGCTGTGGTCATCAGGCATTACAGTGATAAGGGATCATTACGAGACATGCTTTGTAAGGTACATCAATGAAAGAGATAACGCAGTCATTGCCATCTTGTACTAAGATAATGAGCTGATATTTACCCGTGGCTAAGGTAATACTGAACGTACTGAAACAAAATGGTGTCAGGTTGAGTAAACGGTAACAAGACTCCACAACTGAATAAACCATACCATGAGAAAACCTGAACGCCACTGAACACCCCACCTCCACTTTAGTTTATGAATGTTACGTTGGCATCCACGTAGGTGATCTAGGTCCAGCCTGTGTCTGGTAGTCTCCTCAAAGCTGAGGCTCTAATAAATTGGTAACCTTTTAGAGCAGCCAGTAGGAAATTATCACCTGAGAATGCTTAAATTTTTTTATTGCCATTTATTCACTTCAATTTGCTAGAATTGTTATTCTCGGCATCGTCATTCAGTTGTGTGCAATCATTTTGCTCCCCTTGCCAGGCAAAGCCGAAAACAGCTCATCTGAAGAAATACTGCCAACCAAAACATGTCGCTCCGCTGTCATTGGATGAGATGAGAGTCTACGGCCTTCAAATATTGGAATTCATGAAATACATGCAAGAGAAAAGCTTCCCCTTGGATAAGGTGCTGAATAAAATAGTATCGTAATGACCTTGCTAGGAGTCTGTACACCATTGATATGAAGATATGGATCGGCAATCAGTTTACAGTACAAGGCTGACCCCGCAGACAGTTTCATTGAGTTCTGACACAATCACAACAAAACAGTTTCATTGGGCTCGCTGTATGCCTTATGAAAAAGGTGGTCAATTTCGTTAATTGGATGCGCACTAAATTGGCGTCGGTTACCTTTTATGGCAAGATAACTTGTGATATTATTGTAGCAATTCCTATGCAGTTAATATCTATTTGCGACGTCAGAATCGAATCGGTTTGGTTGATCCTGAGATTGGTGATGGCCTATCCACATACAAAGTACATAGTTCCAAAGGAGATCAAGTTCCAAAAACAAGCAATGCTAGTAACTCATCTAATATTTCTCTACGTCGATTATAACCATAGTTATAACCATGGTTATAACTATTGTTGTAACTATTGTTGTAACTATGCTTATAAAGTGTATCACAAGTATATTCCTCATTCTGCCTCAGTGACGGACTGTTGCGGTGCTCTTTTTTGCTGTTTCTTTTTGAGATTGTTCAGTCTTCCTCTTCGGTTACAGGTCATATACACACTGGGAATATCTTCATCCAAGATGGCACTGTTAAAGTTTCGGAGATAGAGAATGTGATACTAGGCTTATCCCCGCGTTTTCGAACCCCTGTCACTCAGCACCGTAAGCTTAATGTGAGTAATTATTTGCGCAACATATTTGATAGGGAATTGTTGGAGAACTGGGCATCTTTGTAAAGTATTTGACTTCTGATTGCCTGCATCTCTCGCTGTATTACATGTTTTTTACTTCTGCTTAGACTCCGCGTTGTTATTCTTTGTATGGGGCTCGTGGAGTAAACTGGGAGACTTTTTTTGGAGCCCAAGGGCAAACCGGATGCCCTTCCTGTCACCACCTTGATTTTTTCAGGATTCTAATCCACTCGTGATATGCAAATCATGTATTCTAACCACTAACCCACGGCCGCTTATTCTACTATACGTTACACATGCCTGCAACGCTACAATAACGACTGAGATTTATCGCTGTAAATTGAGATTCATTGAAATGATCAGTCACTCATTGTCAGGCTTTGCTCATTCCAGACGATGGAGTCGATAGACTCTTATAGTTTCGGATGCATTTTATATGAGATGTGTTTTGGACACGAGCTTGAAAATACATTCTGTGATAACCTACCTCCCAGCTGTCCACCTCAAGTTGGTGAGTAAACATATGATGGCAGAGACTTCCAATCTGCAAGTGGTAGATTTATGTAGATAGATTCATCGCGGGAGTAATGACTCCACCAGAAGAGCCATCTACGTGTTGGTACATAGATAATTTTTCACATTGTCTTTCATAACAACTTATTGACACATGAGATAACTTCATCTTACTTTTTAGGTGAGCTGTTCCTGCACTTGTTAGGTAGTGAATCTATGAAGACTGGCTTGCCGGCCGTTAGTGAGATCCTTCAGCTACCGTGAGTCAAATTTTGGGTTGCCACACCAAACTAAACCAAGTCAAAACCATGTTTATTGAGATCACAACAAATGAAACCCACCTTATTAGACTAAGACAACCTCCGCAAAATGGGTATCAGTGGTGAACTGCCACGAAAAAAATTTGTGTACCTTGAACCATTTTAGATCCGGTTACGGCCAATTTGGTCAATTCATGAAAAAAATTGCGCAGCGTGACAATGACCGCTGCAGGGGATGTCTTAGCGATAAAGAAACTGCCGACCATCTATTACAATACCACAAAATAAAAAAATGAGGAGCTACAAATTTTGAATGAAGGGACTGGAAGTCTCTTAACACAGCTGTATGTGTGACGATATATACGCGATATTACACATCTATTCGTATATTGATGATCATAAGGGTTTAGGAGAATATGCATTCTCGTTTCAGTTTCTTCTCTGGAGTTGTCCTTCCATCGTTAGTAAAGCCAACAGTCAAAGTTCCTAGCAAACTTAAAGAGTGTCTGAGAAATACAAAAGCTCACTTTGAGGGTAAACTGATTGAAGACCAAAAGCTGGTAAATATCTATCTGTGTGTAGTTTTTTGCGTGGTTCCCTGAACAGACAAGGTCATGTCCATGCGGGTCGCGCCGTCCCGAGCAGATGAACAGCTGGTTTTAAACTTAAACAAAATTATTTCCACTAAAACTCCATTCAAACTGCTAACATGCCTCGATGTTTCATACTCCAGGCTAACCATTCTTTGCGTCGGATTAGTCGTTCTGCACGACAACCGGTCTGTATTTAAAACGGCATGTCCCAAGATCGGCTGAATAGCTTGGATCTTTACCGGCTCGATCGCAGCCATTCAGAGTCCATTTATATGACCCATAGAAAGGTGGCAGACCTGAAAGAGTTTTAAAACCAGCTGTTGACTCTGGGATTTTGAACCGTGAGGGAGGATAGATTGATTTTCGCTCAGATGAGGTGATGAGGAATACGACACAGCCCTAGGAACCTATTCCCAAGTCCAGTTTGTTCCAAACCACTCCACCGCACTGTTCATATTTTTTTAAGACAAGGTGTGTTACTTTTATCTCATATTCCTATAGATTCATCAGGTAAACAGACGGAACAAGCTAAGAGCCCATCACATGTCAGAAGAGGAGAAACGAAAACGACGACTCAGCAGGAAGGTAAGTGGGACATTCCGAATATTTACAATTCACTTCTGGGATGGTGTGTGTGGCTACTAGAGTGGTTAATGGGAAGATGATCAGAGATCAGGGGTTATATGTGTCAGGAGTGTGTACATGTAGGATGAATATAGCAGAGGGTTAGTGTAAGGTGGTTGGTATTGACTCTTTACTTTCTGCCACATATCATCTACTCGAACTATATGTTATCAATATATAATGATGGAAGCTCCATGCCATTGATACCAAGATAGGATTGTCTACATTAGTTCAGCTGCTAGTCACACTTTAGACTACATATGTGGGTCAGTATAATCTATCTGTAGTTCACCTACTTTCAGCATCATCTCTATTTTTATAGATGCATTTCTCTCAGTGGTCTTGTGTATTCGATTGTCCATTCCTTTGGCACCTGTTAGCACAGAGCTGCCACACATATGGTTTACCTCCGTTTTGTGGTCTTTCGAGGCAAAATGTTTTGGCTCTGATACTGGATCAGGTTTACACCTTTTTCCTTCCAAAACAATGAAACTCCGTGATGCAAAATATGCCCTGCAAAAAATCTCTACCAATAAATCAGAAAAGTCTTTTCACAGATGGCTGTAGCTCAGATAATAGTTAATTTTATTGGTACACTATCATCTCTATGTTACAGAAATCAGCAGCACTTGAGAATGCGGACAGTGGTGGGTCTCGACCAGGTACACCTACAGGTAGGCCATGTATCCTTCAGCTCTGGGATGGATTAGCATTCCCACTATTAATACTGATCAGCTGCTAAATGCCATGTCCGGCACCCTCTACTAGAATCAATTTTTACATATACCAATCTTTCTCAGCTCAGGCCAAATACAGTTCTAGGAAGACCGCTGTTGAGCAAATTGAGAAATATCTATCTGGAAAGGTCTGTGCGCAAAAGCCATTTTATTAATCTGCAATTTCTCTTTCAGACGTCAGCTAAAAGGTATACATTTTATGTTCGGTGTAGTACGCTGAGTAATGATTCTTTATTGGCAACAGGGTCAACCCTTAGTTGTGCATCATTTGCCTGTCTGCTTGGTGCTGGCGTTGGGTTATGGTAGAAATGGTCTCACTGGGACAAGCAAAGAACCTCAGTGACCACACCATGCTGTACGCACATTGTTAACCAGAGCAGGTTTTTTACCATCTTAACTGAAACACTACCCTATATGTGTCTGATGTTAATATAGCCAAAAGCTGATGTAGTGTTACAGTGTCTTTTCTCTTGACATGATCGGACTCTTTTACTGTACTTCCAAACATATCTGTATGTTTCTAGTTTCAACTTATATCCTAGTTTCCGAATTAACCATTCCATCCATTCACCTGTAACTCATCTAGTTCATATGCTGCTATAGACATATGTTTAGAGCTATTTCTATATCGTACTACTCGTACACCTGGCCATCCTATTTAGCAGACCTTCTAGCCTCAGGCTTATTGAAGCAGTAGGAGCTAGAAATTATGTGAGGAACTCATTCTCACAGTGGGCGCTCAGCACTATCGGGACTTTAACTCAGGATCTGAATTGGACCCAAGCTATCTCACCATTGAGCTATCCAGCTAGTCCTGTTCTTGCTCACCATCATAGATGAGGATTCGGTCAGTTGGCTCACCGTGCTTGTGTCCAGCAGATTCTGAGTTGCAAAACGGTCAAGATACTTGGTAAAATGCATCCCAGCATGTTTCTCAATCCATATCATACATGATTCTATGCTTGCCTTATACATTTACAGCTACTTCACCCAGGACATCTACCGCTGTGCCATCTGTCACTACGCCATCCGCTCCCACCCCACCCACAGCACCCCCTGCTCCAGCTCCAGCACCACCACCAACACCACCGTCAGCGCCTGCACCACCCCCGACGAACCTCCCACCGGCTGTTACCAACCCAGACGCTGGACGAGGGGCGCTTCTAAGCTCCATCGCAGGATTCAGCAAGGGGGGCCTGAAGAAAACAACTACGGTGGATAAAAGTGCTCCTAAAGTCTGAGCACCCTTCAGAGGTAGACTATCAGCTTCATGTTCGTTGATGTTAATCCGTCTTTATCCATGGTGACAGATTACGGTTCCATGTGCATATGCTGAAGAAAAAGGTGATTGTTTCTCCTCCCCGCAGTTTCCGCAGTTCAGCCCCGCCCCCTCTCCCAATGATTTTATCTTATCTAGTTTCTTGAGTTCGACAGAATGTATATTTTAAAGCTTTGTAGCCTTCCTAGATAATTTTATCTTCATTAATGAGATCGGGCAGTGTGCTTTTGTCCCTTACTATTCAGAATAATTTATAATTTAATTAACTGTGACTGTTGCCATTTTTTCCAGAATAATAAGCTCTTGAGTCTAAATTATTTTCAAAATATTTGCCAACTGCTGGCATGAAATTGTCATTATGTTATGGTGGAAGATGGCATCTTATCATGTTCATGCCAAAGACAGAATAAACACAACCTGCTGTTAAACGAAAAGATAACTCCTAAAGAATTCCAGCTTTGATTGTGCACCTAGAGTACTCCTCATTCTTTCCTGATCAATGTCAATGATTGGCAGAAACTTGCCTACAGTGGAATTTACACGCTGCAAATGGCTGTCAAATTGACTTCAACCTCCGCCGCACTAGCGACGGAGAACCGATCCTGTATGCTCTATTTCTTCAGCTGTAAGCGGCAATGACAACACAAATTTGAATTTTTTGGTCTACTGAGTTTGCCCTTGACCTATTTACCAGAAATCTTTCCGAGTTGTCAAAGCTTGGCACTCTGTTCGCCGCTTAAAAAAGTAATTTAGAGAATTTGCCACCTTTAATGCGATTGTCTCGTCGTAGACAAAATTGAGTGTCAACATATGCATTTGGGTCTCCCGTTTATCACTGCTGGGCTGTTGGAATCCCACTGAAGTCCTTTCTTGCACGATAGCTTAGTACAATTCACAATTTGCTGACATAGCTGAATGAACAGCAGTAATTGCAGTTTATTCCAGTTGTCACTTTTCAAAAAGAAAAAATCGGACTTGTTATCTGCGCTGGACATGCATATTTTAGTTGGTATAATCAGGCCGCCATTGTACAAGTTCAAAAAAAAGTATTGTGATATTCATTGCGGCAGTATGATATACATAATATATGTAAACATCCAGCAATTCACCAGAGTCAGGTTAGCAGAGGCGCATTATCATCCTCGTTTTGCCCAGTGGGTAAAGCTTTCTGTCTATTTTTCCGAACGAATCGGGTGTCTGTGATAAAGTTTCTAATGTTTCTCATAATACTACGTCTCTGAGATTGTTGCCACCGCAGTACTGAGCCAGTGAGAAGTTCTCGTATGTGAGGATGAGTTATAGCATCTACTGACAGATCCTCCAGCTGAATCACTAATATTCTACTAGGTTGGTGTAGCTGTGTAAATCGCTCACTCCCTGTAACGATTCACATTCAATTCACAAGGCAAAAACTCTATATCGTAATATCCAAAACGGACGCGCCGGTTTTGGATCGCTGCATTAAATAACAGCAATCCACTCATATATTTACTTTCTCATGGGGCACACATGAGTAAACGGAAAATTGCCCAATGACTGCTCTGTCTCGAGTGGAATACAGTTTTCTACTCACCGCTAACTGCTGACTCAGTCACACAAGAACCACTTCTGAGATAAGAGTTTGACAGCACAATTATTATTTTCCTACTCATTTCAATAGCACCACAGACATCATCCCAAGTCAGGCCTCCAGTTGGTAGATCTCTCTCTTTTGCAAACAAGTACAGCTTCTCCTGTATAACACCATTTGGTTTGGGCGAGGAATCTACTCAATGCACTGTTTGAACCCTTCAGTCCCCTTCTATTTGATGAACATGTATTTGAAATGACTGTTTGCCAAGTAAACATGTAAATAAGTTCATCGAAAATAATTATCTTTTTGATACCTGTTCTGATAAAATTGCAGGTACTCACCGAATCAATGTCGAAGGTAATGAACGGTGAAAAGTCAGTTTGATTACTTTGAAGGCCAAAATCACCAAAGACTATCATGTAGGACTACGTTTCAAGAGAGTAAAGAAAGATTTTAAGCTTGATAAAATTGGTTATGTACCCATACTGCAATGAATACCTTTGGAGAGCTCTTCTTCCGCTGCTCTATGAGCAATTTGCTCACTCACTCAGTACTCTGTTTTATTTGAGAAATCTGGGTATGCCATAAACGGGCGCATAAACTATACGTACATGAGCCTATAGTCAACTTGGTAAGACATTTTTGTCGCATATATATGTAGTGAATTTATATATAAATTGAGACCACGGTTTAGCATAATTTAGGTTTCAGGATCTAGCTTATACCGCATTCTCAGTATTTATTGGAAATTAAAAAATATTGTTGTTTTACAGAAACATGGGGTCTCAATCTGAGCTCATTGTTGAATTGCGGATTCCATAGTGGTGGATAAAAAAAGACAGGCCAGAACTGAATGAAAAACTCATGAAGTGTACTAAGATTTTAGTCTGGCATACCTTACTGAATCCTTCTGTGTTTGGTAGAAGTTCAGTGTTGACCCATGTAGAATCGCGTTCATTATCCGTATCATAGGAAACAAACGCATCATAGACGATTTTATTATCCTCGCGAAGTTCTTTAGCGAAGCTGAGCATAGAGCTGATGACAAACCGCAGGTTAGACACATACCAACGATAAATATAGCACGGCACAGCTACCAATACGGTACCAACAGTCCCTGCCAATGCAATAAGGAACCACATCCATATGCATGTGAACTGATCTTGGGAATAAGAGGCAATGGCCGTGCCACTATCATGACACGGTATAGTGATGGCGTTAGGAACTACTGAAGTCGTCTGAAGCCATTTTGAGAACCAGTTCATGTTACATCCACAAGCGAGAGGGTTTCCACAAATGTCAAGGCGCTGGAGATTTAAATATTGTGAGCTGACCACGGATACAAAGTCTTTGGGTAGTTCGGTGAGCTGATTGAAACTTAGAATGAGTGTCTCAAGATACTTGGGATCCAGAGCCATGAAGCTTCCTGGTTTTATGGCAGCTATTCGATTATGGCTCAGGTCTAAATGACGAATCTTAAACCTCTTTTCACCTTGAAATAAGCTATGTATATCTTTTACGCTGTTGTCCGAGAGGTTTAGAGTGTCCAGCACATCCCATTGTGACATCAGTGACAGGCAACTGGGATCAGCAATCTGATTGGCTGAGAGATCTAATGTCTTTAATCCAGTCATGCTAGCTAATGTCATACAGAGACGATTCATGTTGTTACCCAGTAGATTCTTGCCAAGTAAAAGTTCACCCCCTTTTTTCATGGTGAGATTTCCGATATCTGTCAGCTTATTATTGAATGCGTCGAACACGGATAAGTTTGGAAACAGAAAACTCATGTCCGCGGAGCTCAAAGATGGAATGTCATTATTGTTCAGAATGAGATGAGTGATCCGGGTTGTAACCGTAGTGCTGTCTATACGAAGAAATATTGGCATGTAATGGAAATTATTGTGACTGAGATTGATATACTCTAACGCGGGGTAACTGTCAAAGATGTAATACAATTGATACGGCTGCCCACTACAGTCACATATGTTGCTCAGGCTCAGCTCCCGCAGGAGGACCCCTGTTTTGTTTAAGGTTTTAGATCGCAGGAAAAACTGTCTGTTACCTAGTGGATTTCTATCAAGGATAAGCTTGTGAAGAGAACGAATTGGATCAAAGGTTCCATCCATAATATCGACTGCTCGTATACCAGTCAAATCCAAAGTTTTCAGAGATGCTAAATGTTTAAACAATCCTGATCGCATTTGTGTACCAAACACTCGATCGCTACCTCGAAACGATATAAACGTTAAATTTTTGTGGTTGAGAAATTGCGCCATTGCTGAGGTATCTAAAACACATTCCGGGCGAATTGGGATACTGTTTTCCCAATTTTCCATGTACAGCTCTGCAAGAGACACTGGCAAATCTAATAAGATATCCATAACGGCTTTGGGGCATCGGACAAACCGGTAGATTGAACTGATATTAAGACTTCTCAGATTAATGAGTTCCCGAAATGTCCAGGAATGATGAGGATGAAAGGGGAAACTGAAATAGTTTCCACCTATAGAGAGCCGTGTGATATTCAGTCCATAAAGTGGGCTGAACATATTATCTTTCAACACATAAGGTGGAGTATTAGGCGGGCATGTTGCCGGTATAGCCACCTCATCTAACAGAAGAGTCTGTAGAGACTCGAGTGATGAGAATTCATTTTGTAGGCTGGGGTATTTCATAGATCCATTGCAGAAACTTGTTATGGGATTCTTGGAGAGATCCAGTACAGTCAGTTTGGTGAGTGGTTGAAAAGTGTTTGTTGGGAACTCGGGGAAAAGGTTTCCAGCCAGATTGAGCTTATAAAGTGTTATTTTCTCAAAAACCCGATCTGGCAACCAGTTTATTTGTGTACCAGTCAGATTTAGAGAGATGAGCTTTCTAGTCAAGCTGAACGTGTCCTCATCTATGCTGTCAATGTTACCGCTAATCGCTAACCGCTCCAGGTCTAAAAATCGATGAAGATCTTTGAGGCGAAGCCTGCTCATTTTGCCTATGTATGTTAGTTTGATATTCCTAATACCTTTGGGAAGGTGTTGCGGTACTAGCTCGTTAGTAGTTGTGCATTCTGCAGTGAATCTATCACATTGATTACATATAGTCATTACACTGGCTGGACAGCACTCCACCTGCCATACCAGGATCAGATGTGAGAATATAATTCCGAGTAACATATTCATAATCTGCAACAACAAACGGACATAGTTTTCAACAAGCACCTCTAATTTTAAACATTAAACATGAAATAACATAACATATAACAGAATCTTTTTAATGAATACCTACAACTATATATACGACTGTACCATTTTATCAGATTGAAACTCAGACGCCTTAATAATGTAATCTAATATCAAAATTACATGCAATGATCAAAAGGGCTAGTTGGAAAGTCCATATAGGATTCACAAGACTTTCTGTTACAATGGCATGTACTTCAATAGGGATTCTCATGACAATCATGTCATAGCTGATAAACTGATGATGACACAATACAGTTGCCCTGCATGGGAATGCATGACGCTTTATCTACACAACATATGAGTACAATGTAAATTGACTAGACTTTCCGTTACTTGTCTAAGTTGTCAACCTGAAGAGCTGAATCACATGAGTGCATGCTAGACTTCTTTTTGTTACATTGCCTTCCTACTTCAACAGGCTGGAATAAACATACAATAGCATCATTGCCCTATTGACCCTGGGATAAACATACAATTGCATCATTGCCCTATTGACCCGCAGGCATCTGCAAGCATGCCTGCAAGCGATGCCAATCACGTTGCTTCCATAGGGTTGCCAGGTATCCTATATTTTGGGGGCTGTATTAAGTGTCCTGTAAATAGCTCAAAATGGCCTATATTTTACTGAAAATTCCACGGTTTGTGGTCGGTTGTTTTTGACCCAACTAGGGGAGGATAACTCTATGCTTTGACCTTTCACCACTTTGCATTTTACTATACAGTACACCAATATTTACATTGGTTGTATCAGAGCCATAGACCGTTTCTATGGTTCTGGGCTGTATGTACATTCATATAATTTCTAATTTGCCCGTTGACCAATAAAATCTCTCATTGGCTTCTGCACACAATCTGAATCTTAGCATCCGAAGTATTTCCCTTCATCAATAATGTGGCAGACAGCCATGAGCGGCCAGATACTCCACCAAAAAAAGCCAAAATATCATGCAAATGCAAGAAGTCTTGGGAGAATGACTACAAAAGCTTTTGACATGAGGCAACATACAGCCGGAAACACTCTACTACAGCCAGTTGATAGGTTCAAAGCGCACCATGTTGCCACAATAAAACAGTCAACCAACCGTTTGGAAAGCAACTTTGCATGAATTATCAACAACACGATTTCCATAAGAAGTGTCCCAAGACCTCCTCAAATGGTAGTGTCTTCATCACTATAAGCACTCACCACGTTTATAGAAATGATGAATACCGAGAAAGCTGATCTCAGAAATCCTCAAGCTGTAGCCTTAGCTTTGCTCACCCAATTTAGTCATTATATTCCATAATATTTCCCCACTGAAGTAGTTTTAGAAATAGGATTTTCTCTTGAGTATTTGTTTCGAGACATACACACAACAAACATAATCAAAAGAAGCAAAACAGTCACGCAGCAAATGACGAATAGATCATGCAGAGACAGAATTGAAAGACCTATGAACTATAGCTCAAATCGCATTAGATCATTTTGGTACATCATCTTGTGGGCCATTTTGAAAACAAGGTTTTGGCCTAATACTGTTACACACATAAAATATACAATTAGTAAACCTAACCTCGTATATGAACACGCTGCTGCAAGCTATATCAGGACAAAGTTTACAACTTACACACAGAACACACCTTTGCTGTATTAAAAGATTCCTTTTTCGGAGGTTGCGTGCAACTCAATGACAATTCAACTGCGATGTAACTAGTAGGCTATGCTACTATACTGTCATACATATTCAGTAAGAGTTAGTACGTAATCACCGTTCACTGGTATTCTACTTCCCGAGGGATTATTATCGTCGAAATGTTCTCCCCAGGATGAACTTGATCAATATATAGCCAAAATATAAAGCCAAGCCTAGCAGCAACCCCTGAATAACAATTTATGGTGATGCGGCCTATATCGCATAGGTATTGGAATTTTACTTCCTTGTAGTTCCCGGACTAGTTAGGACTATAACACATGACCACTGTGACTCAAAAGCAACAATTAGCCAGGTGAGTTATAAGTGATTTCTATACAAAACCTTAACTTTCAGACACAGGTAAAATTGCTTCGTTCCATCACCTGCATGTATATGCGAATCAACCTTTCTGCGACGAGTGACCATGGCTGTGGTATATCAGTTATAATATTAAATGCTGGTGCTCACCCTGATAGATGGGTGGCTCATAGCATGAAATAAAAAAGGATGATTTTGTTGTATAAGCACTATGTATGTTTCCAGGGATAGCTACTCTAGAACAGTGCTATGGTTTGCAGTTTAGTTTATTCATCATTTGTCATGGCTGAATAGACAAAATAGTTGAAATGTCTGCAGAGGAAAAACAGGTAAAAACTGAACTAGAAAGATGACAAAGTTTCAATATAATAACTTAACTTGCTTGTATGACTAAATGAAAAAGCTTTGTCGGCATTTCGCTGAACGTCTCCGGGGTGGTCCATGTGACAGCATGTATCTCATTGGTGTCTGGAGCTTGATATTAGTAGGCGTGTCATCTGCTGACTGCAGCTTTATAGTTGTATATGGATTAGTCTCCACATAAGGCCCATAAGAGAAGCTGTTTTTCCCAGACCCAGGGTTAGTCATCTTTGGAAGTATGATTTAATGGCGGCTCCCTGAACACACTACAGTCTCAGGTAACATCTCGAGGTGAAAAATGTGTGCCAGGCGGGGCTTTTGTTGGTTAACACGATAATCTAGTTCCGGTGAAGAAAAGCAGCAGACTGTTTAACCCATAAAGTTATCCTCCCCTGACTTTATGGTTTAGCCTATAGTCATAGCAGTTATGCATGACACTATCAGTACCTGGGTTTTTGCTAATGGCCTAGGTTACCCAAGTGTAACCCATCTGATCAGAATGCAGCCGCCCATATAACACGCTGTGGAGAAGGAAACATAGCAATTTAAAACGGAAGATTGATTTTTTCCCCCAGTATTTCTTATCTGCCAGTTTTTGTAATTCTTGGAGACCCTGTGCTATAGATATCAACACATTCCAATACAGTCTCTCACGCTGATAACACGTATAGAAGCACCTGAGTTTATCGCCTTAATTTGGAAATCCCCCTCCCTGTATCATTTTTTTTACTGTTTACTGATTGTAGAAATGAGTCTTCTGTGGTACATAACTAGTTTCCTTCTGTTATCCGCCGGAACAGATGGCGCCGCCTGTCGATTCGATGACCTTATTGGCAGGTGTATAGCCTGTGATCAATATAGGGCTATATGCGCAACCAGTGATCCGGGGGAACTAATTCCCAAACAACTACCACAATCTATCCTGGAAATCACCATCACATACACAGGACCACAGACTACATTGAGATATCATGACCTTGAACATTATCCCAATCTCCAAAATTTGACCTTAAAAGGCAACATCAATGACACTGATGAGGATGCCTTTAAGGGGTCTCTGAACTTGATTAGAATTGAATTCACAAACACCTTTATAAGTCAATTTCCCGATGAAGTTTTTCAAGGCCTGAACAAGCTCTCAACCCTAAACATCATGGGGAACAGATTCGACAGATTTCCTGTTAATACCTTCCATCATCTGCAACATCTACGACGCTTGGACGTATCTCATAATGCACTCAAACCGTTTTGTGATGTGAAGGCCTACCAGCAGCTTGAGCCGGAGTTCTCTAATCTGCTGGCTTTGCGAGAATTTGTCTTTGATGGGATCATAATGCAAAAGTCTTGCCTACATAGCAATGCGCCCTATATCATGCCAGATGGGTTCTTTGAACCTCTGTACAATACGAACATAACTCTGGTCTCCATGGGGGGAAATTACATGAGCTTCTCGCATCACGAGAATAATATTTTTAAAAATCTGACACGGTTACAAACCCTCAACATCAGTGCGATAACGGGGTTCACCGACTGCCCTAAGGTTGTCACCGACATACTCGACACAGTAAGTGTCTCCCTTCGAACTCTTTACATGGAGAACTGGAAATCTCACATACCTATTCGGCCGTCATGCAAACTCGACCCTAGCAGCATGGCACCAACCAAACGGCTGACCAACCTCACTCATATCTCTTGCAAAGGCAGCGATCGTGTATTCGGATCAGCGCTGACGCATAAGTTGTTCCGTCATCTGAGTAAAATTGAAGTGTTGGATCTGACCGCCGTTCGCGCCATTGACATATCTGATGGGACGTTTGATGAGAATCCCACACTGCAGAAATTGATTTTGGATGAGAATCCCTTCGGGATGAGACAGTTTTATCTTCGGAGTAGGACCCTTAACGAAACCGGGGTAATGCTGACTGAGTTAAGTTTGAGGGACATTTGTCATTGCATTGGTGAACAGTATCAGCTGTTCTATGTAATAGAAAGCTATCCAGCAATGGAAGTGCTGGACATTAGTCACAACAAGCTCGAAGCTTTTCCCCTTTTCTCAAGGCCAAGACTTCCTCCAAAGCCAATCACCCGACTTACTAGTCTTAGTATAAGTAA
>Ga0224511_10001061_pt1 | contig 15622 bp, 16 predicted proteins | sample SF_May12_sed_USG_2_FD_169988 | JGI IMG/M metagenome (GOLD analysis project Ga0224511, IMG submission 169988) | Sediment microbial communities from San Francisco Bay, California, United States - SF_May12_sed_USGS_8_1 | ecosystem: Environmental > Aquatic > Marine > Sediment | place: USA...
TCTTCGAAATGAAAAGAAAGAACTTACAAAAATTTCTAAAGAACAGGCAACAAATCTAGCTAGAAAAATTCCAACTGAAATGTTAGGCAGAGACTGGCTAAATATGATTGAAGCAACATTAGAAACCAGAGCTTATATGGTAGAGAAATTGATGCCTACACTGATCCTAGGGGTTGAAAAATTGTTAAATGAAGCTGATAAGCGAGGCTTGGCAGGGAAACAAGAAAGGGATCCAAATTTTAACCCAATAAATTTTCTTGCACAGTATTTGATGAGAAACAATCCAAGATACAGCAATTTTTCTGAAGCCTCCCCATATGTCAGATCTCTTAGAGAAGTCACTGAGGAATTAAAGAAAGAGCTCTTCAACATTGAAGATAACAGGTTGGCTTTGCTTTTGTGATTTTTAGTCTTACAAACGTGTATCCATTTATCATTATGCCTGTGTCATTGCGGTGTAGTGATACTAGAAGTTTCTTTCATTGGAATCAGTTCTGTGATTAAATTTGTTCTTTTACACATATGTATTATCTCATTTATGAAGAGAAATTATTGCCATTTAATAATGCTATTCTCCTTCTTCTTTAGATTGGCTCGTATAAAAGCAGAAGCTCGTCGGCGTCGTGAAGAAAGAGAAAAGAATGAATCTCTCAAAGCAGCTGAGCGTGTTGCACGTATGAAGCTTCTGATGGACCAGTTTTCTGAATGGTGTGAAAACCCTAATGGAGCTGTTGAGCTGCAGTTGGTAAGTATTGTTTTTTTAATTTTGATGTTTTCTTCTCAAACATGTCTTATGCTGGTTATAAAAAGGTTTTAATTCAAAAGAATAAAATTAACTAAATAATGTAACTGTTTACACAAAAGCATAAATTACTCAACACAGTTTTACTTTCATGGATTTTATTCAGATACTATAACATTTGCCAATGCATATGGCATTAAGAAATTAGAAATAACACTGGTGCAGTTGGCACAGCAAAAGTTTATGTTCAAAATGACTTTCACTACACAAGCTTATTGTATAAAAGCACTAGGCGGGGATTGTGTTTAATTACTCCTGGATAATTACGTTCTTTTGAGTATAATACCACGGACTGCTTGATATGGATTTTTTTAATGAGTGTGTTAATCTATAGGCTTATGGAAGATTTCTAATTGTCAGTTATATGATGATGATTCAAATGCCTAACATTTGGTTTTGCTCACAGCTCCAGAATGCGTTGCGATCGTTTGTTGAGCTGTCAGAGAAGTTTCCAGACCATCTCCAGGCAGCTGCCAAGTTCAGCCACCCCCTTGATCCAACTGACGAGACTGGAAAGTCACTGACAGTGAAGGAATTTGCAAAGGTAGACTTTGCATTAAAACAAAAGTAGTTGCTAATATCCCTGTTCCTTAAAAACAGTTTTCCTAACATTAAACAATAGACTAGCTTTTGTTTTATTTTTGTAGATGGCCAACATTAAATAAATTTGATCAAATCATATCATCCAAAAATTAAGATTCAAGTTAATATGTAAGCAAAGTTTATCTACAATGCATTAAGGCTATGAATGCAGTTAGCTGATAGGTCTTAGAATTATTTGCTCTTGTATAACTTTTTACCTTTCTGTTCTGAAATTTCTATACTTTGAAACGTTATTTTATGACGCATGAACATTTTGTTCATTTTTTTGCCAAGTTGGCAAGAAGCTGTAAAAATTTATGCTTAATATATGTTGTTTTGTTTGACAACTTAAATGCATACAGTTTCGGTTGCCTCTGTTAACAGTACGTCATCCAGTTTACCGAGGACCTGTCAGAGTTATTGTTTGAACGGTTTATGACTCACATGGTTAAGTGTGCAGCGGCCAACCGCTCACTGACAGCCCGTGAAGCGAGGCGAATCCATCTCACAAACCTATTCCTCTCCTGCGATCATAGTGGGGTAAGTTAGCTTCATGCAATATGTAATAATATTGTTTTCTAATTTAAATTGCTATCTTATTATGATGATGATTTTAATTATTGAGAGTTGAAGGGCATTTAAAAGTAAGATATATTTTGTATTTGTACTTGATACATGTATGTCTAAATGTTACCGTCTTAAAAAATTATTATTATTATTATTATTATTATTATTATTATTATTATTATTATTATTATCATGCACAATACGTGTGAAGATTGTGTTGCAATTGAATTACATATTGTTAGTTACTTTTGGGTTCGAAAATGATATTTTTTAATATATATCTATTTTTCAATAACAAAATAATGTTATCATAACAAGATATTTTTAAAGCGTTTTGTAAGTTTACTTATTATGAGGTGACTGACTTCCGACTACACTGGTCCAGCTAAGGCTGAGGGTTATTGTTGATCGGAATGATACTTATGGTATTTACATCTTTTCTGATCAGATTGGCCTTCTAGACAGACACCGCATCCTCAGCCTGTTTGAGAACTACTGGGACAGCGCTAAAGAAGAGATCAAAGAGTGCCTTAGGAATCCCAGAAAATGTACAGCATTTCAATTATTCACACATATTTTATACATGTGATATTAATAGCTTGATCCCAAATTTGTGTGTTATAGGCCTTTTGCATTTTCATTTAAAAATTACTTTTGGCAAATATTACCTAAATTTACTTCCAATTACATATTGACAACCTGTTTGTCGGACAATCTGAAATGACGTTTGGTCCAGAAAAAAAGTGGGAAATTACACAACGTCATAACGCACAAAATCATTTGGAACAATCAAAAGACTGAATCGTTTGTGAATCGCTGACAATGTGCACATGTATTGGTTGACAAAACATGCTTTCCCATATTTTCGGAGCATTGGACGTCATTTCAAGTGCTCTGTCGATGCGTTAATTACATGTATACCCAAGTTTATGCCCTGTAATCACTGCCTGCCTGTGTATGCAGGGCCGGTGGTGGAGGTGGATGAGGCTGATGACTCCATCAGTGACGACGAGGAGGATCAAACCCCCGGCACGCCAGGCAAGCCTGCAGCCCCTGTCATGCCCGCCTCCAACACTCAACAATCCTCAGGTAACATACAACTATAGTTGTTCACTGTTAGCAGTTCGCCATCATCGGATACCCACGGCGGAACCAGAATTATGTTACATGTTAATCAACTGTGGGTATCCAACGATGGCAGTTCGCATGCAAGTTAAATTCTTCATTGCTGAGAGTTGAATGCCAAGTGCAGAGTTGTTTAATTGTTGACAGCTGTTCTGTAAATGTGTTTAGCTCAGCTATTCTAAGAACATGTAGAGCTATTCCAGTCACTTTATTATCAGCGTCCTCGTCAGCTTTTCTGGAAGCATCAGCTCCTTGGCTAAAAAGTTATATGAAATTTGACATATTCTCAGAAAGTGTTAATAATACAGCATTTTAACTTAGACTTGCTAAGCATCTGTAGTGAAAAACACCTACCAAGTTTAATAACTCAACATCCATTTTGACAAAATTATACCTGTTTTTCAACTTAGAAATTCTTGATTAATGATAATATAAAATCTCATAATTTAAAAAAGGCATAAACCACTTATGCTATTACATTTAAACTAAATACACTGGCTCAACATCACTATCCCTTTACCAAATTTGTTTAGCATTTTGACCATGAAATTTTTCTTTAAGCTTTTAGCTTTAAATTTCATATTTGGACTTAAACTAAATTAACATGATTAAAATCTATATCTGAGGACAAGTTTGGTAACTCTGATAATTATGCAGTTGAACCAAGGATTGCATTCTTTTGTACTTTTATATAATTTTCATAATGTACCATCTCTAGTTAACCACTTATGCTACTTAATCAATATCTAGGATCACTGACAAGACAGTGTATAGTCAAGCGTGATGTCTGTGACGACTTTTGTTTACTTTTGACGTTTTTGCTGTCAGTTTACACAAAAAGTTTGTTGTTGAACTGTAATATTTCTTTCTTCAAAAAAATGAAATTATGGCTGCAGAACCAAAAACCAAAGCTGAAGAGCAAAAACCTGTTGAAGACAAAGGTAAGGTCAATGAGCCGACTGAGGCCAGTAAGGCTGAACATAAGGAGGACGAAGACACACAGCAGGAGAAGACAGAAGAGCCTGTCGAGGCTGGTCAGGAAAAGGTGGAGTCTAAACCCAGTACAGGGGATGCCAGTGGGGAGGCTAAACCAGAGGACAGAAAACCAGCAGACGATAAGAGTGAGGAAGTCAAACAAGAGAAAGATAAGAGTGAGAAAGATAAACCTGCTGATGATGAAAAGGAAGAACAAAAACCAACAGAGGATAAACAACCTGAAAAAACTGAAGTGAGTAAGTCAGCAGATGATAAATCTGAAGCTAAGACTGAGGCTAAGACTGAAGCTAAGACTGAGGCTAAGGCTGAGCCCTCTAAGCCAGAGACGGTTGAAGGTGGCACGAGTACTGATGTAGGAGAGTCAACAGAGGCTGAGTCTGGCACAGAGGGGCAGGAAGCACAGGGGCCTGATGCGGAACAGACAGCTGAGGAGAAGGAGGGGGAGGACGACGCTGGTATGCCAGTAGATAGTTGTGATAGTCGTGTGCTGTAACACTGGTGTGCTCCTATCTAGCTAGTTGTGAAATTGGGTGTGCTAATCTACTGTTCATTAGTTGCCTGTAGTTACTCTTGAAATTGATGTGTTTTTACTTTTTTTGTAACAACTGTTTTGTGAAATTGGTTTGGTCTAACATTGACTCTAGTCTGTTGTAACATGGTGTAACATGTGACTTACATTAACCACAGTAAATCATGGAATGCATGTGTACTTACATTGCCTGTAGTTGCTCATAACATTTGTGTGGGTTAACATTGACTGTATTTAGTCTTGAAATTTGCTTGCTTAGTCATTCACTATATTATGCCATAAAATTGTTGTGCACTAACATTGCCTGTAGCTATCTGTTTACTTATTGTGTAACCATCTTGTACCATGTCAAAATTGTGTTCTTACCTTGTTCATTTTTTACAAAAACAGTAAATATTCTTTCATTCTTTTTCAATTACTAAGCATATTTTTGTATGGGCTATTTGGTTATGGGGCCCTTAAACTTAACCTGTCTACATTGTTTACAACATTTTTTCTTTAAAAATCTCTTCAATTTATATTTACCTGGTATGTTTTTATCTACCACAAACACCATTTTACCGTGTCCAACTATGATCCCACGTTTGTAGATGTTGCCCTGACTGGTGACCTCATGAACAAGCCCAAAACCCCGGCCACAGCGGGTCAGCAGGCAGCTGTATCGTTCGCAGAGGGAACACACTTTGACAGGGAAAAGACAGGTAGAATTACATTTAAAAATAAGACCTTCATAAAAAAACTGCTGCGTGCAAGATTTTTATTTTGAAGAAATAAAAAATAAGTTTTTAAACTTTTATTTAGGGAAAGAAATGTAATACTTGTATGCAGAGCATTGAAATTTTGTTGGTCACATATACCGGTAATATTTGTTAAGATAAATCAATACCATCTGATTATTTGTTAATTAGATCATTATATCATTGAAAACTATAACATATTACTACTGCAGTATGTTAATGGTTAAAGTCTCAAGTGACATGCGTTAAAAGGCTATTTTATCACTAATCTGTATATATTTATTTTCCGCCCACAACTATTATGGTGTGCAGGTTCCAATCCAACTGAAAGTCTTTTTTTTCTGGTCTTTTTTTTGCATTTGTATAATGTAAGAATAACAATAATATAATAATGTTCATAAAATAATTCATATAAAAAAAAAAGTTCAAACAGTAGTGATAGTTGGTTGAAATCTTGCATGCAATAGCTTGATCTAACTTTGTTTTTCTTTAAATGTGTCATTCCTTATTAGTAAACATATTGCAGAAAAAAGATGTGTTAAAAATATACCTATTAAATAATTCTTCTTTTTTTCTGTGTTTCAGCAATGACCAATGTAAGCCAGAGCACGGGTCAGGCGACGTTTGATGAGAACTCGGTGAACGTGTCCCAGTTTGTGCAGCTGACAGAGACGTTCCTGGGCCAGGAACCGGCGAGCGCGAGCTTCGAGCGGCTGATGAAGTACATCAAGTCAGAGTACCAGGAAACAGAGGAGGAGAAGATGGAGCGACTCGTCAAGGTGGGGCCGTCATAGCCAGCATCTGACGTATCAACTGCACGTCTGTCTGAAAATTTATAACGACCTTTTGTCACCAACAAAAGGATTTATTTCTGTTACATCATAACAAACAAAATCATTTGGGCCAATCTGAAAACTGAAACATTTTTATAACCCTGGCAATGCGAACATGCAACAATTAATGAATCGTGTTTTCCTGTATTAGTTGGAGCATTGAGTCATTTTAGACATACTGTTGATATGTTAATTGTACATACACACGCCAGAAATAGTTATTTATGTGATTTTAAAAAGAACAAGTCTGATTGAGTTTTATGGAGCAAACGTTAGTGTTAGTCTGATCGATCTAATTCATTTTTCAGGAGCTATGTTATTAAAGCTAAGAGAATTCAGGCCAAACATCAAAATGTCGTATTATCAAATGGTGCCTATAACTTGTTAGTATCTGTATCAATGTACACAACATGCATTATCACTATTGAAACAGGCCCGTAAGGAGGCAATGACATCACGGCGGAAGATGTTACTGGACCAGCTGTTTGACCGCTGGGACAACGACGGCTCCGGATTCCTGGACCAGGAGGAGGTGGAGACGGTCATGCTGAAGTACAAGGATGGGCAGGAGGCTGAGGCCATCGAGAAAGGTGGGACAACAGCCATTGAGTAAAAGTAGAATCACTAGTGCTGCTTTTCTGAAGCAGTATGGATAAAGTATTCAACTTAAGTGTACAAAAAGACATATCTATTTGGCATTTATTATCAAAAGCTGACATATTTATTTTGTTTTTGTTTTGTATTGTAATTTAATATAAAAACCAATACAAAATAACATTACTTGGCATGCATGACAGAGAGCATCACAACATTAGTTCAAGTTCGGTATTTGTGACATCTGTAAAAAAAGATTATTTTCCATTCTGACACATTTATTTCATGTCTTTATAGCCAAGGAAGAAATGAAGAAGAAAGCGAAGCAACCTGCAGACAACCGTCTCAGTCGCCGTGAGTTCCGAACATTTGTCACTCTCGTGGCCGAGGCCATGCACGGAGCAGACGCGTTTGAGTACTTTATTGAGTTCCTCAGTACCAGCGTTGAGGTACGTTGGTGTCTGCTTTCTTCCAATGTGTTCTGTGTACATTCAGTTATTATATCTATGTTTTATCAGAACTTTTTTTCAGCATGTGCGTACAATCATGTGCACATGTGGTTGTCAATGATACACTACTGTGAAATCATTATTACTTTTTTGACATTTTATTTCGTGTATTTCGTGGGTAGGGCATTCCACGAATTTAAGATCCTTAAACAAAACAGTTATTCACTTAAGTAATATTAAATATAATTTGAAATCCATGAATTCAAGTACAAATTGTGTCCACAAACATGTCCGTTGCCCTCAAACGACGAAATTAAGTGCCCACGAAATTAAACGATTTCCCAGTATCTGGTTGCAATTGTGTGAAATAGTAACGTACACAATTATCAAATAGCGTAAAGTTAAAAATGTTAAAAGAACAGTGTTGGGTGTTGTGATGATGTTAAGTATGATGTACTCTTATTCTAGGACTTCTATCATAAACAAGAGGTACTCTCTGACTCAATATTGATCAACTTTCTCTAGTTGCCTTATTATAGATGAGACACTCGGGTGACGTGATTGTAGAACACATCTGTTATGTATAATTTCAATTATTTTCTTTACATAATTTCATAATCTCTTTGTGTGACATCAACTTTACTATTTGTTTCTATATTATGCCCTTATTTCTACTCAATTGTTCTTTCTTTTATTTAATTGTTGTTTTACAAGACTACAATTTCAGTAAATCCCTAAATGTTATAGCATTTTTAGTGACAACTATAACTGTTTAGAATGCGTACATTACAATTAGATCAGTAGTGACCTGGCGTTTCCAATTTTCATCTTCAGATGAGAGGAGATGGGGTAGATTGGTTATAATTCTACCAAAATAGCAGAAAATCTTACATAACCCTTACTCATTCTACTCAAAAAATATTATAACTGAATGCATTAATTATGCCAATGAATGAATGATCTATGTCAATTTCTCATGATTAGCTGAAAACTGGTCAACTAACTGGACTTACAATTTAGAAAGCATGGCAATAGTAGTAGGGCCAAAATAAAACATTAATTTTACCCAAAAATAACTTATTTGTAGCAAGCGTCTGACATGGCGAGTGTAAGTGGAGTGTCTGTTTCTGTATCCTCAACTGCTGGTTTATCTGCTATGTACATGTATATACGTTAGGCGCCCTTGTTCTTGTCCATATAAACAATGTCTCTGTTTTGCCTTTTACCATTTATGTACTTAATGTTAAGGATGTTTAGTCAGGTGGAGCAGCGTGATGTTTTAGAACTATTAAATACAGGGCCTGTATTCATAAAACATCTTAAGTCAAATATGTATGTAACACTCAATGCTATTGGCTCTTTCAAATGTAACCTATGTTCTCATTGGCTGATTCAAATTTTTATTACTTAAGTTTCTTTATGAATACTGGCCCATGTCTGCGTATTCCTGTGTTCTTTAGCAAGCTTGAACAAATAATGGACTCTTTGTTTTGCTCAATGTTATCTTTGGTAGATCATTCATACAAAGTGTTTTGAGGTTTTACCTTTTAAAGATACATTTTTTAGTTTTGATAATTGTTTTCAGTTGATTGAATTTTAGTTTTCAGTAATGCTGTTTAAAATTAGGATATGCCGTTTAACAAATCACTTAGAATGAATAATAGACTGTAAAAGAAATTAAAACACATTTAGATCTATTATATGTACCTTTAATAATGAACTCAAAGGTATCACTTAAAGGCCTAAATCTGCTTTTGTTTTGCTTGATATGTAAAAAATAATATTTGTTTGGTAAGGGAATTTTCAGTTTATCTGTCTAACATGTTCAATGTTTTCAGGATAAAATAAATAATAAGTATTATCTGCGAGTGAGCAAGTGTTCTTAAAATAGATATGATGTGTTTTGTCTGTGTGTGTGTGGTTTATGTTCATTACGATTTATTTTACTAGTAGAAAGTTTTTCAGAATTGAATCTACTATAATAATAAGTCTAGTGTTATGATAAAGTTACGTAATCGCATGCAACTAATGAAATGTTGAATGCTTTTCTCTAGTATTAGTGTTCAAGCTGCGTTTAGTATGACAAAACATGTGATTATTGACAAACGCTAACAAAATCCAGAACAAGATATATCTAGTAAATCACCTTTATAACATTGTTTTACTCATAATTGTTAAAATATAAATCAAAGTATTATAAGTATTATTTGATGAAAAATCAAACCAGCATTACAGTAGAAAATTACCCAATTAATATTATGCCACATTGAGTAAGCATGTGAGTGGTGTGTTTTTAGCGGACGTATGCCGAACGTATCCGAGGTGAGGCGCGCAAGAAGTGGCTTCAGCAGATAATCACAGCAGCAGAGACGGGTGGGGCCAACATTGAGCCCGTCTACAAGGCCGTCTTCCAGGCGCTGTACAAGGTAAGCACAATTGACGGATCGACAACCCGTTTGTCAGACCATCTGAAATGAAGCTTGGTCACGGCAAAAGGCAGGAAGTTAACAAAGCATCATAACGCACAACTTCATTGTGGCTGAATCATTTGTGTATCGCAGATTACACTCACATGTAATGGTTGATGCAACATGCTTTCCAGTGCATCTGTCGGAGCTTCGACTGTTATTTCAAGCGTTTTGTCAATACACGTTACTTGTCTCTATTGGTCATCATTTCGTTCTATAATTCTCGTGTGTATATTCATTAATAATATAGACTGTACAGGTATAGTTATATGGCTACTCTTGCATAATCTTTCCAGGATGCTGAGGCTCATGGTGGAGGCAAGAACATATGCGCCAACATCGCGATGCTGGAGCGCAACACTGTGGCTCCCAACCGCGGTGATGTGATGCTGCGCTACGTGGCCGCCACAACGGAGGATGCAGACTTCCTGCTGGGCAAAATCCTCTACAAGGACATGAAGGGCATCAGGTAACACAATGCGTGACGTTGGACTGGCAGCTGTATAAATTGGACACTGATAACGTCCAGTGCGTGAACTATATCATATCATTTTGTCATTTGTAGGAGTAATGTGTAGGAAAGGCAGATCAAGTGCTTGGTGCAAAACTATTGTAACTACAATATTTTATATGACAAGTTACAATAGTTTTGCACCAAGCCCTCGAGATGCACTATAGTATATAATTACATTATGTATGATAGTCAGTATGTTGTCAGTCTATCAGTTTTCACATTTCCTGTGTTAAACGGTCTAGATCTTTTGGAGATCATTTTGTTAATGTAGAATTTGTTCATGTGCATTAGATGGTAAAGGGCCTAAACCAAGGTCCACAGCTGAAAAGTTCTGCTATATAGCTTGATTTACCTGGTACTTGTGTTTCCAGCTTCTCTGCTGTGGAGACAGGAAAGCCCATTCATGTTCCACGAGTTGCTAACCATGGCAACATCATGTTCTGGAACCCCTACCGCAAACCTGATGTGAGTTTACATTTCTAATGTTTAATTTTGGAGGGCTTGGTGTGAAACTATTGTAACATGTTATATAAAATAAGGTAGTAATAGTTTTGCAGTCCAAGCCCTCGATTGGCTCTTTTATGAAATTTTAGTCATTATTTATAAAAATATTATCAAATAAAAGTACATTTGAATTATACTTAACACTTTTTCTATTTTTGTTTACTCTGTCAACCTAATAATTATTAACTTGACAATTATTTGACTCATTTATCAACAATATTTTTTATTCTAAAAATAGAATTGGAATGTTTTTTATTATTTTTTCTAGTTTTTCGATGTTTTATTGATCAGTGATCATAATAATTGTAGGAGCGTGAGGGTTCGTTCATTGTAATCCCGCTGAAGGACCGCAGGAAGCGAGTGTTCGGGCTGCTGGGCATCGACACACTCAACGATCCCCACACCAAGAGCATCTTCATCACACACGAGATTCAGTTCTTCCAGGTGACTATAACTTAGGGGAAGACAATGATCTCACTTAAACATGTCTGTGTCATGAACCATACTAGCAATAGTGTATTTTATGGAATACAAATTAAAAGAAGTAGAGATGGCTTTGTTTCAAAGAAAGCAAAGGGCTAGAGAGACATGAACAGAAGTTTGTCTTTTTTTAACATTAGGAATTCTAAAGTAAAAGATATTTTTTACTAACAAATTTCTACCCAAAACTATTGACATTGGTGCTTTCTATGTATTCTCCAGGGAGTGTCCAAGTCGTTCAGCATTGCATACCATAGCATTGACCTTCGAAAGAAGCTGCTGCGAATCACGGAGAGCGCCGTGTCATGGATCCACCGACGCAGCCCCCATGTGAAGGAGATCGTTAGCTACATTGTGGAGCCAGGGGATGAAAGCAAGGACTTTGTTCTGCGCAAGATGATGATGACAGACAAGAGGGGTGCTATACAGAACATGGCGAACCCTCCACGCCTCGAGCGCAAAGACAACTTGTTCAGGTATACTAAATGATAATGTGACAAAAGTTTAGGAAGTTGAAAAGGGGCAAAACTTATATTTTAACATTTTTGTCATAACCTGATGAAGGCCTATGACTGATATATTGTATTAAATAAATAATAATGTTCTTAAGTTTGACTTCTTTCTTATATTATAAAATTATTTACCACAAGTAACAATACAAAATTTGATGTTAAATGATAGCACAAACTTAAGTGATTTCTTACTCATGCCATTGAGTGAAATGAACTTTATTACCTTGCAACTCCAGTTGTTTCCTTTCATCAGTTGAATACAATAAGAAGGAAAGATTTTTGCCAACACAATTTAATTCCTGTTTAATTCCCGCCACAGAGACTACCTGTTCAAGGCAGTGGACAACTCGGAAAGCGTGTCAGCTGACGCGTACGGTGAGCGCCACCTGGCCTTCCCCCTGCGTGACGAGCAAGGTCGGGCACAAGCCATCCTCGATATCAGCATTGGGGAGCTGAAGGCCTTACCCAGCCACGAGAATCGCGAGGTCCAGCGAATGTTGCGTCTGCTGCAGCTGGCACACAAGGAGATCACTAAAGAAATGGCCGGCGAGGACAAAAATGTTGTTCTTGGTAAGACCTTGTTTATCGTCAGACATACAAATGAAAATTTATAGTAATAGCGACTTAAGGCTTAAAATATCTTCGAGACTTTTTGTGTAAGACAGTGCTTTGTTTAAACTGTTTTATGAAAATGTTTCCATAACAATTTATTAAAGAAAAAAAATTAACCAGAAAAAAACATCAATAGAGAATTATCCTTCATTATTTTTCTTAATGTTTAACAAAACTTAGTAAGGGCTCAGCGTTTTTCTCAAAAGTAATACAAATGAAACCTTTTACTCCTTGCAGAGGCTGAGAATGATGAAGAGACGCGCATGGACATCATGTTTGACCGCCTCATGTTGATAGAACTGCGTGAGAACGTGATCCGAATCGACACGAAGGCATTTGCCGAGCTGCGCAGCTACATCGACCCTCCCAGGATCGTCCACGACATTCTCAAAGCAGTGACAGCCATCTTCAGTTTCAAGGAAACCGTGGAAGGACAGTTTGATGACTGGCAACAGATGAAGGGGGTGAGTACTGACTCAGCACTTACGCACTAAACAACAAACCTAAAAAGTTTTTCAAATAATAGTTTAATTAATAGAGTTTTGTCAATAGTAAACAGTAAATTCTTCAGCGTTTTCCATTGAAACTGAGAACAAAGATGTTATTGCTCATTCAGTAACAAAATAAAACCTTATCTCACGGGGTTGGTGTATAGTGAAGTTCTTAGGTGTAGTTTTTTTAGAATTCTATACATTTTAAAGATGCAATGTACCACATCATTTTGGTGCCAATATAAAAACCCAACCAACAAGTTTTATGTGTTTTCTTTCAGCAAATCAACATGGATCTACTGCAGAAGATAGTGGAGTATGACCCAACGGCCGGTCAGGACCTGATTCCGCCTGAGAAGATTGAGCGCTACTTGAAGGATGTGCCCCACGGGGAGGTGGCAAAACACAGCTCGCTGCCCGCCCAGCATCTCTACAGCTGGGTGTTTGTGTGTCTCTCTCTCATTGAGCACACACTCAAGATGCGGCAAAACAACGAGGACATTCTACCTCCTGCTGTTGATAGCGCTGAGAAGGAGCGCACGGAAGATGTGATCGTTACAGAACAACCCGAGCAGCAGCAGGCGGATGCGTAGACCTGGCAATTGACACAGCGTACTCCATCGTGACACTGTACTTCATCGGCGGGAGGCGTCATTGCAAACTCTGAGAGAGTGAGGTGGTGAAAGATTTGTGTTTTTGTTGTGTATCAAAGAAAAATATGTTAGTAGTGCTTCAGAGAGAATAAGAAAGTATTTTATTTATAAATTTATAAAAGATGTATAAAACTGAGTATAAAAACTGAGTAAGTATAAAGAGTTGTTTTACATTAATTTGTACATGTCTGTGATATTGTGGTTACCCTATACATATGTTTTAATATTCTAGTTGTATTTAATGCATTTTATTTTCTATCTTACAAGTATTTTCTATGACACTGTGATAAATACTGTATAAGTGAAAAAGTCTATTTGTTAAATATTTGGTAATATTGAAAATTGGCTTTTTGATCAATAAAAAAAGAACAATGAATATGTGTTGTTTGTATTTGAAGAATTTGGATAAAGACACTAATTTAGACACAAATTCCCTAAAGAACTGTTCATCATTGCAAAGGATTTTTTTCATATTTATTCATACAAATATTCAGCATCATCATCATCATCATCATCATCATCATCATCATCATTATTATTACTATTATTATTATTATTATTATTATTATAATCAGTCTGCGCGTTAATTATTTTTAGACTATAAATTAAATTTTCTATAGCCCGAATGAAATTTTAATAGCCCAAACTTTTTGTTGTGGTCATAATTTATACAAATCATATTAGAAATGAGTCGACTTGCACTTATTTTAATCTTTCTTGTGTTTTCTTACGAACATATAACTCCAAAATCAGTTTTTATGTAAAATTGTTTCTTTATTTAGAATTTTACTTTAAAATTTAAATCGACCGGTCGGGCTACCTTGCATACAATTCTAATCGACCGACGGGCCTTTTACTTGACTCGGGCTTCGGGCTTATAGACTAATTCGCAGAATGATTATAATTATTATTATTATTGCTTATGCCCTCTTACACAGAAGAAGTGTATTTTGTTGTGCAAGATGTTGGTCAGTCGACCAACCAGATTTATAACTTGACGATGAAATGACTGGTTAGGCATCAAACTTAACAAGAAAGTTGGCTTTGGCTAGTAGATGAAGCCTATTATTAATTTTGGGGTCACTGTGATCTTCAGTAAGCATTTGTGTTTGCGAACGTTCGGTAACGAAGTGACTAAACGCACCGTTCGCCCCGAACGTTCGCTAACAGTCACAAACGCACTAGCAAGATAGTAGACTGGTCATTCAATTAACCTGTTCGCTTGGCGAACAGTGATTGGCTAACATTTGTGTAAAAAAACTCACTGAACGCAAGGCACGTCTGAAAATTATTCCCAAATGATAATAAAATAACCATTGTCCATCATACTTCAAAGGAATATAGACTTGGGTCACTGGATCACGCTTGTATTGGTTTTAGGGTCATTACATTGTAGGTCAAACATCAAGGTCATAGCCGCTATGAGCGTGAAAATTGTTTTAAATTGATAATATGTCTATGCTCATAATGCCATGTATGTCATGGAGTGAGTGTATGTTAAATAAACATGTAAACTTGTCTATGCCATCAGGGCTCTGTTGATAGAGAGCCCTGATGGCGTGAACGCCAGCAATCAAACTTCACATGAACATTAACCTTGGTCAGTAGATGATCCCTGTTAATATTAACATTCATATTAATTATTTACTATTAAGCACAAATAAAGAACAAAAATGTAATTAAAAGCAAACATTTCAATTATAATTTATAATATGTACACAAAAATGACCAAATATCGCTTGATTCTCCATTACCAAAACCTACCATTAACATCTTATATTGCCTTTCGATGCCCACACAGTCACTAAATTGTTTCTTTGTGTTTACTTGGTGGATGAGTTTCATTTTTAAGAAAATGAAGATATTTTTTTAATTCAAACCAAGAAATGTAATGATTGGGTGAAACAAACATTTAAAAATGTTTGGTGCATATTCATATTTCAACATGCATTTTCATGTATAGTGCGCATGGCTTTATTTCTGCCATTGGTACTGCGACAAAATATTAATTTATTTGAGTATTAAAGATGCTAGGTCTGTATCTTTTTACCCTTAAAATTAGTCACAAATCTTGCAATATGTAAAGTGTACTAAATAAATAAGCATTGCAAAAGGAATTGCAAATTTTAGTGACAAATAATGTGTTTTTGGACAAAAACTAAAAACACAACAAC
>Ga0224511_10001062_pt1 | contig 15614 bp, 7 predicted proteins | sample SF_May12_sed_USG_2_FD_169988 | JGI IMG/M metagenome (GOLD analysis project Ga0224511, IMG submission 169988) | Sediment microbial communities from San Francisco Bay, California, United States - SF_May12_sed_USGS_8_1 | ecosystem: Environmental > Aquatic > Marine > Sediment | place: USA...
TTTTATAATTGCAATTACTAAGTCAATTTTTATCACACAAATTAGTATCTTATATCATTACAAAGGTCTTGAAACTCATATTTTGAATATTTTAAAATAATTTGTAATGTCATCATCATAATCGGAAGAACTCGGCCATTAGATTATCATTACCGTCTGGGAAATGTTCGGTAGTTTATGTTATAATATCGGAACCGCCCGAAACTCAAATGGGCCCGTCCCGTTCGCATGCATAAAAAGAAAGCAGGGAAACTTCAAACCGGAATTACCTTTCCAAAACAATACTGGCTTGCCGTGAACTGCAAGCCAATAACAGTACATGGCCAATTTTAATCTGGACCGTGATTAAGGTCGCCCCGTTCTACATCATCGTGTAGTCATATTTTTCTGGTCCTCAGGGATCATGGAGTGTACATGTATGTTGTTTACATTTGAAATGGAGTTCTGCTCATGCGCTAGGGGGCGTCAGTGGTGTCGCATCATTCATTACTACTGATGAACAGCTTCAATAAAACCGAGGCTGCTGTTTTCTCGTGCAGGCTATGTTTCCTGAGGGCGTTCCCTTTCATCAGTTTAATATTACTTACTACAGCTGGTGTTTAGTGCCTGTGTGGCGGCTGTAAAAAGTCGCCCCGTACTACATCATTGTGTAGTCATATTTTTCTGGTCCTCAGGGATCATGGAGTGTACATGTATGTTGTTTACATTTGAAAATGGAGTTCTGCTCATGCGCTAGGGGCGTCAGTGGTGTCGTATCATTCATTACTACTGATGAACAGCTTCAATAAAACCGAGGCTGCTGTTTTCTCGTGCAGGCTATGTTTCCTGAGGGCTTTCCCTTTCATCAGTTTATTATTAGGTTATAACTGTCAGGTAACAGTCTGACCTAGTAGATACAAAAGAAAGCATACTTTCTGTTTGCAATAAACTTATCACAAGAACAAACGGGCAGTATAGTAAGGGAAGGATATGTGAGACATGACAAACCATTGTGCTTTATTAGTGTTCCTGATGTCATTATTTCTATTGTCGTGCTGCAAACATCCTGACTGTTTTTTTAATCAAACATATTTTAGTTCATCAATATCAACCACACAGGGCTATGATTAAGTGCGGTAAACACCAAACCTTTATTTCTGTAACATTTGTGTTAAAGTCATCCACTACTGCGCTAGATTTCCTGGTTTGCTTGTACGTTCAAGTGTAAACCTTGAGGTGGCTAAAGTTTACTTTTATTACTCCATATCCATATACGTTAAACGAAGATCAAAGAACAAATTCATTAGAAAACATTAAAACACTAAATACAAAAAATACTGTACAATTTACATAATGGAAGTGAATAAAAGAACAAACTGAAAGTGTTGAAGGTTGAAGTAAAATTCATTTTTGGCATACGTTGTAAAAAACTTCAAGTTATTTCTTTTATAAAAACATTTATTTACATAAATTGGTTTTAACACAATAACCGGTGTACTGTTTACAAGAGTGATGAAGGGCAGTTTTAATAACTAGGTCAGTTTGCAATTTGCAATATTAAGACCAATCTTCTTGTGTTTTTTATTAAAATCGGTGGCGCTATATACACCAAATGAATGGTTTGCATACACCGACAGTTTAATCTTATTGTCATGATAATATATTTATCATATAATTAAATATGAATGTGTTTGATTCAATAATACCTTACAGTAGCTGTATGCAACAGTTTGTTCTTATTCTTGTGTATGACCGGTTGAAGATCATCGTGCAGTTTATGTGCGCGGTAATATGTACTTTGAATCATTTTATCATGGGATTGAAAAAGAACTTATAATTTTGTTTCATCAGTATGCACTTTAAAAGCAAACTATTTAAAACAGAGGATATTGCAGACTAACGTATTTAAAGATTAACAGTCACACAGCCTTCAAAACACGACATTTGGTTGAGAGTTACATGTAGGAACTGTTGAACCGATATTTGCGTTAAGTACGTACATGTATACTTCATGTTTACTAGTACAATGTATATCAACACATGAATAATAATTGTTCTAGGTGTTAATATTTTTGAACAAACAAACAAAACAACAACACAAATGACATTGATAATGATTGTAGCAATGTTTTATTACACATACAACTCAATTGTAACACAAAATGAATAAGTTTACATTGATGAAAAACAAAGTTGCCAATCGGATACATGATTATACCAATCAAAAACATGTCCTACGGCATTCGCCATGTTTTGTTGTCCATGTTTACAAGAATCTTTGGTCCTCTATACTATGGTCCTCTAGGCTCGACTTTGGATTTCCTGTAGCATAAATATTGAAATATTTTGACATACGGAAACAGTTGTTGGATAGGTTCTTTATCTAACTAATAAAACTATTAATCATTGTGTTTAGTGAAATTATGTGTCAATAAAAGGCATCCGTCGCAGTCGTAACCATGTATTGTCATAAAGGTCTGCTTATCTGAACAACGTTTATGTGTTCACCATTAATTGTAATTTACTCCACAAGCGAGTTACAGCTTTCACATAATTTTAAACATGTATATTAGTTAGATGTGAATAAAACCAGACTATGTGCAATTTTGACGGTAAACCAGAGGATAGAAGTGTCAGTGGTTCGATAAATGCACTGAAATATGTCTAGAAAATAACTCTGATAGAACTGTCACCGTACAACGCATAACCTACAGTAAAATCCGCTTATAATGAACGCATCGGGACCATGAAAATATGTACCTTGTAACAGGAGTTTCTTATGAAAGTATAGTGACCTCGTTCCTTGCTAAATGCTAGGAAAAAGAAATCTGTTCCTATTAAGCGGAAGTTCCTTATAAGCGGAGGTTCCTAATAAGCGGAAGTTCCTTATAAGCGGAAGTTCCGTATAAGCGGGTTCCTTATAAACGGACTCTACTGTACTCACCTTCCGTTCTTATTTCCAGTACAACTGAAGCAGCACAGACAGCAGGCGGTAAGGCTTGATGTAAGTGCGACACAGCCAAGGACAATGAGGGCAACCACGGTCGGCGAAACTCCCGCACTTCTGATTGGACGCACCTGGACAAATGACAGAGTTAGTTTATACTAATTTAATCAAGGTCGATTGCGAAGCAAGTTATCAGATCTTATATTAATCACTCTCGACCGCTCATTCCAGATGGAATCCATCTCATTATTTGAACGAGGTTTGGAGAGAAGAAAGAAGCCAAACATATCCTTATATGCTGAACGATAAGCAAGGTAGCATCATTCTGGTACCATGTGTTTAACGTTTTTGGTATGACGCGGTCGGGTATCGAACCCACGATCCCCGCTCATGGGGCGAACGCTCTTAAACTAAACCACCGCTGCGGCTGGTAGAGTTATAATAACGTGTTTTGTGGGTTCTTGTTAGGCTCAGGTTAATAATGTCGATACATATATTGTATAACAATTAAAATTTAAAGTAAACCAACTAAAATAAATTGTCAATAATGTCTCAAAATACATCTTCTGACATCTCATTTGAGTGTGATAACAGAAACAGGCTTTAATATTTTAATTTTTGTATGTCTCCTTTTTAAAAGTTAAATGTAAAATAGACACTCATTCTTCCCTTCAACGTTTATTCAATGTAAGCTCTAACCTTATCACATGAACAGTATGATGCGAGAGTTGTCGAGGCGTTTCCTGTAATGGTAGAATCAGTTGTTGTTCTTAAAGTTGGCAAATAGGTCATTGAATTATAATCCGGTGAGGTCGCATTTGGGAAATCGGTCGTGAAATAATCCGCCGATGAGTTCGCATGGGGGAAATCGGTCGTTGAAGTTTCCGCATGTGTGTTTGTATTAGGGGCATCTATCGTTGTAGTGTCCGCTTGTGTCATCGTAACTGGAAAATCGGTCGTTGTTGTGTCCGCCGGTGAGGTCGCATTTGGGAAATCGGTCGTTTTTGTGTCCGCAGGTGGGATCGTAACAGGGAAATCCGTCGTTGTTGTGTCCGCTTGTGTCATCGTAACTGGGAAATCGGTCGTTGTTGTGTCCGCCGGTGAGGTCGCATTTGGGAAATCGGTCGTTTTTGTGTCCGCAGGTGGGATCGTAACTGGGAAATCCGTCGAAGTTGGGAGACCTGTAGTAGAATTAAACGTCATAATAGAAATATGTTAACACAAACAATTTTTAAACAATGATCAGTAAAGAAATTACCACAAGTTTGATTCTTTTTTTATTGTAATTATAATGTTCTTAAAATATTAAAACGATGATGCGTAACATGCCGTTGTTTAAAATAAAAAAACGATTTCAAAGTAATTTAAAGACTTTCATACTAACTGAGAAAATTAGTATTGATTATTATGGAGCTTTACTGACCATACACCACTGCAGTAGAGACGAAACAGAACACAACATGCTGGAATATTGGTGACATCTTCTTTCTCTAGACGCATGTAGACGATATGGTGAAATTAAAGGCGAAAGTGTACTTAAGGCTACTCCTTGCCTGCAATTCTGTGAAATCATAATTGTTTGCGCAATATATGTTTTCGCTTATGTAATTATAACTTGCGATATTCACACGGTCTAAAATTCGCGCATAGTTCGTGAAGTATAATTAAACTGATGAAAGACCCCAGGAAGCATAGCCTGCACGAGAAAACAACAGCCTCGGTTTTATTGAAGCCGTTCATCAGTAGTAATAAATGATGCCACACCACTGACGCCCCATAGCGCATGAGCGGAACTCCATTTTCAAATGTAAACAACATACATGTACACTCCATGATCCCTGAGGACAAGAAAAATATGACTTCACAATGATGTAGTACGGGGCGACTTTTTACAGCCGCCACACAGGCACTAAACACACCAGCTGTAGTAAGTAATATTAAACTGATGAAAAGGAAAGCCCCCAGGAAGCATAGCCTGCAGGAGAAAACGGCAGCTCGGTTTTATTGAAGCCGTTCATAAACAAAGACAATCATGATTTTATGCCCTCAGCACTTGGGGCAAACACATGTATACTTTTGTCCTTGTCCACTTGTGCGACCGGACGTCTGAAATTATTTTTTTGCCATAACATACAATGTAAAGGTGCTTAATCCACAAAACCTTTTATAATTGATTGTCAGTACATGTATATGAGCTTGCGCACTTGGATAATTAGACGCCATTAAATTCAAGGTCAGGGTCGCACTTTGGGGTTTAAGTTGAAGCTTATATTCAGCATTAATTCGTGTTATGTGGACATATTTCAATATAGGTTTGGTAAGATTCACACAGGATTAAAATTCGCCCAACATCTTTTTCGTTTACTTTTTTGTTTTCAGTTTGTATTTTCAATATTTCACAGTACAACGTATATAGGAACAATTATATGATGTTAAAGATGTAAGAGTATATACAACAGCAAGAGAAAAATATAAGGAGATTAATGCGTATTAAATAGCACAAATTAAGTACTTTGTAAACATATTAGCAGTAAAAAATGTATAAACACCTTATACAACAGGCATTGCATAAAGCACGCGAAAAATAGACAACCACGAACACTTTTGATTTCACCAATTTTATGCTTTACAGGACAAACATTTTTGCGCACGAAAAACATTAGTAACAAGAGCCTTAAATACAATAATCATGGGTTCCGGTTCGCTTCTTCACTTCTGGTCGATTTTTAAAATCAATTCAAACTTTTTGCAATGTATTTTTTAAGTTTATTTTTCTAAATACTTATTAGAATTAAAATAACACTTTTAGGAAGAAAGAGTTGCATAACTATTGCGCTGTAAGTTGTATTATTAAATCTTGCCAATGCAAAATGTCAATTCCGCATCATAAAATCAACTAACAGAAACCAAATAATTTTTATCAAGGTTTTCTTGCAACTAAACAGGTAACACCATGATGTATTACGTTTACTATTACAAATTGATAGCAACGTGTTCTTTTATTCTTTTTAACGTTTAGCACAAGCGATAACGTTTGACCTCACATGTTGGTTGGTCGCCTAAAGATAGATTAATCTTTTGTCCAAAATACCTTTCGTTGATCAACCGGCGTTGTTTATTTGAACTACTTTTTGAAGCATTTCCTCATTCTATTGTTAGCGACCTTCCGTGGCTGTGAGCGTTGAAAGAAGATGGATGTGTTTCTTATATCATATGGATAAAACAAAAAGAGATGACTCGATTTTTTATTGTTAACCACAAATGTCGCTAATCCGGTTTAGAACATTGATCCTATCAATCAGTTGAAGACGTACACATCCTACTTGACTTTCACTTTGCATAATTAACCTATCGCGAAGTTTCGACAACTCCCATCAAAAGAGTTCCCTGTATGAAGACACGATGTCTCCACGTGTCAAGTGCATTACAACATTGCCCTCCTTTACCAAGTAATAAAGCAAGATAGATAGCCATTTAATGAATTGTAAATTTTAATGTTTTATATTACTCTGTAATAAATCGTATACCTTTATAATGCTCTTTATTCGTATCAAATGCGCCACAAACATAATTGCCATCGGCAAGTTTTGCAAATGAAGTTATTTTAAAGGGACCTCCTTGCCATCCTCTGCACGTAAAACTCTATGTTTCACCAGATATCGTCAAACTTATCTTGTCCTTTTTATGACAATATCAATCTACTCATTTTTTACAAACGGCAAGACAATGCGCATTCAGTTGGAGCATTTTCACTACGTAAATCACATTTTCACAATTTCGAACTAGATTGTTTATGTATTTTACAAATATTGCCCTTTCTTAAGTTAATTTAAGTACATTATTATATCAACGATGAAAAATATAGCAGTTAGGTTTTGCTTAAGCTGGGCCAGAGTAAAAAGTATAAACGAATATCATTTATACTATGTGTCAAGACGTTATGCACATTAAAATATTTCTTTTATCAGTATTTTAGAAAGACCGGTAGTCTGCTGAAAAAAAACCCACATGATTATTAAATTTAGCTGGTATATCCGAGTTATATGATCTTCTTAGCTGTTTAAGGGGAGAGTCAAGGCCAAATAACCAAAAGCAGCCCAAAATAGTCATTTGTCATGTTCAAAAACTAGCTATCATATTGAAACAAAATAAGTGAAATATTGTTATGTTACCTCAAAAGTATCACTCTTTAGTAATTAAACATAACAAAAAATTGTAATTAGTCATTAATTAGTCAAAATAATATTTTTACAGGGGTGTACTATCAGTAAATTTAGAGTTATGCTGGCCCGCGTATAATTATTGTTTTGGCTAAAAATGACTTATTAAAAATTGTTGTTACCTTTTATTTCTAAAGAATGATACCTTTGATGTAACATTACAAATATATCACTTAATTTATTACAATATGATAACTAGTTTTTGAACATGAAAAACGACTATTTTGTACTACTGTTGGCTATTTCGCATTGTCTCTCACCCCTAAATCGGGTCTTAAATTGTTTCATTTTTTTGTTTTGTTTTTTTAAACGTATTTCACAGGAGTAAATACATTCATATCTATCTTAGGTTATCAATAACAAAACATTATGATTTTGACTTTAAAAACAATGAGTAAATCCTTTTAACAGTTTGAATTAATATAATTCTTTTACATTCGTTACGACACATTAATCTGAGAAAAGGGAAAGTCCTAATGAAGCAAAAGTTGCATAAGGAAAATTAGCAGCCTCAATTTTATTGGTAATTAAAGAGACCGCTTAAGCAATTAACACCAGCTGTAGTAACAGAAATAAGTATGAGACAACCGAAAAGGAAAGAACGCATCGGAAAGTATGTTTTAAAAGCATGTTGTGCATGTTACGTAAACGTTCACGGTTACGATTGCCACAGTTTCATTCAGAGTTTAAAGATGCTATGTCTGTATATGTTAACCAGACTTGTTTACATTTTACCTTTTAACCATATTTATGCAGTGAATCCTCCTCCCGTAAATATGTGGAACTGCCCAGTATAGTGTTCCATACATGTTAACATATAAAACCTGACTTTGTTGAAAAAGCGTGGCCTGCAAAATTGGCTTTGTTCATCTGTGTTTCGAGCCATTACGTTGATGCAGTTAAATAGCTGGATTCTTAACAATATGTTCAGCTGATTTGTTGGTCTTGAGGTAACGCATTAGAAGGGGGTGCCAGAGATCCCGGGTGCAATCTCCGTCTCTGGCAAGGATTTTGCTGTTGCTTTTTTGTTTTGCTGTTGTTGTACTTTTACTTATTTGTCAACAAACACATTACTTGTTGTAAACCTGTGAAAATCATTGTGCAGTATTCACTTATTGAGTATACTTAACATACTGCCAAAAGTGTGACCGGACACAAGGGTATCAAGATACATACCTAGCCTCTTTAAACATTTGATCTTATAGAATATATGTCCATATATTACCTAAGCAGTTGTAATATTCAAAGAATGTTATGATATATTTTTCTTCTGAGTTTTCTTACTTTCTCTCTTAATAAATAAATATAAATTATATTAAAACATAAGGATATAGCCCCTTTTAAAGCTAAACGTATTTGTTTTCTCGTTAAACAATAACTGCCAGTGTACTGAAGACGGTTTTGTTTAGCCGTCTTTCATATCTAAAGAATTTATGTCAACAACTTTTTACATAGTACTGCCTTAAACGATATCATCAACAATCGCCACTATCTATATTAAACTTGGGAATCAATTTAAATTTCCCACACTTGTTATAGATTAAAGCATGTTTAAAGCTTTTATTTTATTTAAGGACTATTCATACAAGCATTTATATCTATATTTGTAGATAATAAAATTCCATATTGAATCTCGCAATGTAATTCTTATTATTAAATCTATATCAAGTATTCACAAGTGGTTCATCTTTTTGTCAACAGCACTCAAAGCGGTACATATATCACTTGTATTTACAATTTACACAACTTTTAATCGCATGTCAGCGTGCTTGAAATTTGGACGACTTGATTAAACCTATTATGAATGATATTATCTAATATGAACAACTTTGAACTGATGTTCTAATCTCAACAACATACACGGCAGTTGCTCTCCCAGATAGATCCGTTAAATATAAATATCAATCTACAAACACAGATTGAACCAATTGGTCTAGAACGTCTGCGGACGCATGTAGATGGTACAGTACACACATTTGGTAAGGACATACGGACGTAACGCTGAAGTGGTATCAAAGGGACTCACCACAACGATACATAATACACTGACGCTATGAAGGCTGTTTTGCAACTGGTGATATTCGCGCTGTTTCTGACTGCGCTGACGTACGGTAAGGTTTACTTGATATTCTATTTTATAACAAAAGTTGGTCAGTTGACATTATCGCACGAGGTAGCTAGTTTAAAAACTAAAATAAATAATTGACATTTTTATACTACAAATGTATGTCGTTTTCATTTTTTTATACTTTAATTGTATGTTTTTTATTTAATTTTCTTTAAATATTCTTTTAATACAGTAAAAAGATTCATTTTTGTTGATCGTATATATTTTGTTGATTTCGCTACTTCAGGTTTCTTACTTTCACCGAATACAACAAACGGTAAGTGCATTTTTTATAATAATTTTTATCAAAATGGATTGAATGTTAAATTGTGTGTACCACTCTACATGTGGTGTGCTGTAAAAAATCAAACCAGGTGTACAAACAGAACATCACATTTAAAGAGAATTAGCTAAAATCATATGTGCAATAACAGCATAACTTATTCTTGATTTAATAATGTATACTCTTTTTTCCGCAAGGAAATGTCCGCATGTCTAAAATTTAAGGCAAATCGTTAAAGATGCTAGGTCTGTATCTTTCTACCCTTATAATTAGTCACAAATCTTCAAATATGTTGAGAATACTAAATAAATTAACATTGTATAAGGAATTGCAAACTTTTGTGACAAATAATGTGTTTTTCGACAAAAAAGTAAAAACACAACAAGAACAAAACAAAAAATCAAACATAAAAACCCTTGCCGGAGCCGGCGATTGAACCCGGGACCTCTTGCACCCAAAGCGGATGCGTTACCAATGCACCACCGAGCCAACTGAGAGTATCGATTGCAGTCAAGCTATTTAACTGTTTCGACGCAATGGGCCAAACTTGCGGGCCAGACATTTTCAACAAATTCATTTTTTCTGTAATATTTTTGCATGCATGGATAACTATATCTGGCAGTTTCTCATATTTACGGCAATAGGTTTCGCTGCTTAAATATGATTAAAATGTAAGATGTAAACAATTCTGACCTAAAAGATACAGATGTAGCATCTTTAAGAATCGTCGGTTATTCCCCGTTACATTACTCCGCTATGCTGCGTTATGTACCGTGGGACAATTGGCTAGGAAAATCTCGTAGACATAAATAATTCATGAGACACTTTCCGCAAGGAAATGTCCGCATGCCTAAAATTTAAGGCAAATCGTTAAGAATCGTCGGTTATCCCCCGTTACATTACTCCACTATGCTGCGTTATGTACCGTGGGACAATTGGCTAGGCAAATCTCGTAGACATAAATAATTCATGAGACACTTTCATTGGTGGCATAAGGAAACCTCTTTGCATAACTAGCCAATGAAATTACGTTTTATATTTAAGGATCGGTTTACCATTTCAAATGGCGACCTCTATGAGTGATTTTGCTAAAGCGAGTTATTTATTCGGCATTAACAAGTTTGAGGAGTTTAGGGTAATGTTTTTAATAAATTATTATTATTACTTCTGACACCAGTAAATTAACATTGAGAAGGAAAGTGTTAGTTCCCGGCGTGGGACTCGAACCCACTAACCTCGGTACACCGGTCCGCTGCTCTACCAACTTGTGGCCTTGTCCCAGCCGTACTTCACTACTGTCAGTACATTTTCTATATTTAGTAAGAAAATCCCTGTATGATGTCATTGAGATTGAAGAGTTATTTATTGTAACATGCGATTTCATTGGAAGAAGATTGGTCTCCTCTGCCTCATGCATATTCATGAAAACGGGATTTTGCTAGTCAAATTTTCCGCGGTATGTATAGAGGGTAACGGAATAAAGTACTGTGGGTGACGACGATGGTCTTTAGAGATGGGTATTATTTGATTAAGTTGTGTTTAAATATTTTCTATAGCAACGGGCGGTAATAACTTTGTTAATAAACTAAACATGCGGTTCCTTCAGCGCCCTGCGTTGACACGGAGCCCAACTGTGACCACTTCAACATCTGTGCATTAGACTTCCAATCCGCTAAGAAGATGTGTCGGAAGTTTTGCAACCTCTGTGACGTCGGTATGTTTTCTAGAATCGTGTATTTCCTTGACTGATTGCATATTAGGACAATATACTTAATCTGTAACTGGTTATTGATGGGAAAACCCCAGCTAAGCGAGAGGTACAAACAAAAATTAACCGTTATGTTAGTCACATTCGACCAATACAATTTCTATTCTGCGTCCAATTAGTGATACGGTATGTGCTTCTCAATAGAATGAACTATGTTTGTTTCCCTCTGTAAGCTGGATGTTTCCATTAAATACCGAGTTCCGGTTTACATCTATTGCTTCATAAACATTTGAACTTATGTAATAAACCCACACATCTGTCTCGCAATATAAGAAATGTCAATAATGTCAAGAACATGTAATATAGATCACACAAAGTATAAAACCACATATTTGTATATGGTAATTGAAATAATAATTCACAAGACGATTTGTGCTCATCTGTCAATGTACAATTATAGCACTGTTAAACGCTACTTGCAAATGCTTTATCGATTGAATACATGTTGTTAGTTGACGGTGGCTGGTCTATCTGGGGTACATGGACCACGTGCTCTGTAACATGTGGTAACGGCACTAGAACACGGACAAGGACGTGTGACAATCCCCCACCCGCACACGGAGGAGATGATTGCAAGGGGTTACCAGATGATACAAGCTTCTGTTTGATGAATGCGTGTCCAGGTAAAGGGTTTTCTTCTTTATAATTAATCATATATTTAACTTTCAAAGCAATTTAAATTTATCAGCGTAGTAAATGTAGTCATGGTAACATTTTTGAATGCCGTACAATTCCAAAAACAAGGTTATCAGTTTCTATAATAAGATTGTACTTTGAATTGATACCAATATTTCAATAGTGCTTATATATGCCAATTAGACACTAATAATATTCACATTATTATTTATAACAGTCCATGGCGGCTGGGGTGGCTGGAGCACGTGGGGCACGTGCAGCGCCACCTGCGGCGTTGGGCTGCGACGTCGCGATCGTGCATGTGACAGTCCCTGGCCGTCCCGCGATGGGAACCATTGCTTTGGCGAAAGTTTGGCCTACGACATGTGCGCAGATTACCAATGTTAGTAGCACTATATTGTTAATTTTATACAAAGCTGCATGTTCATTCCTGTAAGTTTAAATAACAGATTTCTTAAGCAAATACTGCACACATAAAAAGAACTTACTTTTTTTCAACATAATCTGAAGCTAAAACACGCAATACCTATTTTCCTTTCCTCCATTTGTGTAGTAAAAGCTGTAAAAATCACCCAAACTTGTTTCAATTTTGCAACGTAATGTAAACATTGCCTAAAACATTGCCCTCTTGGACACTTTGTTGCAGCACAGCACAATAAAATCAATACTCAAACGGCATAGTTCATTAGTTGCGCCCCTTTAAACAGTGATGTTATCGGTGTATTTACTATAACACTTACTGTTTCAATTTGCGACCCTTGATTTTTAAAGAATTTTTTATTCACCAGGAAGTTCTATTTATAGCGCGTAATAGATAATTAGAATGTGTTATGACGGAAGGAAGAACAACCTTTTCCTCCCGCTGACAAGGTTATTTTATTCACTTAAAACACGCACTTATAATGTAAAATTGAACTTAAATACAGTGTATTTCTTTATATAAGAATGTAAATATAAGAATTAAATTTCTAGCGCGCTTTATGGATTTGTCAGTTTTACCATTGCGTTCATGATCCCATCAATGCACCCAGAATGAAATTCAATCCTTAAATGTTATAATTATTTGGGTACAATGATTTAAATCGATACGAAAATGTAACTGGCATTTTCTTTCTGAAGCACTTTATTCCTTTTGAATGTAACGCGATTAAAATCTGTAAGCATCGTTACACAAATGAGCATAAACGATAACGGCACAGTGAAACTTCGGAAGTGTGACGTGATGACGGTTCATAACATCTATAAACTCGATTGGTAAAGTCATTGGTAGTTTTATTCTGTATAAAGTAGGTGGCAGAATTTACATAACTTTCAAAGAAAGTAAAACACGTATTTACAGAGAATATTTCTTCGCTTTAATAGAATTTATCGTCAATCCAATAATAATAAGTCGTCAATTCCTGACGTTTACGTTTGCGCATTTGCGAAATTGACCCAACATGAGATTTAATATTAAAAAAAATGATTTTGTTTCGATCTCACAAGTTATATTTTTCCTGTTATATGTTCATGTAATTTTTGTGCTTTCTAAAATTGGTTCCATGGCTAATTTTTATCAAACTAAAACTTTAAATTAAAACATCCACAAAGGTAGCATCAATTTGTTTAATATTATGGCATTGGTGCACGTACGACGAATAGATCAGCTGTTCTACAACGCATTAATATTCATTCAATTTGCTATGTTTAAAGTGTCAAAGTTAAAGGCACGATGACAAAAAGACCCGTTTAAAAATAAACACTAAGCACAGCACGAAACACACAAGTCAACAACACTGTAATAGATGTTCAGAAAAAACAACTGTTTTGTGTTGTATTCTTTTTAATAATATTTACATAGATTTCTTTGTAAAAAAGTGTGTCAGGTGGATATCTCAAACTGATTTTCTTCAGATAATTTAATATCTTGTACATTGTATATTTCTTGTTTGTAATTGAGTGCTACCTTTTGTGTTCCATTGCAGCTATTGACATTATTAGTGTATGTTTGCTTATGGAAAAGCTAACTATTTTAATTGATGTAATTTTTGGGTTGTCTGAATAATATATCAAGCAATATTTATTATATCGTTACATGTTAACCTAATAACTTTTGATAGTGAGCAAGATTCACATCAGTAAAATATTTCAAAGTAATTAGTTACTGAATTTTTGTATGATATAACGGTATTATCATTTTCAGGTGCCGTCGGGTGGACGCCATGGTCAGCGTGGTGATCCTGCACGTTGACCTGCGGCACCGGAACCCAAACCAGGACCCGACGTTGTCAGAACCCGGCGGCTTCAGCACTTAACGATAGCTGCCCGGGAGACGTAACAGACTTTCGCACGTGCAGCAACAGTTCTTGTAAGTTAACGCGATATTAGACCGGCACATTATACACTACATTACTTTCAACTAAATATTTGAAGTATTGTTATTCAAGTTTGTTCCAATGTCATACTTATTATATGACAAAACAAAAGAAAACACACTTATCTAGCGTAGGTATGCTAAAGACAATCCTACTGTTATTTACCTTTCTTATCTTACTTTTTACATAACTAGATTGACAAACATAAACACGGTTAAGTTTAAGTCGTCAACGCATTATATGTTTATTGTATGTGTGTTTTTATTTCACTTGAATTTTTAAAACCATTATGTTGAGATTAAAAAAATAAAATTCTCATTATATAATACAGGTTCATCCGCCTTCTCCGCCACCGGTGTCGCCGTCATTTCCGGCACACGTGACATCCGCTTCCCAGCCGTCATCCTCAACACGGGAGGGGACTATAACACTGGTACCGGGATGTTCACGTGCCGGGTCCCGGGTCTCTACTGGTTTAGCGCGACAATTGGGAAATCATGGGATATCAATGTCGATCAAGTACCGTGTTACATAAAATTAAACGGCGTGGAGAAGATCTTTTTGTACACAGATCCTCACGGAGACGACCTGGACGGGTACACGTCCACGGGCTCGATGGCGCTTCAGCTACGACCCGGGGATCGCGTACATGTCGGGTCCTGTTACTATGCAGAGAAAATATCTTCTGATTTTACCACACACTTCTCGGGCATGCTAGTGAAACCCGATTTGTAAACTTAAACAAATTGAATCAAGTTATTGATTTCTTAACCAATGATACTAGAACCTAACATATTTGTCATCTGGTCTTAATTGTTTTTTAAAATTAATTCTAAAAGGAAACATTGCATTTATGTCATTATTGAACTTTAACACATGCATGCGTGCAAATAAGCGTATATGTTAACTACATGAAACATCATCGATAGCCGGTATTGTTCTACAATGTAAAAGTCAATATGCAACCGAAATATTCCATAAAACGTTCGTTTGTTTTAATATGTACATGTACATATACAGCAATGAGTAATACGTACTATTGTATCTCGTGTTGTTGTTGAGTTATTGCATTTCCTTAAGCAAACATGGCCAAGGTTCGAACTTTGAAGTTGCCTACAAATGTAGTGCACTGTATGTATCGACAGAACGCTTGAAATGACGTCATATAATCCGATTGATGTATGGAAGCACGTATGTACAATGTTGGGTATGTGCGTACACAGTAAATTATGTACGGTTCGAATGTCGATATGCGTTAATTTCCACAAGAAAAATTCATGCTCAAAATTATTCCAATGGATAAGAATTATATTGTCGGGT
>Ga0224511_10001063_pt1 | contig 15613 bp, 4 predicted proteins | sample SF_May12_sed_USG_2_FD_169988 | JGI IMG/M metagenome (GOLD analysis project Ga0224511, IMG submission 169988) | Sediment microbial communities from San Francisco Bay, California, United States - SF_May12_sed_USGS_8_1 | ecosystem: Environmental > Aquatic > Marine > Sediment | place: USA...
CAATAAGATAGAAATAACATGGTGAGAAAGGAAGGAAGCTTAATATCTATAGAAAATAGGTCAATCAAGCTTACCTGGAAAGCAGTTTACTAGTTTCTAATCAGATCCACTGAGCAATGCAGTCACAAACATCCAATATCAACTCAGACATTTAGATTGCAGATAGATAGCCGGATGAGCTTGAGCAAATACAAGTTAGATAAGTCAAGGGTCATATGGGAAGAAAGATGAGAGTCTATTATCAGTCACAGAGTTCGTGATCTAGTGGTTTGTGGCTGTTTTTCATCAATTGTGTGCTGGTATCAAGTTTAATGAGTTTATACTAACTTCAACCAGCATGAGTGTGCTAGTTATGGTTTGCTATCGCTGCTCCGTTAGATGAGTAATTTCTGTTCAAGTAGTCCAAAGCACAGTTTTAAGAGGGTTTCTTCGCACAATTTTTATTGCATGGTATCATTTTTTGTCCGCAAACATGGGGAGGGAATGGAATTATCTACCTACAGAATTGGAAAAACCTCCTTTTAAGATCATCAAGTGGGAGCTGCTGCATTGCCTGCTGGACGGGAAAGGGGTATGGCTTGTGGTCTTTTATCACTGTAGCGGTGATCGTACTTGTGCGATAGGAAAGAAAAACACCCGACCCCCCCTTTCTCCCCGGACGATATGTGGCTGGAAGTTTTTTTGGAGTTTTTTTTAGTCTGAAATCACCGCTCTAGTGTTTGGGCATGAAAACTTTTTTTATCGTGAATTTTATTTGACAGGCATTACACATTAAAACTAATTCCGGTTTTTGGCACAGTCGTGTCTGTCCGTGTTCACTTGTGCTGCACGGGTCCCCACTTCCACTCCATGTTCACCCGTGCAGCACGACCAGACGCAGCCAGTCCTAGCCAGCTGAGCTTTCAACCAGACAATCTATATCCATAAGTCTATGCAAATGTTGTGACAAAAGGCGTTATCTCATTCATCCGAGTTGTCTCCCTTTGTAACGTTGTTCAATAGAGATGACAACCCCTGGCAAAACAAGGCTCGGCCTAGTCAGGTGACCTGGCTCTTTGGCTTGTGGCGAGTTGTGGGTTGCCCTACCACCCGCTTCATGACGAAGAGCCACATTATCTGGTTAGACTCAGCAATGAGCATGCCCCAAATGCTCGGGCCATTGACATTTAAAACTGGCGCAAGGTTGCAGGCAAACTACAACGGGCAATTATTCGCATTTATAGGAGACGCCAGAGTCCTGCCAGGGATTAAAAAGAGGGTGACTACTGGCTTAAACTATAAGGCAATCGTAAGGTAGTGAGTGACATGTACTAATTATTTCAGCAAATGTATTGAATAACCATGAAGTGTCGCTTTGCCAACTGAGAGAATCCATATGGATCATTTACCACGTCGTAAATCCTAGCGGAGATGACTCCTTACCATTTACTGTCACTAGTACTGATGCAATGATGAGATTTGATTGGTTGACTGAATAGAATGCCACTAGGGGGTATAGTGTCGGGCGACAGAGTCACTCGAAAAGAGTTTCGGATGTTATGTGGAGTCATCCTCCCTTGCCGGTCAATGTAGTGGACCCACTAAAGCTCCATCGAAGTGCAAGCTGCAAATACTGGACACCACCTTTACAGTTCAGCTCTTCTCAGCATTGCAAACTGAGAGGTGTACCTCTCGGTTCGGTCATATAAAGTGGCCCTAAGATACAATGGAATGCATGAAAGATAACTCAATCTGAACAAGCTGTTCTGTGAGACGCCTGCCTGGCTGTCTTGAGGTAAGAGAAGACCTGCTAAAAACTTAAAAACAGCTGGACAATGTGGCGTACATAAAAAGTTCTGCCATGTACTGGAGTGGCACTATCAATAGTCATTACCGACCACAGATCCACTCAGGTAGAGTATCATGTTAAATACAGCTACATAACCCTCACAATGACAAATACTTTTGCTTTGTCTCAATATGTTCTTTGACTAGATAAGTTTACAATATATTTCAAATGGACGAATTGACAAGCTGGAAATAACATTAAAAATATTCAAGAAAAGACAAGCCTTATGATTTGGAATGTATTATATAGGATAGAAATTCTATTATCTTTATTTGAAACCAATATTTTAAACATTCTATTTTGTTTTATAATGTTGGATGTAAGACTTGTAAGTGGACTTTCTTTTTTTATATAAGGTATTCACGGTGGTGGTGAAAATGCTAGGTTATATTATTGTTTTATCACCAGTTACAGCTTAGCACGGAGTGCCATGAGTGGGTCAGTACCAACGCTCTACCTCATAGTGAGGCTTATTTTTATTTTGAGCTCGCAGCAATACGAAGAACATAGCGGGAGCTCACAATGTCCAGGATCTAAAACCAAGTTCTAGTGGTGGCGGGCCCAGTGCTCTACCACTGACCTATCCCACTGTTGCCCTCTCCTCCAAAGAAGAGTCTAACCAAAGATTCAAATTCTACAATCCCTTTAAGTATCTGTGTGTATGTAACGCCCTAATGGTTCTCCCTGTTCCTCGTTCAGAATCTGTCACCCATTAAGAGTTTCCATGGTAACCACAGCAAAGATAAGCATCACTATACTCAATAGAATAACTGACAACTAGTCAATAGAGTGTAGCACATAGCTCTTCGCGCCAGGAATAATAGAGTACAGGAACTAGTTGGCTGACTCTAAAAAGTCATTTTCTCTAACTACACTGGTTTTTAGTATGAACATCTAATGATGGTTCCAGTATGCATCCACCAATGTATCGTCTGCTAAAGCTAGTTCTTGTCCTATTCTGGATTCATGGTGAGTGACTGAGTTCCTCTACTCTGCCTATTATTTTTGATCTAATATGGCATCTTCACCATTACAAAAAAGCTGTCAGGTTAGATACTAGGTTTTCAACTAGTTACAGTATTTCATGGAGTACCATGAGCGGGTCAGCATCAATGTTCCTCCTCAATACGAGACTTGCTTTTGTTTTGAACTATAGGATTAAACTAAGAGGCTCACACTCACTGCTGGAGTCTGCCATGACTGGGTTTTGAACCCAGGTTCTCACAGCTGCTAGCCGAGCGCTCTACTGGTGATATATTACTCTCATGTTAAACATATTCTATTATGTAACTGGTAGAGCTCTGTATGGACTGGTAACCATAGGAACCTGGCTTTTAGACCCACTCATGGCAGACTTCCGTTGTGAGTATAAGGTTTTTAGTTTAGTCCTAGTTCAAAACAGAAACAGATGCCATTATGAGGTGGAGCATTGAGACTGACCCGCTCATATGTAGAACACTGGGCTAGCAGCTGTGAACTTCTGGGTTCAAGACTGAGTCATGATTTGCTCCCATTGTGAGTGAGCTTTGCATTTTAATATGAGCTATGAGGTGGAGCATTGATACCGACCTAATCATTGTGCTTCATGGAGCACCATGATAAACCGTAAATGATTGAAAAACAATTATCTGAACTGGCAGCTTCACTGTAATGGTGAAGACATATTAAAGCAACCCATGTACCGTCAGTGGAATTTGATAATGTACGAGTATCTAATGTAGTGTGAAGTCTGATGACTCAAATTCTTGAAGGGTCATGGCTCTGCCAATTTCTTCAAACCCATATCGATTAAAGGGTTCGTCACAGTGAGTATTCAATGGGTGGATCTCTGTAAGCTGCATTTCAATCGGGGATAGTGAAAATTGAGCCTATGTGTAAAAGGGGCCTAGATCTCACAGTTGTTGGCAGAATTATTTGGGGACAAAATGATTACACTTAATGACTTGACCTCTGAAAGTAAGGAGAGCTAACAGGAATTGTGGCTGAGAGGTTGAGAACCACTGGCACTCAATTCCTGGGTTAAGTAGAATTTGTGCGCAAGATTTTTCAAGCACTCTCTCTGTCTAGCAAGCAGATAATGGAAACCCGGCTCTGAGTTGGGGCAGGTGAAAGGCAGTGAAGAAGAGGAGTAGCGCTCCACCTCAGTTACACAGTCGTTGCAGGGTTGTCAATAAAAGTTGACTTTCTAATAGCCACTTCACCACATGGTCATTGGATAGTGAACGACTTTTACCTTTGTTTATACCGATGGACATTTGCCTAAAACTTTTGAGGTTTCTTGATTCAACAAGAGGTATTTTGGTTTATGACCACATTCTAACACGATGCTCCTGTTCATTTAAGGTGGTGCGATCCAATAAATAATTCGGTTCTTAAAATATGCATGCGGGTTTTATGCTAGTATTGGCATGGCTAGTGAAATAATGTGTCAAAATCACCTGGGCATCCAACCACTTATCAAAAGGACCAAAGAATTGTGATTGATGCGTCAATTTACTAAAAGTATATGTCTTCATAGAAGAAGTGTGGATGATCGATAGCGCGATTTGGGCAACTCGCGAGCATTCTCAGGGAAAATTGGTAATTCCACAGGTGTGGTGGGAATGATTCTATGCCTGACTAATACCTGATACCTCACATAGTAATCACTAATAAGATTAGAGGGGCCTACACTAGAAAAAATTCAACCATCGATCGCAGTAGGACCCAAGAGGCAAAACATGTTTCTGTACCTGCATGTAAATTCTGTTTGCACCTGAAACATCATAGCCCCTGTACATGACAAAATGGCCACAACAGCCTCCCATCAAATGGCATTGGGAAGACTTAGTTCTTTATAGAGGGGATTTTTCACTCCGTCAGGTTTTCGGTCCGCTTCGGACCGGATGGAGTTTGCGTCTGATTTGGCGTCAGACCCCGGGTCCAAGACCCCTTCTCACTCCACAAAGATCCGTCGGATGTGCGACCCTGAATAACTTTGGAGCCAATCACTGATGCCGAACCTGTGTTTCCAGAAATGGCAATCATTCTTTGCTCATAACTTCAAAAGAAAGTCAACTCGCTATTCAATTCTTTCATTACAGGTTGCCTCTCTTTCCTGTGCAACTTCATGCTGTTAGTCGAGTGAATATCGTTGCAAAATCAAACAAATTTCCCTTCCCAACGATCCTATAGGGTGAGACCGGAAACGAGTGAATGCTGCTAGGGAATCAGTAAGAAAATATTTGAGAGGTAGATGAGTCGGATGTCTGAGGCTGATCATACTCATTTTGCCTCTGAGGCTTTGTTTACTCCATTTCTGGGGTGGGACGTCCATCTCGAACTTCCAATCCGAGGCGGACTGGACGCCCGTTGGAGTGAAAAAGCGCATTAAGGCATGTCCGCAAACCTCCCTTGAACCTCTGCGGCCAAATGCTCTATTAGTCGAGTATGACTAGACTAGACATGTATTGTACTCAGACTGATTGATGCAAATTGGCACTATACGAATACCAAAGTCCATCCGCAGAGATTTAAGCGCAGATCTCATGAGGTATAAGCTTTATGGTAATTTATACGGAGAGAAATGTTCGCACCTCACATTGGTATGAAATGGATGGGGTGTGGCAAATCTCTGTGGTCACGCAGGCTCCGGGCATTCGAGTATTAACGCTAATCATTGTAATCCGCACAGTTGAATTTATGCTGTATCTCATCAACAGTTCCATTCACTGCTAACAAAATCTCTTCTGTTGTTGTACGAAATGAACTGGCTTATAGAATGTACAATCCAGAATCTTGGAGTACCAGCTGTTTCTGCGGATAACTTTATGGCCGAAACATTGATCTTTTAAATGAACTAAAGTGCTTTTTGAGGCTTCATAGTGGATATATAACGTAATATATTACTATGGTTCTGGTCAAAAGGTTTTACTTGACAAAAGTTTAATGATGCAATTAGCAAAATCTGCTACCGAATTTGTTACCTCTTTCAAAGCTATCGTCTGCCTAGGTAATGAGGATATTGGCAGTTTGATGCAGTGTTTAAGACATTGGTAACATATGTCACTGGTTTTAGGTACTGCCAGTAAACTAGAAACAATTGGAAGATTCAACTTCACAAAATTCCCTACACTAAAAGCCATCTTAACGGATAACGAAGTACCAGGCCAAGACCCATTTAAATTGACACCAGGACATGGCTGGAGTGAGATCTTCGGAGACCTAAAAGTCAATTATCTAGGGGTAAGTAGAACAAATTCCTTACTTCCTGCAGATGCTTGAAAGCAATCACTGTTATCTATAGGAGCGAGTCAGATAGCAAGATAAGTCAGTGGTAGAGCTCTGCAAGGGCTTGCAATAGTATGCAGCCTGATTCGGGCCCCGGCTTTGATAAGGCTCCCGTTGTGAGTCAGTGCGTGCTTCTCGCGTGTCTCCTGGGTAAAAGACACTTGGAGAGGAAATGGAGGAGATGACCCCTAGTCGAGCGGACACGAGGAATGTTGTTGAAGCAATACCAATTCTTTTGCTCCCAGCCCCCCCATGATCCACAAGGTTATTGGGTTAGAAAAAGTTAATAGAGCCCTTACTTACTCTGGTGGATTGGCTCAGAATCCACTAACAATTTTGTGCAACCAGCCAATATTCAATAAAAGGAATGATGAGTAATATGGCAATGCCAAAATGATAAACCGGTTGGCAGCCATCCCGTAGTCAGGCACAGACAGAAACTCTCCTTATGCACTCAGGCAAATGCTTTATAAGTCAGAATGATTCTGTAGACCAATTTCAGCTCCTCTCCTGCTAAAGGTAGTTTTGCAGAGGTACCTCCATAACAGAACAGCTGTTATGACAGCTGTTCTGTTTTAGAACTTTGAACTTTCCACTGTGGTTGTGATGTCGCTGGCTCATGAGATCTACTTCAGTTCAATCATTCTTGTTATTTAACATGGAGCATGACGCCCAAATAAAAATCAATTGTCGCCTTACAACGAGGCATGTTTGCATTTAATTGAGGATTGTTGTGAGGAGTAGAGTTTAAACTCAGGTTCTTGCTGTCAATTTCAAGGAGAGAAGTCTTGGCTAAGTTGGAAGTGCATTCAGTTTGAGACCGGATGAGCCGGGCTCGTAGTCTTGGGTTGCTTTGTGTATCTCCCTTGGATGATTTGGCTCATCATGGAATTAAATAGAGGCTGCCTCTTCTCTACACCATGAACCATCCTACGAACAGGCCGTTGTCTTAGTGATGCCATCCTTGTCAATCAAGATGATTCTAAGCCCAGCCCTCTGACACTTAGCTACCCCACAATTCCTGTACACTGTAACTGATTGAGTCATCGAGATCTGTCCCACAGGGCCAGGCTGCCTCTACTCTATGGGGTAAACCATGCATGGCCCACCCTGAACAGACGCGAATGGGATAGTGATCCCAATTGCGTAAGACAAGATTCCACTTTGCCTCTCATCTATTCTGCTACCGAACTCCATCACACCGCCCTACGCAGACAAAACAATTTTAGTAACTTAGGAGATTTGTGGTGTAATGGCTAGTGAACCAATATATCACACACCATCAGTATCTGTCATCAGGATACTATAACGAGTGCCAGCTATGCCTTATTAATGACGTCACTATGATGTATGTTTCTGAGTTCTTATTAACTTTTTGCTGTGATTCATCTGCTAAAATTATATATTATCTGACATTCATAGCTTTTTAATCTCTTTTCGACCATACTTATAGTGGCGAACCATGATACTGATGATGATGAAGAGTAGTGAGTGCATTATGATTTGTTGAATCGGTCATTCTTTCGAGTATCCACTGTTCATATCAGCCTCAATTTTTTTCCTGCATTGGATTTTACCAGAAATTGAACTGTGATATGGCACCAATTATAGTTGGTTTTATTGGGTGTGGTCATGTCGTGATGAGTTGTGAATTTATACAAAATAGATTTGCGATATATTGCAAATCGACAATTCGTTATCGTGTGGCACTCCTTAGTTTATTTTTCGAACTTGAAGCTGAAAAAGGAATTAAAACAAAAATATTGATGCATCTTTTCACAGAATGTCAAAATGTACTTCTGTCATTGTTGGAGGATGAGATTCCAGTCCCCAATACCTATTTGAATTTCTCGGACTTAATTTGATTTGATAGTTTTATTTTACATGGAGAGCTTAAATAAGACTAGAAGTTTTTTTTACATCGAGGTCCATGAAGCAAAAAATGCATCAATCAAAGACATTGGGCTGGTAAACAAAGTCCATTTAATAGTCAAAGTAGTTCTGTTTACACTATAGCCGGCTCAAAGAATACAAAATATTTGGCGATTGACACCATCCTAGGGAGCAGTGCTCCAGCGATACAACTAGGTAAGGTAGAATATCTCATGCAGCCAAATATTTTACTAATAAGGCACAGCGTATATGCATTCAAAAACTGACAAAATGGAAAATATTTGGTTGTTCCTTGATACGATAGTGAGAATTGGGGTATCTATAGTTCATTCAAGATTGAAAGATGCTTGGCTTTAATCCGGGCCATGCTGGGCTCTGATAGTGAATGTGGGCTCCTCATATGATTTCCTTTACGTGTTCGCTTGAAAACCAGCTTGGAAAGGACAGCAATGTATACCCACACAGAAAGTAGAAGAAATGAGAAGCTAGGTTAATTGGAGGTTCTCAGACTGAGCAAATGCGATATGCCGTTACTGTCACAGTGAACACGCACTTGATATGTTTTAGAACCTATCTTCGGTGATTTTGGTACCAGAACAAGAGACAAATTCAGTTGAACTACAGATATGGAGAATGGAGAACGAAATAATCAAACTAAGACATTTATTAAATATCCCAGTACAAGAGACCAATACCAGCTTGACGTACACACCCGAGGTAAATGGATAATATCAGTCATCCTTTGCAAAGGTATTATGCATTCATAGACATAGCAACGGGATAGCGTTGGAATAGCGGGATAGTGGGATGGCAAGATAGTAGGATAGCAAGATGGCAAAAGCACTGGGGTTGCAACCAAGAGAGCCTTGGATTGAATTTAGGTCATGGTGGGCCATGGTTGCGAGTATAAGCTCCTCAGAGGTCCGTTAATTAGAATGGCCAAGTGTTTGAGTAAAATCTTTAAGCATTTGAAACTTTGAATAAGTTATAGCAAACAGTTTGTTTAATCCATGCTTACAGGAGAATTTTGAGATGCTAGTCGGGGATATGATTGGTTTATGGATAAACAGCAGCAGTGCATACCCCTTACACCGCATTCGTCGGCAGGAGGTAAGAATGTTACATATGTTACAGGGAGATTAGTTGATGAACAACTGTGTTTAAAAACTGAGTGAATTAAAAACAGGTTATAAGCAGTCATGATAGGTCAGTGGGAGAATGAATGTATCTCACGGTCTGTCCACTCTTTGACCCGGGTTCAAGTGCCGACCATGGCAGAGTATTCCAATAGATTATCTTCTCCCTGGCTGATCATAGGCGCTGCCTTGTACTCAGGTCTGGGAGGAACAAAGGCTAGGTCTGTTCCTTAGTTAAGAGCAAAATGGCACCTCCTTAGACAAATACCTTCAATCTCATGATGATCATGAGATGGCTATGGATCAATCTGTTTTATGGCAACAAAATACAAAATACATAGCATTGTTGTCACTGCGTTGAATGGATGAAGTTTGCGTCCTGGTCAACAGTGAAGCTTTTCTCAGGTTTTAGAAGCGAATCGAATTGAATAATCATCCCATACGAACATCATTGATTTGTATCGAGGTGTGAACCTGCAACTCATCAAAATGGAGTTCTACATCTTAACTAACTCATGATTCCTATCCCAGTTTTAATTTGTGTTTACTAAGTGTGTCCAATGCTTTGCGGCTGTAACAACTTTAAAAAAAATAACAACTAGCAACAAGTGCCTAACTTGTAACAGCTCCCCACCTCAAATTTCAAGCTGTAATCACTGAACCCTGGACACTATCCATAACCTATAAGGTTGAAAGACAAAGTCCCACATGGACCAGAAACCAAATCTGTTTTCTGATCGTCTGGCACTAAGCCTAGTGTGCAATCCAATGAGCCATCGCTTCCCCCTAGCTATAAATACATTTGTCCTAAGTCGCTACCTTACAGCGAAGAGATGCAATGTTGTTTGGAATGCTGAATGGAGACAGACCAAGTCCATAGGGACAACTAGTGATGCAGAACTAAGCAAAGTCATACATCATTTACCAACGACTCCTTACTGCTTCTTATTAATCTTTTGATTATTTTGCGTTGGTCTCTCTATTGTTCCTCACTGTCAAGTAAGCAGGAAAGCTCTGTGAAATTTAGCTCATTATCTTCTCATTAGGTCATTCCTCCAGGTACATTCAGTGTGGAGAAACAAAACCTTTGTTCTTGTACTAAACTAGACTACAAAATAAAGTATACAAAAGGATAGTGAAGATGTTCAATCCAAGACGCTAGGGAAGGCGGGATAGATCGATGGCTAGCGCGCATGGTTCAGGATCGAAACAACTATAGCGTTCAAGTTCTAGTCATGCCGGGTGACCACTTAGAAAAATAATAATCTCCTTGCATATCTCTCAACTCCTACTGCTCTAACAAGCCTCAGGCTTAGGACGTTCATTGTATAGGATGGCCAGGGGTATGGAAAATCTCCCAGGTCTTGGGTGGGCTACTGCATGGCCATGTTGTTCGATTGGTCATTGGACAGAGAAACAAGCATTGGGTTACCTTTTGGAACAGTAATTTTTGTGTGAGATGTACTAGTACTAGCAACTAGTTTATTGGGTGGGGTGTTCATGACCGAGTCTGGATTAAACCTAATAATGGTGTGGTGTTTACAGGATTGATTGTTGCGAAAGAATTTTTATCTGTGTGGGATGAGTAACCTGTTTTGGTATTATAATCATTAATCCATAGATTATCAGGTGACTGATTGCCGTAGTATAGGGTTTACTAGCCATAATTAAAAATTTGTGATAGCTGTATGACACGTTTTTCTTATGGGCCAAACAGTTTCATGGCATCAGCTCCATTGTATTGTGATTATCTCTCCAGATGGCCTCCACCGGAAAATTTCCAAGATGACTGTGGCCACATCAGCGCTTTGGCTTTCTGAGTTATAAGATATGCTCATTACTTTATCCCTAAATATACAGGATCAGACCACTTCTTACCGCACAGCTGAAATAGGCTTGGAACAATAAAGAAACCAGTAGGTTGAAGATTTGAAAAGATGGCGACTACCTCATTGGCTAGAGCGCATGTTGTAGAGTTGTTTGCTTCTGGATTTGAGCCCTGGTCTTAAAAGATGAGTGCAATCTCTTAGCGTAGTCCATTGCTGTTTCCACTCTGTTAGAAACCTTGGGCTCAGCGGGTCTGCTAAAAAGGATGACCAAATGGAAGATACCCGCATAGGATCAATAACAAATACATGTATGAACAAAGGAATCAGCCGATTCAGGGATTTTGCTGCCCACTCCAAAATCAAAGAAATGGGCTAAACATATTACTCTATCACGGTGCTTTCCCACCATGCGTAAAAGTTGGTTGAGTCATAATCAGGTTGCAAGAACATTGTATACATTATCTGTATAACACAACAGTGGTTAATCAACAAACCGACATTGTCATGATCCCATGCAGTTTTGTGGCATTTCAAAATTATTTGGAATCTCATTCCTTACTCAACATGAATTATATCACATCTATGAACCTGATGACTGCACGTTTTATTCCAAGCCACCTTCCTGGGTTCTATTTCTGTCAACATGCAAACTGTTGTGGCTGTGGGAATTGAAGTTGGGCAACAAGGGGGACAAACAGTGAGATACATTCATTCTCCCACTGAGCTATCATGACTGCTTATAACCTGTTTTTAATTCACTCAGTTTTTAAACACAGTTGTTCATCAACTAATCTCCCTGTCAAAAATTGCTAATGCAATACCCTGGTCGAGTGAAACGGCGAGTATGGAGTGCACTGAATTGCAGCCGGCAAAGTAAATGAAGGTATTAGCCCAGTTCATGTCCATCGAGGGCCGCCGAAACTCGACACAAACTGGGCTGATGCCAAAATGACTTGGCTCTCAGAAATGCAATAATACAGATATCGGATACCAGGGTTGAGAGACAAATATCAGAAAAGCTTTCTTAGGGAACTGATCATGAGACAGCCGGATGGTGGGACAACGCAAGGGATACAGTGCTTAGGTCAAGGCTGAGCACCTACTGTGTGAATGAGCTCCTCATGTAATTCCTAGCTCCTACCCCTCCACCAAGTCTCAGGCTTAAAAGGCTCGAAGGATGGCCGGTTGCTCAAGTAGAACAATGAAGATTAGTATACATATGACATGAATTTTACTCATTATTTCCTTTGCAGAACTATGTAAAATATTCCGCGGCCAGCCACAGCTGGACTTCGCTATATAAACCGGTCGTTGGTGACTCCTTTATCGAAGCCGCCAATTACTCGGCGGAACTGTGGGATGGAGACCAGTACCAGAAGCACCCTTCACAACATATTCCAGCTATAAATCTACTTATTGAGATAGATGGTAGGTAAAGTGCACTGGTGCAGATGTACGTTGGGAGAAGCCGTGGCTTAGTGGGTAGCAACCATAGCAGATTCGCCTTTGGATCAGGTAACCCGAGTTCAGTTTCATGTCTGCACATCGTTTTGTCCCTTCCACTCATGCTGTTGAGCTGGCATCTCAACATTAGATAAACGATGTTATAAAGGCTAATGCCTTCGATCTGACAGACTTTTGTCAAATGCATTAAAGCTACTATTTAAGTAGTTTTACTAGTTGCCCTCATTTACACTACACTTCTCCTTCTGTATGTTCTTTTTGAATTTTCTTCCTGTCTTTGGGAGAACCTTTGCTGGAGTTTAAGACTGAGCTCTTCTTTTCAGACCCATATATTGCATGTTAGCTTTATAAACGTAAATCAGAGGCACCCATGAGCAAATGTATTATTAACAATTTGCTTATGGTAATGTTTTTCTTCTGGATCATCGTGACTTCCGTATCAAAGATTTACGGTCTCTCCAGCCAGTGAGACATGTCACTGCTTCAACCCTCTCAGTCTCTTACCACTTCTGCTGCCTGCCTGAGCCCGTCCATCAATGCCACTTTTCTTTAGTTGCTTGAAGATTGCCCCGCGCCGTGTCTCCTTCGGTCTACCTAGTCTTCGTCCCCTCTCAGGCACCCAAGATAAGCTCTGGTGCTGTTTTCTCTCATGTGCTATCCCAGATATCTCCACCATTGGCTTTCACACTCTTTAATGATGCCGGAAACGTCAGCGTATTTGAAGACCTCCTCCATGGGTTTGGTTATGGAACCATGGTATTTTCAATAGCATATCAGACACTTAATATGAAAATAATGTAGCTTCTGACTTAATTGCGGTCTCCTCTGGTGAGCCACCAACTTGCCAAGTTTGACAACTAGATACCAAAGCCGGGAGGACATTTGACCTGTACAGCTGGATCTTAAACCCCACTACCCTATCAATGTTTTTCGGCTTCCATATTTAACTATCCATAACAACAGAGCCTGAGACAAACCTTATCTGACATGTGACATCAGTATCAGCAATTTGAGCATAGGATAATTATTGTACATAGTGGTTATGCTTCTATGGTGATGTGTAACTGCACATTATAATGGATTGTGTGTTTACTAAAAGCATTTCCTAAGCTCTTTGTCATCACCATGGTTTTGACCTGAGAGTTAATCAACATTTAGACGTCCTTACATCAAGCGTAAGCAATTTATCTCATCTAAAAAGTGGGAATGATATATTGTCTAAAGCTCCAGCACTAGCAGTCATTATTCAAAATTAAATTAGCAATTCTTGTGGCAATGTTATTTTAAGGGACATGAAGTTTAGGAAATTCAATGTTTTGGTCTTTGGAGACTTTGGACATGTACAGCAAGATAGGGTCGAGAGCAACTCTAGTTTGGCGGAAACTTCTATGGTCGATAGCCATATATATATATAGCATTATCATCTGTAGCGCCACTTTTATCCCTGTTAGAACTGTATATATTAGCGAGTTTTTGAGCAGAGAACATAGGCCTCGGGTGTCAGAAGAGCGAAAGAAAAACTCCATGACTGGTCAGTCAGTACAATGCTATGACATTGTATCGAGTCTGCGGCAAGCATTGTCAAAGCCTAAAGGTGACACTTAACATTACCAGGCTTTACACATGCACTTCAGAAAACGGGTTGAGTATCCTTTGATAAACAGTATAATCATTATGTTTTATGATTCTTATTTTTGAAATCGGATTTTTTTACAATTTAAAACAATAAGTGCAATATAAAATAGGTAATATTATTAAATTTTTGTATAGACAGCACAATGGTAACTGCAAGGTCTGATACAGATGTCCAACCGATTGTGACAACGAGCACAACAACAGAGCCACCTCCCACAGTCACTAAGACAACTCAGACAAGGGTAGGTTGCATTGAATTGCTTGACAGCTAAATGGTCCTGAAACATTAGATAAAACCCAGCAAAGCACTCTTTATAACTTCAGTTTTCTCCAATATCAGGTGCATTCGCGTGCTCGCGACCGAAATTTTGGGAAAAATTTTGGTCGCGAGCACGCCAACACTCAGTCGTGGTGATGAAACACTGTTGAGTTCAGAATGGACTTTGATCGGATCAGAGTTGTCCTCTCCAAACTTTAACTCAACGGTTAGAGTCTAACGATCGTTCGCGATTTGTTATCTCAACGTAGTTATCATGCTGTAACCTTGACATTTGCCTAAACTACTAGGCTAACGTCTACTTTCGGTCGCGGAATTCTGAATGACTGCGACCAAAAGTGAAAGATGCTTTTTTGGATCGCGCTTTTCGGTCGCGAAAAACCCGACCACGCGCATGCACCTTATATGTTGAATCTCGAGTTGTATTCTCTATTATTGGAATCAAGATCATTAGGTTCTAAGTTTTAGTAAACAGATATGATTTGGCCCATTCGGACTGTAGTTATTTGGGTCACCGATGTTCACTTTTTGTAAAAAAAACCACTCTTTATCATTGCAATGAATGCAGGGTAGCCTCCCTTAAACAATGGGGAACATTACTTCGAAACTGCATTTACCATCGACCGTGATTAACCCCTTTATCTAAATTCCTAAGCCAGAGGCATGTTCTGAAGCGTTTATAGGAATCCATGTATCATCAATCAACACAGAAGGATGAAAAAGAGTCGAGTCTCATTGAGCTCTGATGTCATCACAAGAAAATATATTCTTTGGACGCGTCATAAATTTTACGACAACAGGTCACCAACTCTGTGTATTAAATGCAGACTAAATTGGAGTTGTCTACCCTTTAACATACCATGAAACATAACTAACTTTTGCGATTCTGGTGAAGTTTATGTCAATCTCATGATGTAAGTAATTAATTGGTTTGTTTGACCGGAGTATGCCATATATTAAAGTTTACAGCATTTTTGGCTTTCCTGAAACGAACACATTCCAAGGCTAGTACCTCTTGAAGTCCTAAGAAATAAACTCCACAACCTCAAGCAATTGGTCACTTGACTAGCAGCTTATGTTAATATCTCTTTTCTAGGATGTCACTAATCACACCACCGTGCCATCCACCACAGGGGGAAGAGGTATCACAACAACTGGACCAACAGTGACAACCACTGAGGTAACACGCAAGAGCAGCCAAGTTAAAGGATATCGAGATACACCCGAATAATGTCTTGTTTAATTTGAAACTCTGTAGACTTTTCAAACGGATAATAAAATA
>Ga0224511_10001064_pt1 | contig 15612 bp, 12 predicted proteins | sample SF_May12_sed_USG_2_FD_169988 | JGI IMG/M metagenome (GOLD analysis project Ga0224511, IMG submission 169988) | Sediment microbial communities from San Francisco Bay, California, United States - SF_May12_sed_USGS_8_1 | ecosystem: Environmental > Aquatic > Marine > Sediment | place: USA...
TTCTGGGCTGCGGCTCCGTCATCGTCGCGCTGCACCATGAGCAGGACATGCGACATATGGGCGGGTTGAAAGACAAATTGCCGATCACCTATTGGACATTCCTGATCGGTTCGCTGGCCTTGGCCGGTTTTCCCCTGACAGCAGGATTTTTCAGCAAAGACGAACTGCTGGTTTCCGCTTGGTCGGCCGGACCACTCGGGCAAGTCTTGACGATCCTCGGGCTCCTCACCGCACTCATGACGGCGTTCTACAGTTTTCGGCTGGTCTTTGTGATATTCTGGGGCACCCCGCACGGCGACCCACACCACGCGGATCATATTCATGAACCGGGCTCCACGATCACGGTTCCGCTCCTGATCCTGTCGCTCTTCAGTATCGTGACCGGCTACCTCGGGATTCCGTCATTCTTGGAACCGGTCTTTTCGACGGAAGCCGGCCATGCGGTGGAACACGGCGCTGCCGGCCTCGGCATTATGATCGCGGCGACGGCCATGGGCCTCGCCGGCATTGCCGCAGCCTATTATGTCTATGTGCTCAATCCCCACCTGCCCGATCAATTTGCGGCGCAGTGGGAAAGCCTGTACCAGGGTTCGTTGAACAAGTGGTACGTGGACGAGGCCTATGATCGCCTCTTCGTACGGACGAGCTTTGCAGCGGCTTCGGAATTATGGAAACGGGTCGATGTCGCGGTGATCGACGGAACCGTCAATGGCATTGCGCGAGCCGTGGCTCAGGGCGGATGGCTGCTCCGCCTGATCCAAAGCGGCCAGACACAGCATTATGCCTTGGCGATGGCTGCCGGCATCGTCGTCATGGTCACCATGCTTTTACTCTTCTGAGGAATGACCCGACGGTTGACGTGTAACACATGACACATTCATTCCCCTGGCTTACCGTGCTGATTCTTCTCCCGCTGGCGGGAGCGGTCGCGATGTCGTTCGTGAAGGACGCCGCCTCCAAACCGATCGCCCTTGGCATTACTGTTGCCAATCTCCTGATTTCACTCCCTCTCTGGTGGCTGTTTGACGCGTCCACGAGCCAGATGCAGTTCACCGAACAGGCCCTGTGGATCGCTTCGCCGCCGATCCATTATAAACTCGGCCTGGACGGCATCAGCCTTCCGCTCGTCATCATGACGACCGTCCTGATGCCGCTCTGCGTCTTGATTTCCTGGCGCTCGATCGAAACGAGGGTGCGGAGCTTCATGGCCATGTTGTTGGTGATGGAAGGGGCGATGATCGGCGTGTTCGCCGCCCTCGACTTCGTGCTCTTCTACGTGTTCTGGGAAGCCATGCTGATCCCCATGTACCTCGTCATCGGCGTCTGGGGCGGCCCCAATCGCTTGTATGCCGCGGTCAAGTTTTTCCTCTACACGCTGGCAGGCAGTGTGCTGCTGCTCGTCGCCATTCTGACCCTGTATTTCAAGGGAGGCCACACGTTCGATATCCCTCTTTTGAGCACCGGCGCCTATTCGACGTCATTGCAAGTCTGGCTCTTTCTCGCTTTTTTTGCCGCCTTCGCCGTCAAGGTTCCGATGTTCCCGTTCCATACCTGGCTGCCTGACGCCCACGTCGAGGCCCCCACAGCCGGCAGCGTCATCCTCGCCAGCGTCTTGCTCAAAATGGGCACCTATGGGTTCTTGCGTTTCAGTCTGCCGATGCTCCCGGACGCATCCAAGCTGTTCGCGCCGCTCATGATCGGGCTGTCCATCGTGGCGATCATCTACGGCGCCTACATGGCGCTGGCCCAAACGGATCTCAAAAAGCTCATCGCCTATTCCAGCGTGAGCCACATGGGATTCGTCACGTTGGGACTGTTTACTTTCAATATTCAAGGGATCGAAGGCGCCGTGATGCAGATGGTGAACCACGGCATCACCACAGGCGGGCTCTTCCTCTGCGTCGGCGTCATTTATGAACGCACCCATAGCCGGCAAATCGCCGACAATATCGGCCTCACCAAGCCGATGCCACGCTATGCGATCTTTCTGGTTATCTTCGCGCTGTCGTCGCTCGGACTTCCTGGCACCAACAGTTTCGTCGGTGAATTCCTGGTACTTGCCGGCACGTTCCTCTCGAGCAAGCTCGCCGCGGCCCTGGCCTCGTTGGGCATCATCCTCGCCGCCGCCTATATATTATGGATGGTGCAGCGTGTGGCGTTCGGTGTGCCGTTGCCGGCTCACCTGCCGAAGCTGCATGATGTCACCAACCGAGAAATGGCCACGTTGATTCCGCTTGTCATACTGGTGTTTTGGATCGGGATTTTCCCGAATCCGCTGTTGACCCGCATGCACCCCAGCATCAATCACGTGCTCGCGCGCGCGTTCCCGCCGGCTCCCATTCCGACCCCGGCGGCCGCCACGGACGAACCGGACCCGCTGGCACTGCCGGCGGCAGACGAATCTCCCGTCGCCGAGGAGGCCGACCAGCCATGACATTCTCTCCCGGCGATCTGCTCCTCATTCTTCCTGAGCTGTTGGTGGTGGCAGCCGCCTGTCTCGTGCTGGTGCTTGAGCCGATACTGACGCCTCCTCAACGAGACGGACTGGCATGGCTGAGTCTCGGCACACTGGCCATTTGCATGGGGCTCATTGCTTCGCAATTCGGCAGCAAGGCTGAGGCATTCGGCGGACTGGTCATCATCGATGATTACGGATGTTTTTGGAAACTCCTGCTTTGTTTTGTCACCGGGCTCACCGTCCTCTTATCGTACTCGTACTTGAAAGAAGAAGGCCTGCATATCGGTGAATATTACGGCTTCGTCCTGCTCGCACTCGTCGGCATGATGGTGATGGTGGCGGCGGCGGATCTCCTGACGATCTATCTGGGTACGGAATTGATGTCGCTGTCCCTCTACGTCATGGCGGGGCTCAAGCGGGCGGAACCTCGTTCCCTGGAAGCCTCGGCAAAATATTTCGTGTTGGGCGCTTTCTCCTCCGGCATTCTTCTCTACGGCATCTCTCTCCTCTATGGGGCAACGGGCAGCACCAGGCTCCCCGTGATCACCTCGGCAATCGGGAGCCACAACCTGGACAATCCATTGCTCCTCGCCGCCACGATTTTGATTGCGGCCGGATTCGCGTTCAAGCTTGCCGTAGTGCCGTTCCACATGTGGACACCCGATGTGTATCAAGGAGCGCCGACCTCCGTCACCGCCTTCATGGCCGTGGCGTCGAAAGCCGCGAGTTTCGGCGCGTTTCTCAGAGTCTTCATCGAAGGGCTCGGCGGCCTCAAGGCCGACTGGTCCGTCATCTTTCTCCTGCTCTGTATCGCCACGCTGGTCCTGGGAAACGTCGTGGCTCTGGTACAGACCAACATCAAGCGGATGCTGGCCTACTCCAGCATTGCCCATGCGGGCTATGCGTTGATCGGCGTCGTGGCGGCCGGATGGTCGACTGAACCCGTCGGCGAGGCGAGCGGCATCGCCAGTGTCCTCTTGTATATCGCCTTTTATGCCTTCATGACCTTCGGCGCATTTGCCGTCGTCGCGATGCTTCGGAAGGGTGGAATTGAAGGCGAAGAAATCGAAGACTTCACAGGCTTGGCCAAACGCCATCCCTTGGCCGCGCTCTTGATGCTCGTCTTTATGGTGTCGCTCGCCGGAATCCCGCCCACAGCCGGGTTTATCGGCAAATTTTACGTCTTCATGTCCGCCGTCGAAGCGGGATTGCCCTGGCTGGCGGTCATCGCGCTCATCTTTGCCGTCGTGTCGGCCTACTATTACCTCCGTCTGGTCATGGTCATGTATATGCGCGAGCCCAGCGAGTTGACGGCGGATTCACCTCGGCTCGTCATGTCGCCGACCTTGTCCATTGTCCTCACCTGTGCCACAGCCGGCGTCGTGGTTTTCGGCCTGTATCCCGGTCCGCTTGTCAATCTTGCCGCGCTCGCGGTCCAAGCCCTGAAATAAGAGACCTCGCAGCAAGATTGAGATGCGGATAGCCGCCTCTCATGTTACGCTGGCGTCATGCAGATCCTCAGAGAGGTTCTCCGTTCACTACGAGACATTGTCCACGCCTTCTTGCGGCACGGCTGTGCCAGCCTGGCCGCTTCGCTCGCGTTTTTTTCCCTCCTCTCGCTCTTTCCACTCGTCTTTCTGTTGCTGTACGGCATCAGCTTTATCGTCGGACAGGATGTCATCGGGGAACAGTTCCTCCTGAGTTTCCTCAAAGGATTCTTGCCGTCCTTGGGCGAGCGCTTAGGCGGCGAACTCCATCGAGTCAGCGCGCTGGACAGTGTGCGATGGGTGGTCTTTCTCTCCTTCTTCTGGTTCGGCGGTCTCGTCTTCTATGAGTTGGACTACGTGCTCAACGTCGTCTTTGAGAGCACTCGCCGTCGCCATCCGCTCATTTCAACCGGCATTTCAATCGCTTTGCTCGGCGCCACGGGACTCTTGCTGATCATCTCCTATGTCGCGACGCAAACGATCGATTTACTGACAGGTTACGCCCCGAAGATCTGGGGGCTGGATCTCGTCGCCATTGCCGCATACGATTTTCACCTGACGTACTCCTTGCCCTTTGTGCTCGCCTTTCTGACCGTCAGTTTTCTCTATCGGTATGTTCCTCGGCGCCCCCCGGGATGGCGGGAATCGATGGGAGGCGCGATCACGTTTGGACTGTTGTGGGTGTCCGCCAAATTGCTCTTCGTCACCTACAGCAGTTATGCAACGGTCTATGTGCGGCTCTACGGCTCCCTGCTGGAGGTCGTCTTGTTGTTACTGTGGGTGTACTATTCGGCGGGCTTGCTCCTGCTCGGTGCCGTTGTGGCCCATCATCTTCAGCAACGAGCTCACATCTCATCCATGGCGACAACCGATTCCGCCTAGACGCACATATCCTCGCGCGTACCGGCAATGCGAATTCCCTGTTTCCTCAAGATGCCCGGCGAACAATGGCTACAAGCAACGCCTGAAGCCGTTTTCCGTCTTGCCACTTCTGACCTTTTGCTGGCCTGAGAGCCTTCTCTCAGGTAGGATTTCCCGGATTAGAATACGGCGCCGCTCTGTCACCTCACGTGGTGCGCAGAGGCGGCAGGGTGCGCCTGCAGGGGTATGAACAGATGCCGTTGAGTAACGAAACGTTGACCATGGCGGGTCTTATCGGGGGCATGATTGTCATGACCCTCACGATCATGGACTACGTCATCAAATTCCATGATCGCTTCAAGGAAGGGAAAGAGGCTTCGCCGGAAAAAGTAGAACCCACCCGGGAACGCCGCAGCGACCCCAAAGCCGACATCCCAATCCCAACTCCAAAGGGCAAGAGGCCCGATTGGAAGTTTCGCCCGGCGTTCCCGTTTCTGTTGTACCGCGAACTCCTGATCATCATTCCGGCCGGCGTATTATTGAATTATCTCGGCCTCATGCTGAGCATTCGGTTCCACAGCATTCTCTACCTGGACATGACCGGAACCGCGATGGTCGCCTTTCTCCTCGGTCCTTGGTGGGGATCCGTCACCGCGCTGTTGTCCAGTTCGCTCGTCAATTGGCTGGCCTATCCGGGCGAAGGCGCTGACGCGGCTGTATTCCCCTGGGTTCTCGTCAATATGACCGGAGGACTCCTGTGGGGCATTCTGGCTCAGAAGGCCAGATTTCGGAAATACTTGCGCACCGCGCACACATCGTCACTCAGCCATATTTGGTTTCTGTCCGTATTCGGGATATTGGGCGCGGCCGTGATGAGTCTTCCCGGTGCGGCGCTCCAGATGGCCTTAGGACAACAACAGGCGCTGGCGCTGGACCAGGAACTCAGAACCATCCTTGAGCAAACCCTGACGCGTTGGGAAACCGGGATGGAACATTCCCTCAATCCATTTTTCGGCGCGGCTTGGACGACGACAATCGTTGGAGGGACGCTTTCCGTTCTTGAGCATTTTTTCCGGTACCTCCCCGACAAAACGGTGAGCGTCGCAATCGCCATGATCGTGGTGAAATACGGGTTTCCCCTCTTTGAGCAGGAACTGATTCATGGGGGGCCGACGAAAAGCCACTTCCGGGACAATCAGACCTCCCCGCTTCTCCTTGGAGTCTTGTACACTCCCGTGTACCTCGTCTTTATGACCGTAGATCTCTACCATTTCCCGGACAACTGGATACTCTGGAGCGCTCCCTGGGGCATCATCCTGGCCGGCTTTGTCTACTTGAAATATTTCGGCCCGGATAACGATGAAGCCTACGATGCGGCCGTATTGAGGGCCAGTCGGTACAGTCGAGCGCTCAAACCCTTGGAGCGTGAACCTGCACATAACTTTTGCCGCCGCTTGACCTTGGCGATCTTGATCGCCAGTGCGGTCTTTGTCATCTGCCTCCCGCTGGTCCTCCGCAACTTCTCGGATATTGCGCTCAATTTTCTTTGCGTCGTCTACGGCTTTCTCCTGGCCGTCCACGTCATCCGTGTCGCCATCGCACAAAATATTTCCGCCGCCAGAGCGGACGGCTAGGACCGTGAGACGTGAAAGGTGAAAGGACCGGCCGTCTGGTCGTTTCACGTCTTACCTTTTACTTCTCACGTCTTCCGCGGAGTTGCAGGAATCGCGCAACAGCCGACTGGGTGAGTAGACCGACGATCTGTCCGTCGTGCATCACGACAAGCCGATCCCATCCTTCCCTGGACATCCGTTCCATCGCCTCGATGATGGGCACATCATGTTCGATGATCATCGTCGGTGAGACCGGGCGCATAACCTGATCGATGCGCCGCCATGCCCACAGAGATACCGCTACAGATTGAATGTCCTCCACCGTCACCAATCCCTCAAGCCGTCCATCATCGACGACAGGAAATCCCCCGTATCCAAAAGGCTGGAAATACCGACCGACCGCCTCATCCAAAGTGCAGGCCGGATGGAGAGTCACAACAGTCTGCACCATCAGATCCCGTACCCGTACGGATGCCAACGCCTGACGCAACGCAGCCTGGCGTCGGCTCGCCAGGGCCGCCGCAAAGAGAAACAGCGCAATGAACAGAATCCAACTGCCGTTGGACGCCATCTCATCCGGCAACTCGCCGATCAAGGCCCCGACGAACATCGCCAGTCCCGTCAGTCCGAGCAATACGCCGAATCCGAGACCGACGGCGGCGGCCTGCATCGTCGCTCGGGAAAAATCCTTTCCCCACGCCCAGAGCCCGGCACGCAAAACCCGCCCTCCGTCCAACGGAAACCCCGGAATCATATTGAACAGCCCCAATTGCATATTCACCATCCCCAACAACGTGCTGAGGATGATGAGCCCGTGCACACCGGGCTCCTCTTGAATCGACTCCGCGAAAACCGCGAACCCGAGGCCGATCGCCCCCAACACAAAACTCACGGCTGGGCCGGCCACAGCGATAAGAAACTCCGCTCGAGGAGAAGGCGCTTCCTTCCGCATATGGGCCACGCCTCCGAAGATAAACAACGTGATTCGATCGATGGGAATGTGATATCGCAACGCCACATACGAATGCCCGAGCTCATGCAAGAGGACAGAGAGGAACAGGAGCGCAGCCGCCACCGCCCCCATGATCCAATAGCGGATTGAAGACAAACCGGGCAGGTTTTCCGGCAAATATCCCGTGGATAACGTCCAACTGACGAGGAGAAATACGAGAAACCAGGAGGCATGGATGCGAATGGGGATCCCCAGCGCATGCCCTACCTGCCATGACGGTAACGGCAGTCTCATGCCTTCCACCCTAACAGCAGGCTGCACAGAGGGTCAATTTGCTACTTCATGGCGTGCGTTCAGGTATACTAGCGCCTATGGTTCGACCATCTTCCATAACGCTGCTCAGGTGTCTGCTGATCGGCGCCTTGATCGGTGCCGTTCCTGAAACCACTCCGGCGCAAGTCATCAAAACCGGGCCTCCAAGTTGTCCGGGCGTGGCGCTGACCTTCGATCTCTGCCCTGTCAGCAAAGGGGCGGGATATGACAAGGCGCTGATGGACTATCTGATCGAACATCGCATCCCGGCCACGCTGTTCATGTCCGGCAGATGGATCGCCAGACACGAAGCAGAGGTGCGCAATCTGGTCGATATCGGACTGTTTGAAATCGGGACCCACGGCGACATTCATGCACATTTACCCATGCATGAGGCGAAAGAACAACGAGCTGAAATTCTTGGCCCCGTCACGGTCCTGCGTCGGCACTACGCACATAAAACGTCCTTGTTCAGGCCCCCCTATGGGGAGTACAACGACGTCACGGTCGAGGTAGTCAAAGCGCTCGGCCTGCGATTCATCCAGTGGAACATCGAGTCCGGCGATCCGGATCCCACCCTTTCTACGGAGCAAATCCTGACACGCGTGACCCAACGCACGAAACCCGGCAGCATCATCGTGTTTCACGCGAACGGGAAGGGCAAGCATACCCGCGAAGTCATCGAGCGGCTCACACATGACGTACTCCCGAAGAAGGCGCTGATCCCGATGACCGTGAGCGACCTGCTCAATTGCAAACCACCGGCTCCATGAAGGAACCCGCCATCAGGCCGATCCAACCCGAAGACCGAGCGGCTGTTGTTCAACTGCTGGGCAGTTCGGATCCTTGGAAAACACTCGGGTATACGACGGCCGATTGGGAGCGCATCTTTTGTCCCATCCCGCAAGGCCGAGACAGCTATGTGGCCGAACTCGACGGACGCGTCGCCGGCATCGCGATTCTCAAACAGAAATTCCTGGCAGGCGACTACCTGGAACTCTTGGGCATAGCCGATTGGGCGCGGAAACAAGGAATCGGGCGCCGGATCCTCCAGCACATCGAACAGTTGGTCTTCGGACGCACGAAGAATCTCTTCGCCTGCGTCTCGGATTTCAATGAGCCGGCCAGAGCCTTCTACAAAAAACAGGGGTATCAGGAAATCGGCCCCATGCCGAACTTCTTGATTCCTGGCTCCTCCGAGATCCTCTTGCGCAAAACAGCTGGGCCGGCCAGGGGGAATTCGTAATTCGTCAATCGCCAGGCGTCAACCGCAGGGAGTCCGATAGGTGGAATACATCGCCTCTTTGCGATGGACGGTTGACGCCTGACGGCTGACGGAGGTAAAGAAGCACACATGACCGTCACCAAACTGCTTCATACCCGCATGCGGGTCAGCAATCTGGACGAAACGATTCAGTTCTACAGCCGCGTGCTGGGGCTTGAAGTCATTGAACGCAAGACCTCCCCGCGTGGGTCTCAGCTGGCCTTCCTGAAAGTTCCCAACAGCGACGAACTGATTGAATTGACCTGTTTTCCGCCAAGCGGTCCGGTGAAAGTCCAGGAGGATCTCGTGCACCTCGCCTTTCAAGTGGACAGCCTCGAACAGACCATCGCCGCGCTCGCTGCACAAGGCATTAGAATCACGGACGGTCCCACGCAAACCTCCTCCGGCAGCCGCTTTATCTTCATCGACGCCCCGGACGGCTATGAGATCGAACTGATCGAACGGCCGACAGGGGTGAAGATCGTGTAGCCCTAGCAGCCCGTCCGCCGTCAAGCGTCATTCGTCAATCGGGAGAACCAGAGTGAATTTTGACCGGTTGATGATGAGCCCTTGTCGTCTTCCCCGTTGACGGCAGAAGACCTGCCGAAGTACCTTTCCAATCTTCCGGTTGATGCGTGACGTTTGACGAAAGACTTTACAAGGAGTTGATGGAATGAAAAACGGATTCTTCCGCGGCCACGGCCTCGGCAACGACTATATCGTCATGGACCCCAAGGAGCTGACGTTCAAGCTCTCCCCAAGGAATATCAAGAGCATCTGCGACCGCAACTGGGGGCTTGGCAGCGACGGCATTCTGGCATTGGTCCCGTCAAAGAAGGCCGATTTCGGCCTGCGCATTTTCAACCCGGACGGCAGCGAGGCCGAAAAATCCGGCAACGGCCTTCGAATCTTCGCCCGCTATCTGCATGCCACCGGCAAGACGAAAAAAAGACAGTTCACGGTCGACACAAAAGGCGGGTTAGTGACCATCGCCCTGCATATCGATCGTCATGGCGATGCGAGCGACGCCACCGTCGAAATGGGCCACGCCACCTTCAAGCCGACGGCCCTTCCCTGTACCCTCGACGTCCCGGAATTGATTCAACAGCCGATCGAAGCCGCGGGACGACCCCTCACCTTCACCGGCGTGAGCGTCGGAAATCCTCATTGCGTCCTGTTCAAGCCGACCGGAGAATCCTGGTCACGGGAGGGCTTGCTGACGCTTGGCCCCGCTCTTGAAAACCACAACCTGTTTCCCAAACGGACGAACGTCCAACTCGCCGTCCCGACCGGACCGAAGGAAATCTTCATCCTCATCTGGGAACGGGGCGCAGGGGAAACACAAGCTTCCGGCTCATCATCCTGCGCCGCCGCCAGCGCGGCCGTACGCCTGGGACTGGTGAAAAGTCCCGTCACGGTCAAGATGCCGGGCGGCACCCTGCGCATCGATGTCGCCCAGGACTTCCAGCTCACGATGAAAGGGCCGGTCGCTGAAGTGGCCCGAGGTTCTCTGAGCCCATCGTTCGTCCGGAAGCTCCGGTAACGCTCGTCAACCGCCATGCGTCATTCGTCAAGCGGGAAGAAATCCAGGCGCCCTTCTTGGTATCCTGTCTCTCGATTGACGTGTGACGTATGACGCGTGACGTGCTTCACTCCAAACTCGCCCATCTCCCCGACAAACCCGGCGTGTACTTATTCAAAAACGCGCAGGGAACGATCATCTATGTCGGGAAAGCGTCTATTCTGGCCGACCGTGTGCGCTCATACTTTCAGAAGAGCGCCAACCACAGCCCCAAGACCGCCTTGCTCGTCAGCCAAGTAGCCGATCTGGAAACAATGGTGACCCGGTCTGAGCTCGAGGCCTTGATCCTCGAAAGCAATCTGGTCAAACGCCACAAGCCGCGGTTCAACATCGTCTTACGGGACGACAAGCAATACCCCTACGTGCGGCTGCCGATCAAAGAAGATTTCCCGCGCCTCTCCATCGTGCGCCGCGTACAGAAAGACGGCGCTCTGTACTATGGCCCCTACACACCGGCAAACGCCTTGCGCGAGACGTTAAAGATCATCAAGCATGTCTTTCCCCTGGCCACCTGCGCCATCGATATCGATGGCACGTCGGATCGTGCCTGTATCGAATTTGAAATCAAGCGTTGCATGGCGCCCTGCACCGGAAATCAGTCGAAGACGGAATACCATCAGATTGTGAAACAGGTTCGCCACTTTCTGGAAGGCCGCGACCGTGAATTGCTCGACGATCTCCGCGCCAAGATGGAACAGGCGGCCGAACGCGAGGAATTTGAGGAGGCGGCCCGTTTACGGGATCGTCTCTTCAAGGTCGAACGGATGCTCGAGAAACAGCGCATTACCCAAACCTCGTCCGCCGACCAAGACGTGCTCGGACTCGCGCGGCAGGGCGCGGCAGTGGACCTGCAAATTCTTTTCGTGCGAGGCGGCTTGCTGATCGGACGAAAGGATTTCTTCTGGCCCCAGTCCGCAGATGCGCCGGACGACGAACTGGTTCGCTCCGCAATCGAACAGTTTTACAACAAGGACGGCCAGCCCCCCAGAGAAGTGCTCGTCCCGACGGATCTGGAAGACGCGCAGCTGATCGAACAGTGGCTATCCGACAAACGCGGGGACTCGGTTCGTGTGTCGGCACCGGAACGAGGCGCCAAGCATCAGCTTGTGCTCTTGGCTGAAGAAAATGCCGCGGCCGCCGTTGCGGACCACCTTCGTGAGGAAGAGTTGGACCGGCAAGCCGGGGAAGAGCTGAAACGCTTGCTACGCATGGATCATGCACCCAGGCGAATCGAGGGCTTCGATATTTCCAATACCATGGGCGATCAATCCGTGGCCTCCATGGTCGTCTGGGAAGACGGACAGATGAAGAAAGCGGACTATCGGCGGATGAAGATCAGAACCGTAACCGGGGCCAATGACTTCGCCAGCATGAAAGAGGCGATCATCAGGCGATACGGACCGGTGAACGAGGAATCAAAGGACGCACGCGACCATCTCTCCCACCCGGACGTGATCCTCATCGACGGCGGCATCGGACAACTGACGGCAGCCATGGAAGGCCTCAAGGAAGTTGGGCAATCCGGTCTGCCGATTCTTGGATTGGCAAAAGCACGTGGTGACAAGGAAGAGCGCATCTTCCTGGCAGGCAGGAAAAACCCGGTCGTCTTGACACCCGCTTCTCCCGCCACCCACCTGCTCCAGCGTATCCGAGACGAAGCCCATCGCTTTGCCGTCTCGTTTCATCGCACACTGCGAGGGAAGGCGCTCCTATCATCGAAACTGGATCAGATTCCTGGGGTCGGGGACAGTCGACGTACGGCACTGCTCCGGAAATTCGGCAGCATCGAGCATGTGGCGGAAGCCACGACCGATCAACTTCGTGAGGCGGGGCTGGACGAACGTACCATCGAGCAACTGCGCGCCAAGCTGATGTAACTGTTTCGTCGAGATCCGCACAGTCTCCACCGAACGAAGATCGAGCAGCGCCGTTTCGGGCAAACAAGCCGTTCAAGGCGGTCGATGATACCGGGTTCGCGCCCACGCATCTCAACCTCTTCTGTATCCAGAACAATCTGAACATCCTCCCTGCATCACCTTCCTGCAACCGCCGACCTGATGGCACCCCAGGAGGCGAATGGCACCTGGCGTATCCGCCAGGTGACGGAATAGCCTGTATCCACGTAAGAATATTCTCCTACGGAGAGGTTGCGGCCATGTTCCCCGCGCTGATCTCACATGACCATCACGGCATTGACTCGAGATGGAGGAGTACAGAGATGGCGAAAGATAAGAACCGCGTTTCGCCCGTCAAAGGATTACGACGGGCCGGCACCGTACTTGATTGCGGCCGCCCTTCACAGATACTTCCATCGGATTCCGGTGATCCGGCTCCATACACCGGATCCGGATCACGGGGGCAAGACCTACTGCGCAAGGCGTTGACCGCCATGGAGCATCGAACCCACGGCCTCCTTCAAGACCGGGTCCGTATCGGTCGTGATCTACACGACAGTATCTTACAGTCACTGTACGCGATTGGGTTAAACCTAGAAGCTGCTTGGAACATCGACATGCTCCACCCTCAAAGCTCCCGATGGCTACATGACCGTGTCATCGCACAATTGAACCACCTGGCCCAAGAAGTTCGTGCCATGATCGCTTCGCTGGACTCCGGCACGATTCAAGACTTCGACTTGACTGCCGAGTTGATGTCGCTGCAAGCCGTGTATGAGCAAGCCGGTCGGCTTCGTGTCGATGTGGATCTGCACGCCGCAATCATGGATGTTCTCACGACGAAAGAACGCGGGGAGATTCTCAACATCGTGCGAGAAGCCCTCAGCAATTGCGTTCGTCATGCCAATGCCGCCCGTGTCACCGTAGCCCTACGCCTTGATGGGCTCACGGTTTGGATCAGCATCATCGACGATGGGAAGGGATTTGCACTGACAGATCATCACCGTCGTGGTTATGGACTCGCCAATATGGAGGCGCGCGCGAGAAAACTTGGGGGAAAGTTGCACGTGCGCTCCGCTATCGGAAACGGAACGGCCATCGCCGTCGAATTCACACTGGCGCTGATACCGGTTGATCTATGAACCGCACGCCGATTCGCATCGTTCTTGTCGATGACCATGAAATGGTCCGTGAAGGATTGCGCACGTTCCTTGGTCGCGAAGACGATATCATCATTGTGGGGGAAGCCGGAACATCCACAGAAGCCTTGGAACTGGTCGAGCACCTACAACCACATCTGGTGCTGCTTGATCTGCAACTCCCTGACGCATCAGGAATCGGCATGTGCCGGAAGCTTCAAGCTACGGCCTCGCTCCTGCGCATTTTAGTCCTGACCAGCTATTCGGATGATGCGACGGTCATTGCCGCGCTGCAGGGCGGAGCTCACGGATATGTTCTAAAAGATGTGCGGATGGAAGACCTCTTATGCGCGATCCGCACAGTCGCCGCAGGCCGCGGCTACCTTGACCCCCGCATTACCCAACAAGCGCTCAACTGGGTCAAAGCCAGCATACTGCCGGGAGAACTGACCCACGGACTTGCCAAATTATCCAAACAAGAACGCCTGATTATGCCATTGCTGGCAGAGGGCAAAACAAACAAGGAAATCGCCGTCCAGCTGAGTTTGAGCGACAAAACCATTAAAAACTATCTCGCGAATATCTTTACCAAACTTCATGTGAAGCGACGTTCGGAAGCAGTTGCCTGGTTCATCAAGAAAAACCAATCTCTTCATCCGATGTTGAGGCCTCCAAATGCGGAGTGACCGGTCAGCAGCTCTTTAGGGAAGGTCTGATTTATTCGAAGTTCGAGACATTACCTGATCGAATTCCCCGTGCTTTGAAGGTCTGCAGATCGAAGTTGGGAATTAATCAGACCTTCCTTAGACATACGGCCACGCGGTGCCGCATCTGTGGGGCCACGGCGTGAGTCTCCTGCACTGAACTACGTTGGTTACAAAGGCAGCCCCCTGGCATTCTGTCACGACATCACCTGTTTTGGTCTAAGGCAACTACATAATGGCCGACAGCCGGCATTTCCTTGATAAACAGACAAACAACCTGGATGAAAGTACTCAATAGTGCGGACTCTCAGCATGACACCCGAAAGATGTATCCAAAAGATTCAGTCTGAATCCATTAGATTCAGGTGGGAGACCTATCTCCTCTTCGTTGCTACAAGATATCTCACCCTGTACGCCTGGCAGATCATAACTATGCGGATTTATACACGCAACTCGGCGATGCCCAATAGGCAACATTCAGGAACGCGTGGGCATAACAATTGCCAATCCCTGAAGTGGATTGCGTCACCTTATCAGGGCCCAACGGCTGAATCATGCACACGTCATTCAACAGAAAGATCTATAGAAGACCGCTCAGACTCCGAACAGGGGGCAAGAAGCGCAAGAACACATTATGGACATGCAATCCGGCAAGAACCTCATGGGCAAAAACCGATCGTGGACAACCGACTGATCAGCCGAACGCGATACGGCCTGTTCATGCGAAAAACCTGAACGACTCATGGTCCTGAGGAGACCTGTTCACTATAATCGGAGGGGTACAGGCGTGAGGAAAGACACAAAGAAGTTTCAAATTCTCGACGGGCTTCGATCTGCTTCCTTGTATACACCTCGCGCCAAACCAGCAGACCATCCACAACCACGCCGTGGGAGAGGATCTTCGTCCACCCACTGCATAGAGCCGCGCAGACAAGATCTTCCCACCGCCCTTACGGCAATGGAGCAACGGCTCAGTTCTCTGCTGGAAGACCGCTCCCGCATCGGACAGGATCTTCATGATTGCATCTTGCAGTCGCTCTACGCGATTGAATCCACCGTAAAAACCAAGCGCCTAGCGATCCCGGACTGCCCCTCGAACACCATGCAGACTCCCCAAGACATTACCGGTCAGATCAACCGGTTGATCGGCGATATTCGCCAGATGATTCAAGGACTCAACGGAGAGGTCGTAAATGATTCCCGTTTAACGGACGATCTCTACGCGTTGAAATCCCTCTATGATGAAATCGGTCACGTGCGGATCACGCTGAATCTTCACCCCGCCGCGGTCGAGGTGCTGACCAGGGACGAAGAACGTGAAATTCTCACCATCGTCCGAGAGGCT
>Ga0224511_10001065_pt1 | contig 15608 bp, 6 predicted proteins | sample SF_May12_sed_USG_2_FD_169988 | JGI IMG/M metagenome (GOLD analysis project Ga0224511, IMG submission 169988) | Sediment microbial communities from San Francisco Bay, California, United States - SF_May12_sed_USGS_8_1 | ecosystem: Environmental > Aquatic > Marine > Sediment | place: USA...
ATTAATAATCATATAATGGCTTTATACTTTTTCCAATATTGGTTGTTCGAACACAAGCATATAGTTAAGGTATTTATTTAAAACACATATTGAAATAGGGGATGTGCGCTCAAAGAGCATGGAATTCTAAATCCGTTACATGACCAATTGGATTTATAAAAGTAAGTAATGTTTGAGAAAAAATACTTCAATGTTTTGTAATATTTGAAAATAATTATTTTTTGAGGTACCAAAATATTGCTTGATAACTATTAGCAGTCTGGTGTAAGCTGCAGTTCACTTATTTGCAAATGATGCCTTATGTTCCAGTGGTATAACACATTTATTATATTGTTGTTGTTTACAAGTACCTTTGTTTTGACTGATTACATATGCTATCAAAACATTACATACAAATTATAAAATGCTGACGTTTAAAGTTTACAGTGGGGCTTTATATCAACGCAGTTAAAATATGACTTGACCCGAACGTCTTTATGGGATTAAAAACTTACATACCGACACAGAGCTTGACTCTAAATACATTGTACTAGTTAAAAAAACTTTATGTTTAATTACGACACATCGGAACTCCAATCCGTTTGTTGCTTATAACCATACTTTACCACTCTAACGTGTAAAATATTTCGATTTCGCCATAGCATATTGATGACAGCAGCTTGTTTATTACACGAAATATTCAATAAATATTTAAAAAATATCTATCATCATTAAATCACACAAAACGACAAATCTTTAATACGTTTGATACAAAAACGAGAATGAAATCTCGTAAAATACGGTACTACCGCTGTGACTAGCATTCATTATGTAGATGTTGAGATCTTTTGACGCATACGTTTTTGAACGGGGTTTACATGTACATGCTCTTACATACGTGCTTTTTTCCCATAGCTACTAAGTTAAGAATTATTAACAAGACAACAGTAATTGTTTACCAAACGCTACCCGGCAGAAATATAGTAGCGTAATAAATTAACTGTGTTAAACAGAACATAACAGAACATATTTTATTGACGTAAACTACATAGTTTTTTGTCAAAACAGAACGTATATATACATAGTTACATGTATTAAATATGATATGCCTGTATCTTTTAGGTCAGAATTGTTTACAATATAATAACATTTTAACCATATTTAAGCAGTGAAAACTACTCCCGTCAATGTGAGAAACTGCCAATTTTAGTTATTCACGCATGAAACAATATGACAGAAAAAAAAGAATCTGTTGAAAATGTCTGGCCTGCACATTCGACCTTATGTATGTACGTTTCGGTGCATTGCGTCAATACAGTTAAATAGCTAGTTTACAATCGCTACTCTTAGTTTTCTCGATTGTGCAGTGGTAACGCATCCGCTTTGGGTGCAAATGACCGAGTTCAATTTCCGGCTCCGGCAAGGGTTATTATGTTTGATTGTCTGTTTTGTTTTTGTTGTGTTTTTACGTTTTGTCTAAAAACACATTATTTGTCACAACAATTTGCAAATCATTTTGCAATGTTAATTTATTTAGTATACTTAACATTTTGCAAAATTTGTGACTAATTATAAGGGTAAAAAGATACAGGCCTATCATCTTTAAAGGCTTATTTTTATGACATTAATATAAGTACAAAAATATCAATCGTATGTAAACTATCAAGAATGACAGGAAGTGACTTCCAATATTGTCTAATTTAATTTAAGCAAATCAGCTTTAAATTCTAACGTTGGGGTTCGAATCCGTGTTTCGACCGTGTCTACTTACTACGCAAACCAACTGGCTTATTATGGTATGACCATCCTAATGGACTAAACAGAACACACATTTGTGTTTTTATAAAAATAACAAACAAGTGTTTTTTCATTAAAATGTGATATACATTATGTTTTCACTTTTAAACCGTAGAAAAATCTTTTTAAAATGCAGGTTGCTTATATTTACTGAAATAAAATTAAAGATAAGTAATTTTACACCTTATTACCTCCCTTGAATATGAATGAAATGAACATTTTCAATCTTGTTTATAAAATCAAAAATCCAAAAACTGAGAAAAGTTGTGCGGTGGATCGTATAAAAATGCCTAATATTTAAATAAAAAATGTTTATAAAATCTCTTCCTAGCTGCAAATATGTGAATCAATTAGGATGGTCATGCGTTAAGTAATACAATTATTACATGTACATTAACAGATTACTATGTCGAGAAGGGGACAACCATTACTTCTAGGACGTTTGTGGGTGGCTGTTCTCGGTATTGCGACGTTTTTGGAAAAAAGCACGCCGCTCACAATAACCGGTTTTAGGCCTTGTGTTCATGAGACCGACCCTACAATTGACATACAGGTAAGTTACACGTATGTGTTTAAACCACTTATTATGGGACTGACCCTACAATTGACATATTGGTAAATTACACTTACTTTGTAAGAACAATTGATTCATGAAACCAGTTATAAAGATTGGACAGACCCAACGATTGACATACAGGTAAATTACATGTACACTTACCCGTGTAAGAACAATTGATTTATCATACCCGTATAAACATTGGACAGACCCAACAATTGGCACTCTTGTAAATTACACTTACCAGGTTAGACCATTTATCATGGGAACGACCCTACACATGGCATACAGGTATACAACACTTACCAGTTTAGGCTACTTGTTTATTGGACCGACCCAACGATTGACATACATGTAAATTACGCTTATGTGTTTAGACCAGTTATCATGGGACCGACCCTAACATAGCATACAGGTAAAGTACACTTACCAATTTAGGCTACTTGTTTATTGGACCGGCCCACAGGTAAATTAATACAAACTTAGACCATTTATTCATCGGGCCGACTCTACTTTGACATACAGGTAAATTACACTTGATAGTTTAGACTATTTGTATATTAGACCTACCCTACAATTGGCACTCTGGTAAATTACACTTACCAGTTTAGACCATTTATCATGGGAACGACCCTAAAAATGGCATACAGGTAAATAGCACTTAGCAGTTTACACCATGTTTTTATGGCGCCGACCCTTCACTTGACATACAGGTAAATAACACTTACCGGTTATTAACAAATGATTATCTTACCGAACCTAAATTTACACCAGTTTAGAACATTTGTTCGAGGGGCCGATTCTACCATTGTCATACAGGTACATATACCAGTTAATACTATGTGCACAAGGGATAGACTAAATTATAGACTATTATAAATTCTCACGATGTAAACCGCCGCCATGTTATGTGTATAAATGCATTAGTATTATATTGCGCGTTAGCTCTTCACATAAATGTATGCATGTCCCTCCTTTACCTCGTATGAATAGTGAAAAGCAGGAAATTTGAAATAAATACATATTACTACAATAACAATATGTTTTGTCATGTTTTCTGTATCGTGTAGGGAGATTGTCATACCCAGCGACTTACAATGTTTAATATGCTTGAACGTTTTTTTAAATAACAATGTGTAAAGGTCCCTATAATGAACAAATACATTGCAATCGACATATTGTTTGTGAAAAGATTTGTTTTACATTGTAAAATAGAGTTTAGCTCATGCGCTATGTAGCAAAGGCTTGGGGCATCTTTTATTACCATTGAAGCACAGTTTCAATAAAACCGAGTTTGTTTTTTGTCTCATCATACATGCTATGGTTTTTTTTATTACTTGATATTTCTTTTGCCAATAGGTAAATCAATTCTATTTGAACATACCATAATCATAAATTAGCTTTTTATAGTGTATAATGTTTCCAGCAATCCGGCATTTCAATCTCAAAGTGTATGGAACAATGCGCATTACGGCCCTGGTGTCAACTGATTGGTTACAACAACAAAGCCTTGAAATGTGACATCTTCAAATCGTCCGACTTTCTCGACCTCCTTGGTGACAAAAAACGATCTAAGACATTTGACTGTGTGTACATCAAAAGAGATGTGTTTGAAGGAACACATGCAGAGGTACGTGCAATTTAAATTAAAACTTATTTATTTAAGGTCGAGTGCGAAACAAGTTATCCCAACTTATATTAATTACTCTCGACCGCTCATTCCGGATGGTATTAATCTCTTTTTTATTGAACAAGATTTGAGAGGAGAGAGAAACCAGACATGTCCCTATATGCTGAGCGCCAAGGAAGGAAACATCTGGTACCACTTTTATAACGTCTTTGGTATGACGCGGTCGGGGATCGAACCCACGACCTCCCGCTTACGGGGCAAACGCTCTAACCACTGAGCCACCGCTGCGGTAAAATTTACGTGTACTTAAATATGATTTGTTTTGTAATAAATATCAACCACATATATTTAGAAACTTATGATAAGTTGCAGCTCGCCATTATGCGATAACCATCCGAATTGTTTTGCACGTGACTTTAATAACAATACGGCTCTGCTGGCATGTTTGATTTGTTATTTTCCTTTTAATGTAGAATGGGGCCAATTTCTTCATAATTATTTACGTGAATACCAAAACTTTGTGTTAAATCACACGTCGCAAAATAATACATTTTTAAAACGAGACTGTGCCAAAATGCTTTACAATGAACCTACCGACAGAACGCTTGAAATGACTCTCGCTGACCCGACACATGCGGGAAAACAAGTGATAATATTAATGAAAATATTAATAATAATATAAATGATAATAAAAATAATAACTAAATAATAATAATAATAATAATAGTAATACAATCTTTATTTCCAGAAGGTTACATACTAAGCACAACAGCTTATTTACAATATGGCTTTCATAAATTAGTACTAACATACAAAATGAACGCAATAAATTGTCATTTTAAGAGCGAATATTTATTCAACAAAACATTTATATACATCAAGAGAACACTTCTCATGCAAACGATAAATCAAGAAAAATATCTTTTGATTAAATAATAAAAACAAATTATATCATACCCTTACAAACACTCAGTAAACTTTTCAAGTTATAAACAGTTCTAATAAGTTCAAAATAAAGTTTAACCTTTATCAAAAATGAAGCTATGAGTTATAAAACAATTAGATTCATGACTAAAATTGTTTAAATTACTATGATGTCAGACGCTGCATGTGCACGTAGCCATCGATATACAAAAAAGCGATTCATTCTTATGACTGGCCACAATAATGTGTAATATTAACCATTCATTGACACAATATAATTTTAATATGTCACCGTGTTTGAGGTGTTCACGGTTTAGACACTTTTCATGTCGTGACCTAGTTTAGTAATTTAAAGTAATGATATTATCACTTTATAATTCAGAGAAAGCTATTGTTGTCGTTCATTAAACTGTCTATTTCGATAGATTAGCTTAAAATTAATCATGATGTGTATAAATGTGTAAAGTTGATTTAAATGGAAATCAAATATACTCTTCATACTCTGCATATAAATATCAAGACGGAGCTAAAACATTAGGCCAACACCTCACTTCTATGCATCTTTGCCACACAGAGAGATACACTATGACTAAATAACCTACATGTATTAACGAAATTATTTTTCCTAATGAATATTTAATGTATATGTCCCATGCAAGATCATAATGTTCCGTGTATAACACGGACATTTGGTTCGGTAAATAAAATTAATTTCTGAACAATTCCAACATGATACTATAGCACATTTTTTCAATTTTGTTTAATTATGTACGAAGTCAATGAAATATTTTCTGAAAGTCGAATACGCTTTCACTTTAATTGTTCCACGAAACATTGTTTCAGCATATGCACCGTTCCGCAAAATTTTCAAACTCCGCCCAAAGCGGTAGATTTGCTTTGATCTTGTGAAGGTGTCCTTCTTTTGTGTTTTCAAGGTCAGACTTCCATCTGACAATATAATCCTAATCTATTGGATTAAAATTAACCATGTACTGTTATAAATGATCGTGATTGACAGCTGCGGAACGGTCCATTGCACATGGCAACAGTAGCAAACCGTTAAGGTATGTCACTGTCAGTTATATACAGAGAGATACACTATGACTAAATAACCTACATGTATTAAAGACATTACTTTTCCTAATGAATATTTAATGCATATATCCCAGACAAAACCAAAACGTTCCGCGTATACCACGGACAATTTGGTTTAGTAAATAAAGTTATTTTCTAAACCAATCCCACATGATACAATGCTACACATGATACTAGCCCATTTTTTCAAAAATATGTTCAATAAAGTACAAAACCAATGAAATGTTGATAAAATATCGAGTAAGCTTTCACTTAAAGTGTTTCGCTAAGCATTGTTTCGGTTCATACAGCATATTTAATGATGCACATCATTACAGAAGAAGAAAGTTAAAGTGAAATGTATGCGCAGTCAGAGATATAAAAGGCATACATAATTTACGGATATGAACACTAAATTAACAAGCCTTTGATCGTAAATGGTTTTAATAGAACAAATACAGTTGATTATTTTATGTTATTATATATGTATTATTTTACGATAAACATTAATGATGTATATAAAACAATATATTCATTGATTTAATTATATTGTATGCGGTGTCAATGAGCTGCGTGAAGTCCGATAAGCCCAAGTATGGACGCCGGTATTCAAACTCGATTCTTAATGAGGTCATTCATTTGTTTCATGCCAACACATGCGCATCCAATTGTCAGAATCCGATAAACCGACAATAAACATTTGTTCATGGTACGAAACAAATGTTTGTTAATATTGAAGAAAGTGATTAAAATGTAACGGTCATTGATAAAACTTTGGGACCATATTTGATGCGCACTCATGATCAATGACAGGTGTTAATTCACAGGATTGTTTTCAATGAATGCATAAACACTTCAATTATACAAAAGTAATACGTTCTTATGAGTTATTTTCTTTTCTCTAATTTTTGTCGCTTTGTGTCAAATTAAATTGTACCTTAGCGTCAGTGATGTGGCATATTTAGTTACCATTCATGAACAGCTTCAATAAAACCTACGTTGTTTTACTTTTATCTTGCCGGTGTATCCTGAGGACTTTCCCGGTTTTTTTTCAGAATATCTTTATATTACATTTATCAGTTCTTTCACAATTCTATCAAACTGGTTTTTACTGCACGTGGTGTTGTTTTAGGTAGCAGCACAGTGTTCCGCTCTATGTCCTCTAAATTCAAATGAAAGGAAAACATGCGATGCTGATCTAACCGCTTGCACTGATACAGGTATAGTCCACCTTCTAGTTATCTATTGTACATCCATGTGTGTTATGTCTTGTAAATGTGAGAGTTAACAGTAAAATGTCCGTCTTAAATGACAAGTGTACCAAGGTTCATGTACCACAAGATACAGGTATAGTCCAGCTTCTGTGAGAGTTAATAGTAAAAAAGTCCGTTGTAAATGACACGTGCACCGAGGTTCATGCTCAACAGTGTACGAATTGTAGGATCTTTTCTAGGCGAAGTGGAAATGATGTGATTTTTTATGTGTTTACGTCATTTAAAAATATAATGCAATGGGTATACTTAATACACACGAATGTGTACTACTGATCCCAGGTGTTCATTCAAAGGTTTTTTTGAGTGAATGCATACCCACTTCAATTTTACAAAAGTATGAAAAAGGTTATTTTCATTTGTTGTTTCTGATCAAATTAAAGTGTACCTTAGCGTCAGTGATGTGGCACATTTAGTTACCATTCATGAACATGAATCGTGTAACATATCCAAGCAACACCCAGAATTTAATTATACAGTCACCACGTACTTTGAAATGTCCCATTATTTTTTAGACTGCAATCACGTGCCAGTCCCCAACGGCAAACTGTCGGGGAACATGCTGGCCAAGGGTAGCAAACAGATGCTTGAATGTGACTGGAACCACGGTGAGAATGTGAGAGAGATTCGCCAATGTACCGCCGGTGATTGGCAGCCTGACAGCACATGCTCGCCACATGGTGAGTTGCCAAAGTTTTACCCCTAAAGAAGTTAGAGCACAGAAACTTGGGTTGAAAAGTACTTATCTTAAAATATGATTTAGGTAATTGTCTTCCTGAGGGCTTTCCCTTTCATCAGTTTAGCACAGAAATGTGATGTGAAATGGCTGAAAGTAAAACATTTCTTGACTGCATATTTAAAAAGATGAAAAATGCATGTAATTTGAGGTAAATCCTTTTTGTCTCCGTGGACAAGAAAATCATTTCCCCTCATAATGAATGGTATGTTGGAAAGGTTTCATGGTTTGTTTTTCGTCAAAACTACCTGATGGTATCTATTATTTATGCTCTATTATGCAGTTATTTAGACGTTTAGGGTTTGTTTTCATTTTTTCCCATGTTAATGCCCAAACCGTGCTCTGGTGGCTTTATACATTGACAAACCCATAAAACTCACATCAATCCTTACCACAGCCTTGGTTCGAACCCAATGTAGCTGGTTATATAGTCTGATGTTTGACCTCTTAGACCACCGATAAAACTAATCCTATTTACTGTAGTCGATAAACATGTCATAGGAAGAAAAAACTGCAATGAATGTAGAAAGGTCAAGTTTAAGAGCACAATGACAAAATGGCCCGCACAAAAACAAACAGTAAAAACAGCACAAAATATGCATTACAGGAAGACGCAACAAAATTTCAGAAAAAAAAACATTTTTTGTTTATTTTGGATTTTTATTTTTTATTTATATTATATTTTTATTAAAATGTTTTCTCCAAGTAATGATAACACTTATTTTGCATAATCTAAACTTTTATTATTTGTTTGCGTTATATAAACACAAAACTGAGTTTTCCTTTATTTTACATTATACTGAACAATTACACAGCAGGAATGACCGTGACCTATACACCACTACCACGTATAACAACAATGAATAATGAAAGTCTGAAACAAAACACCATCCAATAGACTTTAATATATTTCACAGTTAACAGAATCACATGAATGCAAGAGCAGTTGGCCATTCGCATTTGCAATTACGGTTATACTAATGAAAATAAGCAAATACTGTGAAATAATTTATATTCGTTGGACATTTAATTTCGTAGGTAGGGCAATCCACGAATTTCAGATTCCAACGAAATTCAACGATTTCAAATGTTCACGAACATGTCTAATGCCATCAAACTACGATATTTTCAATAATTATTAAAATAATTCACGATATTTGATGATTTTGTTCAGAAGTCAATTGTAGTTCGCCTTAACAATGAAGCGTTTTTATTAAACGCACTCTGTGGGGACATTCCGTGTTTAAATAAAATATGGCCAAAGTGTTGTTTATCCCCAGCCGTACGAGTCCTACTTTGATCATCGTCAAGCATGTGACGCATTAAAGAAGTAGACATTCATCATATATTTATAAAACGCTCATCAATTCAAACATCATGGTCACGCATCAAAGCACTACTTCACAAATGCAAATACAAAACCATATTCAAAATCTGAAGTTGCTGATTAACGGCTACAACATATCCTACTCAGAAAAGTTATACATAAGTACGCTTCTAAATATATCAAGCGTATATCCTAAGATGTAACTGGACTTCTCACTGTGATATAAATCGTATATTAGAACTGAATTTGAAATATTTACTATTATCATAAATTTAAACAGAAACATATAAACTTCTTTGATGCTCTCATCGGCTTCATTTAAATTAAGTGAAACAGTGTTAAGACATTTTTTTGGCTATTTACATAATTGACTTAAATGAATAACTTTACATGAACACACTTACTTTGTTCAAACGTTCCGTTATTTGATCGGTAACATGCATTGGGTATGGTTTACGACGAAACAAACGCATACAATAAATATGCAAAACAGTTAGATGTACGAAACGTGACAATGATTCATCTCTGGTACAATGTAAAGGAACCGGGAGTTTAATGAACAGACAACGTTCAGGTTGGCCCCGTAAAATATCGGCAGGCAAAAACTTATATTTTATGACATTATCATGACGTTACCGTTATCGAAACGCAATACAAATGGTTTGCTGTTTAGCTGATGAATTTGGAAACAAAATTTGTTCTGAAACGGCGAGGAATCGTGCCTTATTGGCGTCTTGAAACTGACATTTTCTTTATTAAACGTCAACGTAAAAAGTTAGAAAACATTAATAAAAAAGCAATGTTCATTCTTAAAAAGTGTTGGAATCCAAATTCAAATGGATGTATGTCACTGCGTTCCAGCATGTTTCGTTATCATTAAAAACATCACTAGACGTTCAGTATCATAGTCAAACAGACCAGAAAAAATGCATTAATGTTGTTAATATGATCGAACCCGAGGGCGAGTGTGCAGTTTAGGTCCAGCTATCCACCGCTCTAAGCGTACAGAAGGACCAATAAAATAATTATTAACGCAGAATTATTGATTGTGGATTTAAAAAAATACTTATGTGCCACTAACGCGGTTAATATTTCGTGGAAATAATGGTATCATTTCCACGTATGACTTTGCCGACAAAATAGCGTTTTTCTGTGTACAATAATTTAAATTTTAAATTATAACAATCTCAAAAAGATGTATTATGTTCCTGACAAGAAAACTATTGTACTGAACAGCTATTAATGTTTTGACATTGGTGTATTTTGATGTTAAAAATAAAATACATTTGCGTTTTTTGTTTAAAATAAGGAGCGTGTATTGAACATTGTATGCGGGAAATCTCTAAATCTTAATACAATGGTACGATTGTTTGAACATTAGCCTTATGTACTTGTTCAATGTGTTTATAAAAATTAAATCGCTCACCGTGTTTGATAGCTATTATTTTCATGACACATATATTTATAAACAAGTCCATCCCTTTTGGAATTGTAACGGCAGGTAATTCATTATGACATTGTTTGTTAAAAAGACGCCCATTTTCAAACCTTAATGTGGCGTGTTTGATCTAGATTTAATATCATATTTACATCGTTGGTAACTGAGTTTGTCAATATTTGTTAAAAAGCGTTTTATTATTCTAAAGGCAACATATACATTATAATATTAAGCCTATAAAATATTCGTAAAATGCACCTAAATAAAAATATACCAGTAATAGTTGTTTTATTGGTTCTTTTATTTAAACGGATAAAAATACGCTACAAACAAATATTTGGACTGTTGTCCAACACAGCACGCATCTGGGAATGACTGACTGTTTAAACAGCAATAGAGAATGAATCGTTCTCTCTATCTTTTATCGTGTTGCGTCTTGGTGTTCTACGTGTTTTTGTGTTGTTTTGTGTGTTGGTTATAGCACGGGCCATTTTGTCATGGTGACCTTAAACTTGATATATTTACTCTGAATACAACATTCGTTCTTCGAACATCTTTTCATATGACTATATCTTTTATAATTCACTTTGTTATTTTATGTTAGAGTTTATGCACTGGACTTTCTTTGCAGACGGAGTGAAGGGCAGCTACTACCTGATCAATGGTTACAACAAGCAACCCGACGCCAGTCTGATAGCGTCCTCGACATTGTTGCCAATAATTAGTGCGGTCCTAATATATTCTCTATATACATACATAAATACACGACTTGTACTCGACACATACGATTCAAGTAAAAATTACCATGCCGTCTCTGACAACAGATAGTTCCACAATTTCGCAATCCCCGCCCCAAAATGGGGAAATCTATTGTATATGTGATAACGCTTATTACAAACAGGAACCATGCTTTTCATTGTTTAAACTAGGTCAGATTGTCTTTTTACCATAAACCTATCAGCCATTGGATTAAAGTTGACCATGTACCGTTATAATTTATCCTGATTGACAGTTGTGGAACTATCCATTTGTTATCGTCATCAGCTTCTCGACATTGGATAATCGAACATAGTTTCATTAAGTTTCACGAGTAGTTTACTTCAGTTTCTCATTGGAAAATCAAACATATGTTAGCCCTGAGGGCTTTCCCTTTCATCAGTTTAATCAAATTTCAAGTGTAAATAACATATTTTCGTGAAGCCGCCGACGTACTGTCTAGCCTCCTAGAGCGGCACCTCTAACAAGAGGCTACCTCTCTAGACCTATAAAAAATATCTCACGCGCAGTGACATTTACTATTGAAATGAAACCTCTGAGGAACAACACCTCTCTAGAACAACCAAATTTTATTTAGCAGTCTGATGTTGCTCTACAAAGGTTAGACATTACTTGTAAAACATATTAAATGCAATCAATTAAAATATCAGATGGACGTAAAACTCATTAAACATACAAAACAAGCAGCAACTTATGGCAATTATCATTATTTTGTTTATATGTAGGACAAGGCCCACATCGTTCAAGGTTGTTTACCAAGAACACGTACGACTCGGCCGATATACAAAGCGTGGATGCAGGAGGTTGGGTTGCTGGGATTAATGCGGCCGGGCAAGATATACAGGTGGGCTGAACTTTCAGGTGATAAGTAAACTTGTAGTAAGGAGTACAACATATAGGCAGCAGTGGTCTAGTGGTAGAGCGCTCGCTTTGTGATCGAAGGGTCCCGGGTTTGAGCCTCAGTCAGGCCGATAATTTCCTTGAGCAAGAAATTAAGCCTCCTGCACTGCTTCTCTCCACCCATGTGTATAAATGGGTACCTGTGAGGAAAATAAGACAATACTCCGTGGCTGCATACTGCGCCGACTGTTAACGGACGACTTATGTCCAGTGATCGGGGGATAAATGTGAAAGTCGGTTGAATACATTCAGTAAGTCCAGACTATAAACCTGTACATTTAGATAAGCTGCAACTTGCAGTCGTATAACATTCAGGTTGTCTTAAACTTGACCTAAAACTTGTGAAAGTATAACATTCTAGTAGGATAAAACTTGTAGTAGAAATATCACTACACAAGAAGTGTCACAAACATGCTCACAGAGCTAACGTGGTCTACTCTTGAGCAACGCAGAAATCAAGCCATTCTCACAATGCTACTCAAAATACAAAACAAACATGTCAATGTCGGTCGCAGTCATCTTACAACAACACGAAACAATAAATTCCTCATTCGCCACTCAAAAACAAAACACCACATGAACTCATTCTATCCGCGGGCTATACGACTTTGGAACGAACTACCGACTGAGATAAGGGATGCCCCAACTGTACCTGCATTTGCAAGTGAACTGAATAATTTTTATGTTTTTAACCAGGTTTTCAACGAAATTCCTGGTTATTAGATTGGTGAATGGCGGGCGTTGCGGCGGGCGGGCGGGCGGGCGTATCCTAAATGGCGTCAACCTGAGGTTTCCCTCAATAACTTAACTTTGCGTTGGCCTATTGACACCAAACTTGATGTATGGGTAGAACTTGCGCATGCCTTATGTAGTCAGTATTGCCTTTTTGGCAGTATAAAGTTGAATATTTTTTGGGCAGTAGTTACTTCATGTAGTCCTAAGGACGTTTAAAAACATCATAGCAACCTAGACAATGCAGTAAAGCAAGACAAAAATTAGGTTTCTTACACAAAAATGTAGGTACCTGGTACATGTAAGGTAAAATATTAACATGCTTATTGTCCTGATACAAAGATATATGTTTTCTAAATGTCTGTTGCGTCATGATGTTGTAAGAGTTTTTGTGTCGTCCCATCTGCTAGTTTTTGTACGGATCATTTTTTTCAAGGTTCCCTTAAACACGACATATCTACATTTTTTCCAACATTCTTTGTTTGAACATCTCTTCAATTTATATATGCATGTATTCATCGATGTAATTATAGGTTATTAGACGTTTTATTGACACTACGGGAATATATTTGGTCGAGAACACAGCTTGAAAGTCATATAGGACGAGCCGTTACGCGAGTCCAAATATATCCCGTATTGTACAGTAAAACGTATACTAACCTTTTTATGCTGCATCTACACTGTAATTAATAGAGCATGACTTTTTGAGCATTAGAAGACTATTCTATTTATATTCCATATTGTACGGTTCAATACTTTATTAAGTTCTTCATCTAAATGAGTCAAGACAAGCGCCTACATGATCACGTGTTTTTCATTCGGTCAACGCCTTAACCGTTGAAAAACAATGGTAAAGTGCACTTGTAACTAATCAATCAATACGAAAATATACGGACTTTTTTTGGATCCAATACTGAAAAATGGACGGTCACGTGGTACAACAATAGGGCGCTCATTGAATGATTTTATTAGATGAAGAATAATAACTGTTACTTACCTCGAAAAAGTAATACATTATTGTATTATGTGTGTGTGTATATTACATTTTTCAGTGCCATGAACACAAACATATTATGGTAATCACAATAGTTTGTCCGAATTGCCCAATACCACTTGTATAACATTGACATAAAGAGAACTGATGCATTATAATAAGTTTACTTTTGACAGTAAATAACTACCAAACATATCAGTAAAACAGGCTCCAATGTTGACAACAATGACCAACTATAAAACTGACACATTTGTACATGTAAAAGCACTATAGGTTGTAACGACTATAACAGAACTAGGGTCAAACAAATTGAAAGGGTAGAACCGTGCTCCGCGATTTGCAAGTTGATAGTTTCGGATACTCAGTTATCAGCACAGCACTAACAAACATGCAGCCCCTTAACCAGACTTGTATAGACAGTGATAAAAATAGGTACTCAATGCAAGAGATAGTCAGAGCTTATGCTGCTTATTTACGTGTATTTGAGGATTTAATTTTATTCTGGCTGCTTTAATGGTGGCCTTAACACAATGGTTAAACTGGTCAATCCAATAAGCGCTTTTTTGTTTTTATATAATATAAACCCTCAATGTAGAATGTAATAAAATGACTACGCCATTGATGTGGCATTGGCTCTAGAGGCTTTTAAACGCAATCGATTTCCTTATCAAAATGCTTATTGAATGTAAATATTACAATATATGGACCCAATTGACTCTTTAAGCGATATCGATAACTTGGCATCATTTAAAAGGTCTTTGTCTGAAGAATACAGTTTTAAACATCAAATGAAAATGTTACTAGTATTTATGTCAATATCACCACGTCGAAGTGCGTTGCTAAAGCATGAACAGTGTTTATGTCAACTAAAGGGGTGTTTAATGTTTATTATTATATATGTGGTCACATTAATAAGATAATGTTGCAAAAATATGATATATTCACATAATGCTCAAATAATTACAATGTATGATTAATGATACGGAACTGCTTTAAATAGTTTGTGAAGGCCAGTGACTCTTCTTAAATACTGTATAATTTGATTTGTTATTTTTACGTCATTTTCCTAATATAAATTGAAGAGATGTTCAAACAAAGAATGTTGTAAACAACATAGATATGTCATGTTTAAGGGCACTATGACAAAATGGCCCGTACAAAAATTAACACAAGGGAGAACACTAAAACTTACAACATCATGACGCAACAGACATTTAGAAAAGTTATTTTTTGTGTTTTTCGGATTTGTTTTATTTTCTTTTTTATTGATAAGTTACGTTAATTTGTCCATTGGACCCAAAATCTCAGACATTGACATAATTATACTTTTGGTGGCAGGTAGTGTTTCCAGAAGCAAAAACGGTTCGAGGAATAGTGACACAGGGCCGAAACTATAAATACAACAATCAGTATATCAAAAAGTATAGGTAAGTATTATATTTACTTTGTGTATGTACTCATTAAACACATCGC
>Ga0224511_10001066_pt1 | contig 15604 bp, 8 predicted proteins | sample SF_May12_sed_USG_2_FD_169988 | JGI IMG/M metagenome (GOLD analysis project Ga0224511, IMG submission 169988) | Sediment microbial communities from San Francisco Bay, California, United States - SF_May12_sed_USGS_8_1 | ecosystem: Environmental > Aquatic > Marine > Sediment | place: USA...
CACGTTGTATCAAAATCTGTTCTATGCTTATTTCTATAATATTTCTATAATACCCGTATTACATTTTGACAAACAAACCAATCATACATTACGAGGGGATGAGCAAGGGAGGGGAGTAAGAGGTGGCGGGGTGATTGAACATTGGCCCTTCTCGTATCTGTATGCACTGTTAAGCCCTCATACAACACTTTAATAATATAAAACACCATCTTCTATTTGGGACCCACGTACGAAAAGCTGTTAGTTTTATGCTTATATCTTAAATACCAATATTACATGTTGACAAACAAACCAATCATACATTACAAAGGGGTGAGGCGAGAGCGCGCTTTATGGATTTGCCAGCTCTCGCGTGCACGTCCAATCTGCATGAACCGCACCAAAATAAGAATCATTCCTTAATTATCATTTTTAAAACTGTTATTATTATTAATATTTTTTTTATTATTATTATTATTATAAGTAGTAGTAGTAGTAGTAGTAGTAGAAGTAGTAGTAACAGTAGTAGTAATAGTAGTAGTAGTAGTAGTAGTAGTAGTAGTAGTAGTAGTAGTAGTAGTATTAGTAGTAGTAGTAGTAGTAGTAGTAGTAGTAGTAGTAGTAGTAGTTGTTGTTGTTGTTGTAGTAGCAGTATTATTATTTGTAGTTTTATATTTTTATTTTTTGTATTATTATTTTTACACAAATTATATAACAAATTCAGTACAAAACCAATGCAAGAAAAACTGCAGACATCAAAGAGACACAGATCACCGACTGATATAATCATTATCAATCCGGAGATCTAAATTGGGGGGGGGGCAAACAAAGAAGGAATAAACTAGGCCTTTAACAGCATGACTTAATATTTAGCTCAACAATTATCTACCTGGGTTGATATGTTGATTTACATGATTGTACAAAACTTATTCATTATAAATTGCTTACTCTGATACATCAGTGCCATCAGTGTATAGTTTGAACCATCTTATCCTTCGACTAACACTGAAAGTAAGGAACTAAGCAGGCCTACGTGATAACGTGGTTATAAATAAGGCGACTGGGAATTTCTCTACTTTCGATTCTGCATTATTTGCTTTAGTGGGAATTTCCGTTGTAAAGTTTGAGGTTTTTCCCCATCTACCTGTTAGAACCGGTGAATTAGGCCAAAGAAAAATGTGTGATTTGGTTAATCTAAAAATCTGTCAATATGCTTTTTATTTAATATGTGCGTTTAAAGACTAGATTTGTGTCAAATATTTTTCTTATTTTATTTTGTATCAAAAATGTTCATTCATTATTATTTATTCCAACAATTTATTATCGTGGATTATTTTGTTTCTCTTTTGTAATAATACGTGATACCACGTGACATTATGATTGTATATAAATATGATTGTATTGTGGGCAGGAGACTTGTTAATCACTACAAAAATAGAAAGGTAGATTTAGAATACTGCGTCAAAAATATTTATTTTTTTAACATAAAAGTTGCCTTTTAACATTTGGTTTACATTGATTTTATTCTTTTAATACACACACACCATAGACAAAAGACTAAACTGAACGTATTCAGATTTATAAACAGTTATAACATTGATCAAGAAAATTATCGAAAACATTTAAAAGTGTCCGACGTTTGGAACCACGAGTCGAATCTTGATATGTTCTTCTTTATAACCATAAAACTACGTCTTTTTTGCTTGAAGTAAAAAATAACATTTTGCCCCTTACCCCTCCCTAAACATCATCAACAAAACAACAAACAACACCAACAAACAAAACAAGCAAACAAATGCAGGGTTTTTTAAGGTAAGGTCGGTATACCGGAAACACACACATATTGTTTAGGCCTAAGTGTCGATCCAACATTTTTTTGTGTGTAATTGTCAGTGTTTAAAACGACAGATACAGACGGGTGGGAATACAACGAAAAAACGAGACAAATACGCAAATGATTTTTATGAAAGGCGTTTAACGATGTGTTGTATTTATATTAAGTCGCCGGTGTAATTTTTCTTGAGTTAGGGATGCCACGAAGAATAATGCGCGACTTCCAATTGTTCCATGGTTTTACATTTAGTTTATTGGTTTCATAAGGGTGTAACCCCCTGCCCCTTGCGTAGCGCGTACTGCTTTATTTTCAAGCTTCGTATTGTATACAACCATATGTTGGCCTTCCGTACTGCGTACTGTTAAACAACAAAACAAAAGCAGATAATAAATTCAGTTTGAATGGACAAGCAGACTCATTGTTGCTAACGTCAGTTTTGTGGTGTTTTCTTGATAGTTGTTCTGTTTTTGATCCATATAATTCTTGTATGGTGTTTAATATGATAACGCGTAATAAATTAGTGCAAGCAAAGCGACCGCGCGAAAATAATTTAGCGTTATTTGATAATGTCCTGATAGTTGTGTTTTTTTGGTAAACATTGCACCGTTTAAAAGTAAAACTTCATGTCTGTGTACAATAAAACATGATTGATTTTTCGTACTGCGTACCGACCTTTTGCATACTGCGTACCGACTGAAAATACCCTGAATATCGCCTACCCAACGGGGGGGAGGGGGTGTCACCCTCTTCCATTAAGGATCCACGTTGTACCAAAAGCTGTTAGTTCTATGCTTATTTCTTTAATACATGTATTACATTTTGGCAAACAAACCAATCATACATTACGAGGGGTGAGGAGGGGGCTGGGGGTAAGAGATGGCGGGGTTGAACATTGACCTTTCTCGTATTGGTATGCACTGTTATGTCTGTGTATATATACTCAATGTATATAAAATGCATTGTTTCGTACTCGACTAGTTTTTTTCGATTATAGACCAATTAACCACATACTATGCAATCCCTCTGTACAAATATAAATTGTACGATTTTAGTTCAAATTTTACATCACAACTGATTATAAAATGATACCAACTTCACTAACAAGTTAATTTGACAGCCGCTATGTAACTATGTCGTAAGGAACAAGCCGGCAGGTAATAGCGAGTGAATTGAATTGTCTAACCAGTATTTATACTAGTGTAGCGAGTGAATTGAATTGTCTAACCAGTACTAGTGTAGCGAGTGAATTGAATTGTCTAACCAGTTATTATACTAAGTGTAGCGAGTGAATTGAATTGTCTAACCAGTTATTATACTAGTGTAGCTGTTTAATTTAATTCTCTAACTTGTTATACTACAAGTGCAGCTAGTGAATTGAACTGTCTAACCAGTTATTATACTATTGTATACTGAACCGAACAGTGGACGCTCCATGTTGTTTTCTGAATAACTGTTTTATTTCATGCAACTTTTAAAAGAAATTTAATCTACAGATTTATGGCATCGGAGTTCAAGTTCCAAACCGATTTGTTTTTATAATTTTGTAGCGCAACGAGTGATTTCATCACGTGGTCACCCGAGTGGTATGTTTGTGAGTGCACGTGGAAGTCGGGTAGTTTGGTAATAAAAAAAACGTTTTGTATTACTGTATTGATAAGGGAACAAGTTCGAAATGTTATTTTTATTCAATTTCTTCAACACATTTGAAAGATTAGAGTGTCGTTGTATGAAAGCCAATACAATATTGAAAGGTTTAAGTTTAATTGTTACGCTATGGAGATTTCAAATGAGCAACGTGCACGTGCAATGGGAATGTACTGAGGTGCGTGCGATAACTTGGTTTACTTTGTGTGACTTATGGTTTTAGGGTGGACTTTTTTCAATCGAATTACGGCATATTTCGACAAAAACAATGTCGACATTTTACTATATTGTTAAACAAATGAAAAAATTTGATATTAGTAAAAGCCAACACGATTTTATTTGTTACTTATCTAAAATTAAAATGTTACCAATAATGTTGCAAAACTTTTGCGTTTAAGTGTATAACACATGTCCTATAATACTCAATTTCCTATACACAACTGTATTATCTTTATTATCTTATTGTACCGCTTATAACGACCACCAGTGTATTATTGGGTAGAACTGGTGGAATGTTAAAGGGCTTATAAATGTGAAGTTATGTTATAAAGTGTTCTTTTAATTATTGGCATACGCGAACATAATTATTGACATCATCGTACACCGTCATTCTAAATATAGCCAAGCCCATATGATGACTAATACTGTAAGATACATAGTGTTTTGCTGCCCGATACAGGAAAAAAAGAGACAATCGGAAGAGTAATATAGGACGATTTTTTTGTCCTGGACATGTGTAAAAATTTCTGGATCTTTTATACACAAATGCAAATTAAACTCATAAACGAAGTGCAATTCACAAGAACTCTTCTTTCGTCTTTCGTAATTTGGGAGAATTGCGGACAAGAAGTACAGTTCACATACGTCTCTTCATATTGTGGACGTGTTGATAGATTGGAACTAACGTACAGAGTAGAGGACGTACCGTGCACAGTCACAAGAACATGACTCTTTTATTATATCATGTCAGTCATTGCCCTTGGTTTATATTCAGCATTTATAACACATTTCTTTACAATACAACTATTAAAGTTATTTAATCTAAGTCATTTGGAAAAAAACACGTTTATTCGGTAAAGTTAACACTAATCTCTCTAATGACCTAGATTGAAAAATCTATTTTTAAAGCATGATTTTATTTTTATTTCAGCATGTACGTTAGAAAAGAGACTGTCATTCTGAAGAATATTGAATAGAAATATAATCAAAGTATTACCATCTGTGGTGAATTATCTCTAACTCCAATATCACGTGTCTTATTATCTACCCGAGTTGATACGGTGATTTAAAAGATTGTACAAAACTTCCTCCTTATAAATTCATTAAACTGCTACATCAGCGTGTAGTTTAAACCATATATTCACAATGAAGTCCTTCCACTGACACAGTAACTGAGCATCTAGCAGGCCTACGTGATGACCTGGTTATAAACACGGCGACTGGGAATTTCTCTACTTTCGATTCTGCATTATTTGCGTGAGTGGGAATTTCTATTGAAAAGTTTGAGGGTTTTTCCCACCAACCTGTTCGAACCGGATTGTAAGGCTAAAGAGAGATGTGTGATTTGGTTCATCGTAAAATCTCTGAATATGCTTTTTATTTATTATCTATTACATGTGTGCAGCTAAAGACTAGATTTTTGACAAATTAATTCTTTAAACATAAATACGTATCCATAATACTAATTTATCAATATTTATCCAACAATTCATTATTGTGGAATACGTTGTTTCACCTATTGAATAAATGTAATACTTGATATCACTTGGTATTACCATACCTATGCTTGTATATATAATTGAAAAGTGGACTAGTTAATCGCTTCAAAAATATTGGTAGATTAGGATTACTGAATCACGAAATAAGTAATTTTTAAGATAACAGTTGTCTTTATTTGGTTTACGTTGATGTTATTATTTCAAAATATATGTGTATGTTTTTGTGTTAATAGTATTCAGTTGACGATATTGAAGCACCCATTACGAAGATTTAAGGGTTACTAAATAAACCAGTTGACTTCGCTTTGCCTTTCATCAGATTAAATTGACTTGTTTTTCGCTACGAACAATATAGGTCGATAAAGATGACTGCATACAAACGCAATTTTTAAGATAACAGTAGCCTTTATTTCCTTTACGTTGATTGTATTCTTTTAAAATACATGTGTATGTTTATTTGTGTTTTATTATATTCAGTTGCTGAGATTTAGTCACCCATTACGAAGATTGAAGGGTGTTTGAGAGGTGCTTTGTGGGAGGCGATATTGTCCCTTACACTCATAAACCAGGTTTACACACTTCATAGACAAATGACTAAACTGAACGTGTTGGGATAATAAACAATAATTTTGTTAAACATTTATTGAGAAAATTATTCTAAACATTTAGGTGTTCGAAGTATAGGACCGCCAGTAGAGTCTTGATATCTTCTTCTTTCGTACCATGACAATACGTGTTGTTTGCTTGAATATAATATAAATGGAGGAGATGTTTAAAGACAAAATGTTTTAAACAATGTGGACAAGTCAAGTTTATGGGCACCATGACAAAATGGCCCGTACAAAAACACACAGAACATCACAAAACACGGAGTAAACAAAGACGCAACAGCCATAAAGAAATAACTATTTTTTGTGTTTTTCGATTTTTCTGATTTTTATTTTCAATTTTCAATTACTTAAAGGACTACTCCAGAAAATGTTGAATTAGCGCCTTGGTACAGTCAATGAATAACATTGGGGGTTTAAACCAGTTTTCCGCTGCAGCAAACCTCACACTTTCTCAACATTTTCTGGAGAAGAAAAAGAAAAAGAACAAGGCCACTAGGGAATTAAACAAAACGACAGGAAAGTAAAAAAATACAAAATCAAAATAAAGAAGGGTCAATACATTAGCCTTTAAAATGCTCACGTTATGCATTCACCACACAAAAAACAATATTTTTTCAAACCCGAATTCTGTCAGATTCCTAATACATATTTGGCAAACATAATTACACAAAACACGACATTACATAATTTTTAACATTTGAAAAAACAAATAAAAATCAAACATTTACTCTTTCATTCACTCATTAATATAACATTAGCTTAAATGTTACCATTTTCCAAAAAAGTTGAAGTATATCCCAATAGTTTTAAACCATGTTTGCGATAATTTGGAGAAATAAACCATGTTTGCGATAATTTGGAGAAATAAACCATGTTTGCGATAATTTGGAGAAATAAACCATGTTTGCGATAATTTGGAGAAATAAACCATGTTGGCGATAATTTGGAGAAATAAACCATGTTGGCGATAATTAGTAGATATAAACGGATACCTGAAGCAGACTATCTATTAACAAAGTACTTGCGAGAGGTATGTTTTCAACTCCTTTTCGTAATTACTGTTAAAGAGGCAGCATGCACCTTTTAAAATTATGACTTATGTTATTTAAAATATCATAATATAAATGCATTTAACATGTTTGTAAAGTTTGCTTAAAATTGAAGTATGATTTATAAAATAATGAATAAACAAAACAAGTGATGCACAATTATATAGATATGTATGGAATGCAATTTCAGTTCGTACAATGTTTACAAAAACAAACATCATCAGTTTTAAAGTTTTTAACACCGCATTTTCTGAAATATCAATTAAAAACATATTTGATTAAACTGAAGAAAGGGAAGCCCTCAGGAAACAAGGCCTGAATGATGTTTTATGAGAAAACAATTTTAATGTCTAATGTATAATGTTTATTTTTTATGCCAAACATACATTGATGAAATTGACGAGTCACATAAGTAAACATACAACCATTATTCCTTTGAAGACAAAAGAACAGTTACGTTCAAGACACACACAAATAATACTTTGGTCTCGAACCGAAGTTTTATTTAAGTTGCTTTGTTGCGATTTAACACTAGAAGTTGTTTGTTGCTTGTATGCCCTGGCAGTCACGACGTCATCAACTAAATCATAATTGCACACGTGTGGTATAAATGTACACCCATTTGACGATTTTGAATGATATAAATAGAACATGACAAATTAAAATATTATTGTTTATAAATATTAGCATTTTATGCAATAATTTCAAAATGGCTATTTAACTTAAATGAGTGATCACAGCCATTTAATTATTAGGACTTCCTAATCTGTAACATTGCATGTGAACATTAAATATACATTATAGGTAACTCAAATGTACTTATAACATCAACTATAATTATTATATGTGAATAGAAAAGATCACTGAAAATGAGAGCCTGTTATTTTAAACATAAAATGAAGTATCCGCTGTACTATTAAAATCTGTTTTATGACGCGAAAATCTCTACATATGCAATGGAATCCTTTAAGGAACCTATCTACATTGTTTACAACATTCTTTATTTGAACATCTCTTCATTTTATATTATAGTGACGCTGCATATAACGATTTCCCGTATTTCCCCAAACAAAACCTAATGTAAGCCGCAAATCTTAATTCTAAATATTCAAGATGTTTGTATTTGTTTAAGAAAGATAAAACGTGTGTTAACCACACTAGGACAAATCGCATCTTTGCAATCGAGTTTGATTTTGTAATGTTGTGAGTTTGTAATCTATGTGAAATTTCTATAGTGAAGAAAGTTAAAATGATAAAAAGCATTATTATCTATTATTTTTCATATACTGTTTTTGATCTGTTAATATGAGAACGGAACGGGGATGCGATACTTCTTCACTTACCTTTTGGTTTTTACAGAGTATCTAGAATACGGATATAATATCACAAACAACATGAACTTCTTCACGTTTGATCTGGATCAGGATCAGTGATGATATGGTAACTGTGTCCAGTTAGAGGACGGCGCCTGGTGGTACTACAGATGCAGTAACGCCAATCCCAATGGGCGGTATCTCACACCTGGCACAACAGTAACGCCAATCCCAATGGGCGGTATCTCATATCTGGCACAACAGTAACGCCAATCCCAATGGGCGGTATCTCATACCTGGAACAACAGTAACGCCAATCCCAATGGGCGGTATCTCATACCTGGCACAACAGTAACGCCAATCCCAATGGGCGGTATCTCATACCTGGAACAACAAGTGATGACAGGTCCGTGTATTATTGGGCAGAACCGACAAGAGATTACGTACAATAAAACTCATGTTTAAAGAAATAGGTTAGTCTTAACATGATACTTGCTAACGCTATTTATTACTTCATTAGAACTATTTAATATGAAGACATATAAAACGTTAGTTTTCTTTTTTTATGGTGCTCACGTCGTGTATTACATTCAAACTGTTAAAATAGGGAAGGACTATTGTGATAATATTAGATTTAACAAAATAAAGAATAATACAAAATATAGTTTTAAATGATATACTGTTACAAACTATTATAAAATGTGTTTTATATGTTATTAATAAAAAGTAAGTATGCATGTATTTCGTTTTTTTTTGTTATTTTTGATGCGATGACGATCGGTTTATCGAATTTAAAAATAAACTATTTTGATTTTTTACAGTGTTTAACTTGTATTTGAAAATAATGACGCACACTGTATTATATATACAAGCTGTTATAAGTCAGTAAATATACAGCGCCTCTTAGAACTACTGCCGATATCCTATTAAGAACATAGGCGATTAACTATAATGGTGATTTGAAAAAAAAAACATGTCTGTACTTTTGTAATCTGTAGGTCACGTGCTTCTGTAGTGACACTTTAAATCGTTTGAAATAAATCACTCTCATTTGCCGAACTTTTACGGCGGTATCCCAGGATCTCCTAATATTCCAGCAGTAAAGATTCAATATTGATTGACTTAAATAACCATGTTAAAATGAGAGCAAAAATCACTGACACTAAACGTAATATTTTATTGTAGTATTTTTATGTTGAATGTTAAAAAATGGAGTTTGCAATACTACATTCCATCGAACGCTCTGTACTTTAGGTTGCACTGTAAAACTACATTCCATCAAACACTCTGTCCAGATGGAGTCCTGTCGTCCAGATAATCCGTACACGTGTTTTGATACATGCATAATTATGTAAGATGATACTTCTATTAATGTTCAATACTTAACATGGATAACACTTCCGCAATGTTTGGAACCATCCGTAAACATCCCATGACTTATGGAACGTTTCCGAAATACTGTTTCACACTTATCGTTAATTATTTAAACCGCTCGTGGCCTTTTAAGATTTGATTATTTTTTGTTTTCTCCAGGTAAGTGTAGTGTTGTTAGTTGTCATAAGGCAAAAGTCCTACAACTAGGCTATAGCTACACTTCTTTCTTCTCAAATGCTATACATTCAGCGTCGTTTTATCAGGTACATATTTGCGCTAGTAAGGATTTCCCATCAAAGCCTATGCGCGAAAAACTAAACGCATTAAATATAACATAGTTCTTATATTGCAACATGCTATTTTTTGTAAACTGATTTTACTATGAATATAACTATAACGGGTCTGCTCAATCGGTGCAGAATTCCGAGGGCCATGACAATCGCATACACAGGGTCATGGTCAATTCGATTTAGGTCTAAATTCTAAATGTCTGTTGCGTCATGATGTTAAAAGAGTTTTTGTGTCGTCCCTTGTGTTAGTTTTTGTACGGGACATTTTGTCATGGTGCCCTTAAACATGACATAACTGCATTGTTTACAACATTCTTTGTTTGAACATCTCTTCAATTAATACTATATAATTTCACGATGTCAGCCAACATCAATATACTGTCTAACCTCTGTAGAGCAACATCACGCGGCTACATAAAATGTGGTTGCTCTAGAGAGGTGTTGTTCCTCGGAGGTAATTTTCAATGGTCAATGTATCGCGCGGGGCAAAATATATATGCCGGTCGACAGAGGTAGCCGCTCGTTAGAGGTGCCGCTCTAGGAGGTTAGACAGTACACCTTTCAGACAGTCTATAATTGTATATTATCATTAATCATGGTATGAAAAGCAGTATGACTTAACATAGTAAGAACAACGTTATTGGCATTTATGTAGTGTACGCTTTCTTTTAAGCGTCAGACTATTTTAACTTTTTGCTGTGTACTTATCTTAGGCACAATTTTTCTAATTGATCGACATTTGGAGTTTATGTGTTGAAAAATGTCATAGTTACTATGTACATGTAGGCTTTAAAGGGGCACATTTTAAGTTCCAAACATTTATGATAACAATTTAATGACAATATAACAACAGTGTGCATATTTTACCATATTTTCTTAACTTACAACAAGCCCAATGTATACAATTTTAAATACTTGTGCTATGATCACGTCACATATTTATAAACACGCATTAGTTCTGTAATGAACAGAACACTTACTAGTACCACCCTTTAACTGTGTTATATTTCGGCATTGTGGTACAGTTGCTCTACACTACTCAGGTGGACGCACAGTGTGTAAATTGTTTATAAGCAATGGCAATGTAGCTGTAACCTTGAGATATTGTTGCATATTATACAATTATTTACTTATTAGCTGGGAAATATGCTGTGCTATTGACCTAAAAAATCGTTATTGACCGCGGCTAATATCAACGGCTTATTTCTCAGCTAGTAAGTAAATAACTGTTTTATTACATGAACTATAAATAGTGTTTATTAATTTATTTAGAATATAATACAAGACTAACTAACAACGTACTTGCACTGGCTGCAGAGATAGCACATTCTTTTCTCATATTTTTACGATTACTTATTTTGCTGGGTCAGTTAAATTCCAGTCAAAATTGATTGAATTCTTCGTAAAATAATTATTTAATTTAATTCGAAGAATAACAAATCAAAATATATTGGGTAGATTTCTATTTTAACTTCAAATTAAAACAAGCTTAAAAGTCATGAACATGAATGCTACATTGTTGACTTTCAAAGAAACGCAATTCCATTGTAATAAGAAGATACACTGAGTATTACACATACACTTTTTGGCAGAATTAACATTAAAATACATTATAAAACAATCAAATATTTGAATTCAAAATAAAAGTTCTTCTGCTTCAAGAGAAATGTAAACAGAAGTAAACAGTGTTCTCCCTTTGCGGTTAAACACAGCACTAAAATATACTATTGATTTTAGGTGAACAAGATTATTTCCCTTTCTGGAAACAGATTTTAGCTTTAATAACCTTTTAATACTTTATTGTGTTGCAATCTTCTTTTTTTGCATGCAAATATGGTTGTATGTTACTTGCTATCATTTGAATTTATCAAAATTTCGAATTTTATTTATAGACCGGTCAATATCAGAGAAAGTGGGTCAATATCTATTTTTATTGACTCGGCTATTTTGGGGATGTGACCAATCGCGTTGCGTCTATTTATAGTTCATGTAATAAAAGGCGAATAACAGAGCAATTAAAGTGTATAGAAAAAGAAATAATGTATGTGGTCTTCCAATACCACAATGCATCTTCAATTAAGCTTAACCAATTGCAAATGGAAATAAATCTAGAGGCAAACGTTATAAATATAAAGCAATGTCTTTTCCCTTTTAAGATGTCATATTGTGTGTATCTGTGTTTCTCATGGGGTGTACATGTATGTTGTTTACATTTGAAAATGGAGTTCCGCTCATGCGCTAGGGGGCGTCGGTGTGGCATCATTCATTACTACTGATGAACGGCTTCAAGAACACCTAGGCTTCAGTTTTCTCGTTCAATCTATGCTTCCTGAAGGCTTTCCCTTTTATCAGTTTTAAACTAATCAAACTTCTGTCATAATTAATATAACACTTTTCTTTTAATATATTTTTGTTGACAAAGGATACCTTTATATCAGATCGATAGGCCAAGTATTTGTGATTCGCTATGAACAGCATGCAAACCTTATGACGCTTTTGAAAGCAGATCCCCAGATGCTCAAAAAAATGAAAAAAATAACGGTAAACACTGGTCAAGATATGTTCAGTGGATAAATCTATTATTACTGACCCCTTAATGCAAGTGAAAAACGTTGACAACGTCGTTGGTAAAAGCAGTAGCCGTTATGTATAGAAGGAATATCCCGATAATAGAAAAGCGAATTGTCTGTTTTCAAAGCAGAAAATTGAAAACATGTTTTAACCGTTTTGTTATTTCTAAAAACTATAATATGTATTTGAAGAGATATTTTGAAATATTTGACTTTCTAGTATATTCTTGAGGTCAGCTGCTTTTAAACAGTATTTTAAAGACATTGAAGCTTTTCTTGATGTGACTGACAAGATGTGTTTGTTAAAGCGCAGTCACACTACAGCGTATGGCTTCAGCATATGGCTTTATGCGAGCGTATGCGTATACGTTCGCACAGCTCTCAAACGTTGATATCCCCTAGGGATACGTTAGGCATACGCCGTGAACGTTCCAAATATGCTGACATAGGTGAATATAGGTTGTGGTATACGCAGAGACCATATTTATTTGAACATGTTCAAATTTTATCAGCGAATGCTAGCGTATAGAATATTCGTTACTCATACGGTAACCATACGCACGACATACGCTAGACATACGTTTAATACGCTAAAGGTACGTTACTCATACGTTATAAAAACGCCATTCATACGTTTGTAAAGGCTGAAGTAGAGAATCGGGGTTAAACGTTGTGCGTATAATAAGTTTTTTCCTGAAATTTGTATACGCTTTCTAATATTTGCATACGCAATGCATACACTATTGTGCGACTGCACTTTAAATATATTTGTGTAAGCTATGGCTAAGCATTAGTCAACCTTTAAACTAGCAAAGGTCGATACTAGTACATGCACAGGCAACGGTTATGAATTTTGAACAATGCAAATAAAAATGACAAAATGAAACGGACCATTTCTGCATCAAACGTTGCTAGTTAGTCGTGGAATGCTTCAAGAAACATACATATAATAATACGAGTACTTAACATGAACATTTGTATCATACTTCATTTCTGTATTAAAATACCGTTTGCTTTACTTAAACCACGTTTTTCTTACAAATAGCTATTTATACAATTCACGTCCAATGCTTCCTTCTATTTCCGCTTTATTACTGCGATAAACAATGTGCAGCAATAATAATTACGACGTTAATTATTAATGTACATGCTTCTTTAAGCGTTGAATACACCATTATGTAGATAACCGAATAAGCAAACCCGACTAAAGGTTTCAATGTAGGTTATCTACACGGTATGTGGTATGTGTGAGGACATACACCCTCCATACAATGTAAGCCTTGGGCTGCGCACTGTCTTTAGGGGATCATACCTTATCTTCGCCATCCTATGTTAAAGGATTGCCGAACGTAAGGCAAACCGATATACACTTTAAGATATAAGATCCACCTTAATCGATAAGGACTTTGATCGGTGGATTATAAAACTGTTCCACAATTTATCCAGGAGAGAGGAAAGGAAAGTCCCAAAGTATGATTTACATGGGGAAACTGTGACATCGGTATTGCTGAAGCTGGATTTTACTAGTCTTATAATGTGTGAAACTATCGATACCCCTTTGCACATAGGCAGAAGTCTATTTAAACACCTAACTTATAAACATATACATAAGGTTTCTTGAAGTATCAGAACCCCACAGTGAAGAAGGCGTGTCCGTTTCCGTATCCGAATTTCCGTATAACCGTATTCTGTAAAAAAAATTGTATACTTTGAAAAACGTTGATGCAAATCTTGCCGCTTGTATCAATATCCTCATATCCGTTTCCATAAACGGCGTTTGGACGAAATGGCTCAATGGACATCATTTGAGAATGTGGAGACGCCGGGACAACACGTTAGCGCGTCGTAAGCTCCCCGTGTGCTATGAGGGACGATGTATGAATCCCTTATCTGGAGACGGCGTTTGTAATATTATTTTACAATAATTCAAATAATAAAAAAATATATTATAATGTATTTACAAGCAATCGTTTATAATATAATTATGTATTAATAAAAATCAATGCAAATGAAATCTTCATTTACGTAAATGTTATTGTCAACCTTTACAGCTGTAAGAGCATCATATATAGTGTAAGGACGCTGTGGGAACATCAGTTGGACGCCGTAGGGACGTTGTGGACTTGCTATAAGTTGACAATTAAATATTTGAATCATACTGCGCGTCGACCTCACACAGCGCTGACAAATTTTCTGATCGCTGTACAAACCCTATGTCATCGCCGTTTGGTGTAGTAGAGGATTTATTTTAATTTATGTTTGGCAATACCCCTGATTTCTAAGATAAATCAAACTCAAATAAACAAGCCTTCGTATTAAGCGTCTAGCAAACAGGAAGAATGCATATTAAGTTTATTTAGTCTCGATGTTGAAAAGTATGCAGCTTAAATACGATACAATTTAACTGTGAAACATATAACATACCTTAAACCTCTGTGCTATAAATGTGTTTGTTTTATCTGTAGTCCATGACGGTAACCTACAATTGTGACCGGGTTCATTATTTAAACTTATTTAGCAATCTGTATTAAGGTTTGGTGATGTCTAAAGATAGCAAACAATTAAAGCGCAAATACCTAATAACACCGATAAAGCTATGAGGCCAGTCAGCATATATTTTGACCTTCAAACATTGCAACAAAATTTATTTTTAATATTGAGTTTTTACATTAAAATTTTATAAATATTATCTCCGAAATCTAAAAAAATCTAAACATGGTTTTGCTGAAACATGTGATTTTCCATATATAACAGTATATTGCTTGCAGTTTTCAGAAATACATGAATGTCAAAGCAGGTATCTTGACAACAAATTGTATAAATGTACAAACGTATTCCAATGAGACATATAGCAGTCAATATATCAGTCACTGTCTTTGGGTCATTGTCTGTGTCCTGTTGGTTTGTCCGCATATATTCTTTCAAGTGTGTGCAACAAACTTCTTTTACACTTCTTATGTGATTGAGATGAAACCTGATAAATTTGTGGCAAGATAGCACTGTGATGTATAGTAACGAACCTAAGAACGAACTACCCGGGTAGCTCAATTGGTAGAAAAAAAAACTGATGAAAGGGAAAGCCCTCAGGAAGCATAGCCTGCACGGGAAAACAGCAGCCTCGGTTTTATTGAAGCTGTTCACCAGTGGTAATGAATGATGCCACACCACTGACGCCCCCTAGCGCATGAGCAGAACTCCATTTTCAAATTTAAACAACATACA